>Ga0182006_1000018_pt1 | contig 299376 bp, 268 predicted proteins | sample Sormic07211104_1_FD_123022 | JGI IMG/M metagenome (GOLD analysis project Ga0182006, IMG submission 123022) | Rhizosphere microbial communities from Sorghum bicolor, Mead, Nebraska, USA - 072115-104_1 MetaG | ecosystem: Host-associated > Plants > Roots > Rhizosphere | place: USA: Nebraska...
ATTAAGCAAGATCCCAACGTTTGAATCTCCTGCTTTAAAGGGTTTTACCTCAGAGTCAGGGACATTACTGAATGCTGAACACGCCGTTGTAGATTACAGAAAGCTATCTACTTACTCTTTAGATGTTACCCACCCAAAAGGTGGACATAAAGCCAGAGTATTCCAGTCGGCGCTGGGTTATAACCCGACAAATTCAGACGTGTTAGGGAATAGAGTCCAGGAGGGCATATTAACCGCCCCTGCTAACGTTTTGGACGCAACCCAGCACGGGCAACGAATGGCCGTAGACATGCCATTATTAGGCGCTAACGGTGAGACGGTGATTGTGCGCAGCGGTTGGATATATGAACCTAATGCCGTCGTTCCACGCATGACGACGATTTTTGTTAAGTGAGATAAAGGCTATGAGAAGAAAAGAGCTTGAAGTAGTTGTGTTAGCGGAAGATTTGCCGGAGGAAGGATTAACCAAAGGAATGGTAGGTACCATAGTACACATACATGAACAACCATATCTGGCTTACATGGTTGAATTTGTTGATGATCAAGGGCGAACTATTGCGATGCCTGATCTTTTACCTGAGCAAATAGCGGATTTCAGCTTATAAAACGATGCAAATCAAATGATCTGCATATTCAAAACTATAGTGGCATACCAATTTTGACCATATAAGCAGAAGTGTGGAATGTCCGCTCTTGGCACAAAACAGCCTCTCCCCTTCAAACTTCAACCCCAGGTGCCGCGCCCATCCGCCGCAGCACCTGCCCTTATCCGCTACCCCCTCACCTCATCAATAAATCTCACTCCGTCCGCGGTTCTTACCCAGCGCGGGGCGTTGATTTCCTCGGTCATAAACGCCATCAGATCCGCCAGCAGCCAGCGCAGTTGTTCTTCCTGCTGTGACGTCACGCTCCGGCACAGTAAAACCTGCGTCAGCGCGGCGCAGTATTCGCCAAGCGTATCGGGATCAGGTTCAAAACGGGGAACGTGGGTCGGCAGCGTATCAACTGTAAACCTGTCCTGCTGCTCTACTGGGATCGGCTCGCCCAGTTGTGGTTTAAGCAGCGCGAAGACGGCTGAAAGGCGTCCACATAACGCCATGCGCAGCACGGGATCAAGTGACTCCGCCTGTGCTTCGGCAAGCTGATGGCAATAGTCGGCAAGCACGGTGAAGTCCGTGTCGTCGTCAAAGGGAACAGTAAGTAACGGGTGAGTCTGGTTGAGGGTCGTAGCCATAATGGCAGCCTCCAGTATGTGATGTTTTAATGCCGCCACTGGAGAGGCTAATCTCACGGGTGGCGGACCGAACGGGGTTAGCCTTACCGGCCATACTGGAAACCGGCGCGTCTTACGACGCCCCCGCCCGGCCCGCCATTGAGGTGTAGCCGTGCGCACGACATAAAAATAGACGCAGACGCGTCGTATGTCGCCAGTATGATCAGTCAGGAGGCTAATCCCGGCACCTGATTTTGCAGGTGCGGCTGCACGATACCGCTTTCAGATAAAAACGGCAATATCAGGGTGTTACCGGTGAAGGAATTTGCGTAGCGTCTCGCAGGAAGATTATTTCCCTCACATCCGCACATGCTCAATAAACGCCCGCAGCTTTGGCGGCATATGCTTTCTGCCGGAGAAATAAAGGTAAAAGCCCGGAAAGGTCGGCAGAAATTCATCCAGCACCGTCACCAGCTCGCCGCGCGCGAGGTAAGGCGCGTACGTCTCTTCCATGCCAAAGCTGATGCCGCCCCCGGCGCAGACGGTGCGGATCATCACCCCCATATCATTGGTGGTCAGCTGTGGATTGACGTCCACATCAAATTCGCGCCCCTGCCAGGCAAATTCCCAGCGATAGGGCGACACGCCGGGGGATTTTCGCCAGCCGATACAGCGATGATCCAGCAGATCCTTCGGGTGCTGCGGCGTGCCGTACTGCGCAAGATAATCAGGCGAGGCGACGGCAATCTGCCGCTGCATGGCAGACACCGGCACCGCGATCATATCCTGGGCGATCACCTCCCCCAGTTGCACCCCCGCGTCAAACCCCTGCTCCACAATGTCGTACGCCTCATCGGTGATGGTGATGTCCAGTTCGACATGCGGATAGGCCGCGATAAACGACGCCAGCATCCTGCCGTCGATAATGCGTTCGGCAATCGACGACACCGCCAGCCGTAGCTGGCCGCGCGGTGCCGCCAGCTGATCGGCGATATCGCTCACCGCGCCGTTAAGCTGTTCGATGGCGGGCGCGACCTCCGCATAAAGCCGCTGGCCCGCTTCGGTGAGGTTAATGCTGCGCGTGGTGCGCTGCATCAGGGAGATGTTCAGGCGATCTTCCAGCCGCCGCAGCGTCTGGCTGATGGCCGGGCGCGTCACCCCCAGCCGCTCGGCGGCAAGACGAAAATTGCGCGTCTGCGCCACGATCACAAACACCTCAAGCGCGTTTTTATCCACTGTCATTGGTTAGCCACCGTTACCAGTCTGTTAAGTAATGAGCGGATTATCTTTATAGTCTGCCGGGCGTAAGATCACCAGCGTTAACCGAACAGGAGAAGACCCATGACGAATAAAGTGATCTTAATTACCGGCGCATCCAGCGGTATTGGTGCAGGCATCGCCCGCGAACTGGCAAAAACCGACGCGGTATTACTGTTGGGCGCACGACGCGAGGATCGCCTCGCCGCACTGGCGGAAGAATTACGTTTTAACGGCGCAGAGGTGGAGGTGAAAGCGCTGGACGTCACCGACCGACACTCTGTGGAGGCGTTCGCCGCGTTCGCGCTGGAAAAGTGGGGACGCATTGATGTGATCGTCAATAACGCCGGTATTATGCCGCTGTCACCGATGGCGTCGCTCAAAGTTGATGAGTGGGATCAGATGGTGGATGTGAACATAAAAGGCGTGCTGTATGGCATCGCGGCGGTGTTGCCGTCGATGCTGGCGCGGGAAGCGGGCCATATCATTAATATCGCCTCGATTGGTGCGCTGGCGGTGTCGCCGACGGCGGCGGTCTACTGCGCCACCAAGTTTGCGGTGCGGGCGATTTCCGATGGTTTACGCCAGGAAAACAGTCAGTTGCGGGTGACCTGTATCCATCCGGGCGTGGTGGAAAGTGAACTGGCGGGCACCATCACGGACCCGACCGCCGCCGAAGCCATGAAAAGCTACCGGGCGATTGCCCTGCAACCGGATGCGATTGGTCGCGCGGTGCGCTACGCCATTGAGCAGCCGGATGATGTGGATGTGAATGAGATCGTGGTAAGACCGACACGCACTACGGCGTAATAAAAAAAACGGCCTGCATCGCAGGCCGTTTTTTTCGTAATCTGCCACTTTTAACAGACATGCGCCCCGTAGTATGCGCACGTCCCGGCATCATGGCAGCGCTATGCCGCTTACCTCCTCGCAGATTTGCAGTAACCGCGTCTGAAGTTGTGGGTCATGGGCCTGCGGGTTAGCGGCAAGACGTTGCAGATGATAGAAATAGGTGCCTGTTACCCTGGCGTCATCCCCCGCCGCCAGCCAGGCCTGAGTGAGATGCGCCTGATCCATATCATCAGGCGCGCCTGCGCCGCCCATCCGCGTGGGTACCCAGCCAGGCTCCAGCGCGTTTGAACAGACCTCCGGCCAGCGGCGGGCGACGGCAAAGGCCAGCATGGCGTCGTGAAGTTTACTTTCCGCGTACGCCTGCGCCCCGTCCCAGCGGCGGCGGGTCCAGAAAATATCGTCCAGGCTGGCTTTTGCATGGTGGTGCATACCGGAACTCAGGTAAACCAGCCGCTGCGGACGCGCAATAAGCGCGGTCAGCAGGTACACCGACAGCGTGTTGATGGCGAAAAGATGCGGTAGCCCGTCCGCGGTCAGGCGGTGCTTTTCCCGGTAACCGACCGCCGCGTTGTGAATAACGGCATCGAAGTGACCGAGCGCGTTCACCTGGCTGGCGACACTTTTCGCACCGGCAATGGTTTCCAGATCCCCCGTCACCACGGCTTCCGCCTGCGGCAGCGCATGTAAGGCATCGTCGGCGCGGGCGCGGTTACGTGCATGCAGCACCACCTGATGCCCCTGCTCCACCAGCAGGCGGGCGGTCATTAAACCCAGTCCGGTTGATGAGCCGGAAATAAAAATACGTGACATAACCCCTCCTGATTAATTTACCGCAGCCGGACGCGACAGCATGCAAAGCAGCATCCCCGCCAGTGCGCAGCCCATACCAAGCAGATACACGGCGGCATAGCCAAAGTGCCCGGCGATCGCGCCCGCCGCCGGGCCGGAAATGCCGTAAGCAATATCCAGAAAGGCAACAAACGCGCCCATCGCACTGCCCCGGCTGGCCGGCGGCACACGTTTAAGCACCTCGACGCCCAGCGCCGGGAAAATCAGCGCACAGCCGAGACCGGTGATCAGCGCTCCCGCCAGCGCAACAGATTCCTCCGCCGCAAACCACAGCAGCCCCTGCCCCAGCGCTTCCACCGCCAGCGACCAGGCCGCCACCCGGTAACCGCCGATCCGATCGGGAAGGTGACCGAGCAGCAGACGCACCAGAATGAAGCCGGTGCCAAATGCCGTCATCACCCAGCCTGCGTTATTCCAGTGTTGCGCGGCAAAAAAGAGTGACGCGAACGTGGTCAGCCCTGCCAGCCCTACCCCCTGCAACATCAGCCCCAGCCCTTCCCGCCAGATACGCCCTACCACCCGGTAAAATGGCAGCCGCACGCCGCTACCGGCAAAATACGGGAGGGTGACAATGGCAATAAACGCCGCCAGCGCAGGGGCGAGGATACAGGCCGCCATCGCGGCGGGCAGGCCGTGATCCCGGTAGAGCATCATGCCCGCAGGCGCACCGGCCGACAGCGCGGCAAACATCGCCATGCCGGTCCAGGACATCGCCGTACCGGCTCGTTGCAGCCCGGTGGACGCAATGGCCCAGGAGACGCAGCCGGTGACAAACTGGCTTTCGCCGACGCCCGCCAGCAGGCGGCCTGCGATGATGATCGCAAGGCTGGTCGCGGGCGTCAGCCCCGGCAGGGCCGCCACCAGATACAGCAGCCCCGCCATAACATTCACTATGGCCCCCTGAATGGCCGCCCGCCGCCCGCCTTTCAGATCCACGATGCGACCGGCGTAGCCACGGGATAACACCGTGGCGACAAACTGCACGCCGATGACCAGCCCGACGACAACATTACTGAATCCCAGTTGCTGGTTCACAAAGAGCGGGATCACCGGCAGCGGCAGGCCCACCGCCAGATAACCGCAGAACAGGGCAATGACAATGCCCCATGCCGGACGCGATCGCGCCTGGCTGATGGCCGTCTCAGAAGATAATGACATGGAGACCTCACAAAAATACGGGAAGGTTAGCGCGGCGTCAGCCCGACGCCGCGCTAAAAATCAGCTAAAGAAATCCACCTGATAGCCGCTGGCAGCCAGCAGATAATCGCGGGAGGCGGTGATCTCAGCGTTAAGCTGTTGCAGATCGACGCCGATAAGCGTGCCGTGACGTTTACGCAACTGACCGGCTACCATCACCGTGTCCACATCGGCCCGCTCCAGCGCCTGCACGACGGTGCCGGTGACGGAGGTCACCGGGAACACGCCCGCGCCGGAGAGTTTCAGCATAATGATGTCTGCCTGCTTGCCCGGCGTGAGCGTGCCGATGCGATCCTCAAGCCCGGCCGCACGCGCACCGTTGACGGTCGCCGCCTGCAACACCGCGTCCACGGTGATCGGCGCAGGCACATTCGCTTCACCACGGAAACGGCGGGCGCTCATCGCCGCCCGCTGCTGGCTGAACAGCGCGTGCATTTCGCCAAACATATCGCTGCCAAACGCGGTATCGAGATCGATGCCGATAGCCGGTTTCAGCCCACGATCGCGGGCCTGCTGGTAGGCAAAACTGTCGTCGTCAAAGCCAAACAGCGCATCCGATCGGGGATTGATCGTCACGTTGACACCCGCCTCTGCCAGCACATGCCAGGTTTCTTCCGGCAGGCGGGTGCAGTGGTTGAAAATGTTGTGCGGGCCAAGCACGCCGGGTTCGGTAAACTCCGCGGGCAGCGTGCTGAGATCGCCAATAAATTCGGTGAGAATGCGCATATCCAGCGCGCGAGCGGCCCGCCACCACGCCAGGTTAAGCTGTCCGAACAGCCCCACCTGGACGCGGCTTTCCGGGTGATTCCATTCCCCGGCCAGGCGTGACAAATCGCCGGGCAGATGCGCCGCAGACGCCTGTTTATCCATCGCCGCCCCCACCATATGCAGCGCCCGGATGCCGCTTTCCTCAAGCGCCGCCAGGGCCGCGTCGGTATGGGCCGGGCTGCGGGAGCTGTGGCAGGCGTCGATTACCGTCGTGACGCCCGCATCCAGCAGGCTCACCGCCGTAAGTCGCGTGCTCAGGTACATGTCCTGCGGGCGGTAACAGGCGCCGAGCTTTTCCGCTACCACATCGATATAGGCAAAGAGATCGTCAACATCGGGCATCAGACGGCGCATTACGCCAAGCCACATATGGTGATGGGCATTTACCAGCCCCGGCATCACAATATGCCCGCGCGCATCAATCACTTCTGCCCCTTCAGCGGCAAGATTTTCGCCCACGGCGACAATATGATCCCCTTCCACCAGCACGTCACCCACCGTCAGATTGGGCACGCTGGCGTCCAGCGTCAGAATGATGCCGCCTTTAAATACACTACGTTGTTGAGTCATGGATCTGTCCTCTGAATGGCTGTGAACGGTAACGCTGTCTTTACCGGCGCTCACAATAAGTTGCAGGGGATTTTTGATAAAGGTAGGCTTGGGCAAATCATCTTTGCTAAAAATCATTAATAGGATCGCGATGAGTGTCGACGGCAGGCTTTTAGCCGGGATGAGTATCCTGGCGGCAGTGGTGGAATCCGGCAGTTTCAGTCGCGCCGGTGAGGTGCTGGGGTTATCGGCGTCAGGCGTCAGCCGGGCGATTTCCCGGCTGGAGGTGCGGCTGGGGATCCGGTTGCTGGATCGTACTACCCGCACTTTACATCTCACCAGCGAGGGGGCCGCGCTGTACGAACGCGTGTCGCCGCATTTGAATGGCATCGAAGAAGCGGCCAGTTATGTGTCAGGCGCGGCGGACACCGTGCGGGGCACGCTTCGCGTCAGTCTGAATCCGCTTTTTTCCCGTTACGTGCTGGCAGATAAGCTTTCCCTGCTGCGCGAGCGTCATCCCAACCTGCAACTGGTGGTGTTACAGCAGCCGGACGTCGGCGATATGGTGGCGGAAGGCATCGACGTGGCCGTGCGTTTTGGCCCGCAGCCGCAGTCGACGATGACCTCGCGTTTGCTGCTCAGAACCCGCGTTCTGACCGTCGCCGCCCCGTCCTATCTGGCGCGTCACGGTCGTCCATCGCACCCGGACGACTTACGGGAGCATGATTGTTTGCAGTTTATCGACCCGCGCACCAGCAAACCTTTTGACTGGGAGTTTCATCGTGGTCATGAAATGCGGATAGTGGATACCCAGGGGCCGCTGACAACCACCGATCCTGATCTGATGCTGCGCGCCTGTGTTGCCGGCGATGGCGTGGCGCAGGTGTTGGCGCTGGGAGTCAAATCCCTGCTGGCGAGCGGCGAACTGGTGGAGCTTTTTCCGGACTGGCCGGGGGAAACCTATCCCCTGTACATTGTGCGCCCCTCCCGCAGGCTGGCACCGGCGGCGGTCGAGGCGTTTATGGATTTCTGTCACGAGATCAGCGCCTCTCCTCGCGTGTAGCGCGGCGTCAGGTCACTTTCCGCACTTCGGTATCCTCCGGTGATACCGCCATGCCGTCCTTCCCCTGCACCCTGAGCGGCAACAGCGGTTTTCCCGTTCGCCTGTCGATTAGCTGTGAGTGCGGCTCACCCGCCGCAAACAGATGCTGCTCCCCCCACTGGCGCAGCGCCACCACCACCGGAAACAGGCTTTGCCCCTGCGGCGTCAGCACATAGTGCTGGTATGCCGATCCGTCCGGCGCGTCTTCACGGGCCAGAATGCCCGCCTCCACCAGCCGGTACAGCCGGTCGGTAAGAATGTTCCTCGCCACCCCGAGGCTACGCTGGAAATCGCTGAACCGGCGCATGCCGTCAAACGCGTCGCGCACGATCAGCAGCGACCAGCGATCGCCAATCAGATCAACGGTGCGCGCCACCGGACACGGGGCGCTGCTCAGCGCAGTACTGGATTTCATAAACACTCCTGAAACAGGTGGGACTTGCATTGGTTGCATTTTAAAACTACCTTACCGAGCATTCAATCAGTTTTGTTTTGCAACCAGAATGGACCTAACCCTGTGAGTGAAAACGCCTGTACTGCCACGCCTTCAGCGGTGCCCCTGTCACGCAGCCTGGTATGGCTTTTCGCCATCGCCAGCGGTCTGAGCGTGGCGAATGTCTATTATGCCCAGCCGTTGCTTGATGCCCTGGCGCGGGATTTCAGTATCAGCCACGCGGCGGTGGGCGGCGTGATCACTGCCACGCAGATCGGTTGTGCGCTGGCGTTGCTGTTTCTGGTGCCGCTGGGGGATTTGCTGGAGCGTCGCCGCCTGATGGCAATTCAGTTGCTGGCGCTGTTCATCGCGCTGATGGTGGTCGGCCTGGCGCGTTCAGCCCCGGTGCTGCTGGCCGGGATGCTGGCCGTCGGGATGCTCGGCACGGCAATGACGCAGGGGCTGATCGCCTATGCCGCCAGCGCCGCCGCGCCCGGTGAGCAGGGCCGTGTGGTGGGGGCGGCGCAGGGCGGCGTCTTTATCGGGCTGTTGCTGGCGCGGGTGTTTTCCGGGGCGGTGAGCGATCTGGCAGGCTGGCGTGGCGTCTATTTCAGTGCCGCGCTGCTGATGCTGTTGATCGCCCTTCCCCTGTGGCGACGGCTGCCCGTGCTGTTACCGGCTACGCATGGCTTAGGTTATCTGCCTCTGCTGGCCTCAATGCTGACGCTGCTGCGCGAGGAAAAGGTGCTGCGCGTAAGGGGGATGCTGGCGCTGCTGATGTTTGCCGCGTTTAACATTTTCTGGAGCGCGCTGGTGCTGCCGCTCAGTGCGCCGCCGTTTAACTTTTCGCACACCGCCATCGGCGCGTTCGGGCTGGTGGGCGTGGTCGGCGCACTGGCGGCCTCCCGTGCCGGGAAATGGGCGGATCAGGGCCATGCCCGGCGCACCAGCGCGATGGCACTGGTGGTGCTGGTGCTTGCCTGGTGGCCGTTGTCGATGATGGAAAGTTCGCTGCTGGCGCTGGTGTTCGGCATCGTCCTGCTGGACCTGGGCGGCCAGGCGCTGCACGTCACCAGCCAGAGCCTGATTTTCCGTCTGCGTCCGGAAGCGCACAGCCGTCTGGTGGGACTTTACATGCTGTTTTACGCCGTCGGCAGCGGGCTGGGGGCGATCAGCACCACCCTCACCTGGGCCGCAGCAGGCTGGGAGGGCGTGTGCCTGCTGGGGGCGGCGGTCAGCCTGCTGGCGCTGGGGTTCTGGTGGATAACAGACAGAGCGGCCGCGGCATGAGGTTTACACGCGATCCACCGGCTCCGGGCCACGAAAGGCCCTGCGCCATTCGCTCGGGCTGACGCTGAATCTTGCTTTAAAGCTTTGCCGGAACGAGATCGGCGACTGAAAGCCTGCCATCGCTGCGACGCTTTCAATACTCTTGTCTGTGGTTTCCAGTAATTCCTGGCTGCGTTGCAGGCGCTCGGCGGTCAGCCATTCGCCAATAGTGGTGCCGGTGGCTTTGAAAAAATGACGCGTCAGCGTGCGTCGGCTCATGCTGACAAACCCCGCCAGCGCGTCGAGATCGTGCGGCTTATCCAGATTGCGACGCAGGTAGTCCATCAGTTCGTTCATTTTGCTGTCACGCGTAGACCCCGGCACCGGGCGCTCAATAAACTGCGCCTGACCGCCTTCCCGGTGCGGCGGCACCACCATGCGGCGTGCCACGCGGTTGGCAATCGCCGAGCCATAATGGTCGCGAATGATATTCAGACAGCAGTCAATCCCGGCGGCGGTACCCGCCGAGGTGATCAGGCGTTCATCACTGGTGTATAGGGAGTTGCGGTCCAGATGAACATCGGGAAAGCGTTCGGTGAAATCTTTTTCGAACTCCCAGTGCGTTGCGGCGCGATGGTGATCCAGTAACCCTGCGTAAGCCAGCACATAAGTGCCTAAACAGAGCCCTACCACTTCAGCGCCACGCTGCCAGGCGCTGATAAGTTTATCCAGCAATACCTGAGAGGGTTTTTCGTCGGGCTTATTCCAGAAGGGAACAATAATGATGTCTGCCCTGTCCAGCCGCTCAAGACCGTGCTCTACGTTAATCGACAGCCCGATATCAGACAGCACCACGCCGGGTTTTTCCGCACAAATTTCTACGCGGAAGAGATCCGGCTGCGGCATCGCCTGGCCGAATAAAATACAGGGCACCGAAAAATGAAAGGGGCTAAAACCCGTCGTCGCGATTACCGCAACCGTCAGAGCAGACATAACCTTTATCCTGTGATCAGAAAGTCAGCGTTTCACCGTCTGAGGGAATACGTACCCAATCCTCAATGCCGTGTTCACGCGTAAATTCACGCAGTTCAGCGCGGGTCAGCAGACAGTGGTTAACCGATTCCATGTGCGACGCCACAATAGTCGCAGAAGGCAACAGCTTATGCGTGCGCAGCGTGTCTTCTTTACCCATGATAATCGGTCCGTAAAGATCGTTAACAGCATAACCGGTATTCAGTACCACCACATCCGGCTGGAAGCGCTGCAAACTGCGGACATAGGGTTTAACCCACACGGTATCGCCTGCAATGTAGAGCGTTTTTTCATGGTGATGTGTGAACACCAGCCCGCACGCATCGCCCAGTAATTCCCCCATCAGCGGATCGGCATACAAATCGTTGCTGCCGTGCTGACCGTCGGTTTTATAAATGGTCAGGCCATCAACAAAGGCGTTTTCTTCCCGCAATACCCGCACGTTCAGGAAACCCTGGGAGCGAACCAGCGCGGCGTCATTTTCGTTTTGCGTGTAGATCAGCATGTCCTTTGGCACAGCCTGCTGCGCGGCTTCATCCCAGTGGTCAGCGTGTGTGTGCGTCAGGATCACCGCATCGACCGCCAGCAGTTCTTCAACCGGTACCGGCAACTCCACCATCGGATTGCGCAGGTGCGGGCGTGCGTTCCCGGCAAAGCCTTCCCAGGCCTCTTTTTCCGCCAGCATGGGATCGATCAGGAATTTTTTACCGGCATAGTCCAGCACGAGGGTGGCATTTCGGATTTGCGTTAATTTCATGTTTTGCTCCTGTAAGTGTTCAGACTCAGGTTCCGGCGGCAGTGTGCCTGCGAGATGACTTACTTTACGCGGAGAGGAGAACAGAGCGTGACAGGCGCGGGGGACAGTCGTTGATGAAATCGGGTCAATATAAAAAAACCCGGCAGCGTGACGGATGCACGCTGCCGGGTTTTAAATCAGGCCAGGGCCGGACGATCAATATTCGTTCGCGGTAACGGATTTCACCGCTGCTCGCTGTGGCAACAGCCAGAGGAAAGCGAGGATGATCAGCGCCAGCGTCAGAGAGGCGCTGTAACGGCTCAGCGCCAGGCCACCGTCGGCAAGGGGTTTATCGAGGAAATCGCCCACCACGGCCCCCAACGGACGGGTCAGGATAAACGCCGCCCAGAACAGCGCCGTTCGGGAAAGCGAGGTAAAACGACTGGCAGCCCAGATCACCGCCAGCGCGCCGACAAACAGCAGAATACCGCCGTCATAGCCCAGCCCTTCGGTGTCGGCAGTCCAGTCTCCCAGTGCGGTGCCCAGCGTTTGCGAAAACATAATGGTGATCCAGTAGAAGCATTCTGACAGGCCGTTATTCACCGAACTCACCGCCACGGTGCCGCAGGTGATGCGCCAGATAAACAGCGAGAGGATCAGCAGCGTGCTCAGCAACATCGTACCGCCCAGATAGCCTATCCCCAGCGAGCGATCGGCAAAGTCCGCCAGCGTCGTGCCGACGGTGGTGGTCGCCACCACGGTGAACCAGTAGATCCATTTGTTAAATACCGGCTGTTTGATCTGCACGATGACGGCGACCAAAAAGATGATGGCGAAAATCAGCGTACCAGTAAGGTAACCCAGATTCATCGACATGGTGACGGCATCGCCGCCGGTTTCACCCAGCGTCGTCGCGGCGATCTTGGTTAACCAGAAGGCGGCGGTCACCGCAGGAACTTTACTCAGAGATAATGAATCAGTGCTTTTATTATGCATGGGGTACGCTCCGGAAAAGCCCAAAATGGGCTAATACAAAGCCTACGTTATAGGATTAATCTTAAGAAAAGGTTAAGCGGTATGAATGTATCGATAAAAGCGTAATGGCGGGGAAGTCACGTCCCCGCCGTTTCAGCATTACTTCTGCGACGCGCTTTCGCCCAGCACATTGCGAATGGCGTCGGCACCACAGCGATCGTCCGAGTCTCCGCCGCCGGTGCCCGCAAGGCCAATGGCCCCGATCACCTGGCCGTGGTATTTCACCGGCACACCGCCGCCGAGCAGCAATAGCTCATTCACGGTGTTCAGGTTAACCGTATCCGGAGAGGATTGCGCTTTTCGGGCAAACTCTTTGGTCGGCGTTTTGGTGGACAGCGCTGTGAACGCCTTACGCCACGCCGCCTGGGTATTATGCGGCCCGACGTTGTCATCCCGCATCAGCGACACCAGGTTGCCGCCACGATCCACCACGGCCACCACACCCTGACGATCCATACCGTGACAGACCGCCAGCGCCTCGGTTGCCAGTTTATTACTCAGCTCCTGGGTCATGTCGTAAACCGTGGCAGGCCCGGCGGCAAAGGCCATGACCGGCCCCGTCGCCAGCGCCAGGGCAAGCATAAAACGTTTCATTCAGGCTCAGCTCCCGCGGTAGGTGGAGTAACCATACTGGCTCAGCAACAGCGGAACGTGATAGGTAGTGCTGGTGTTCGTGATGTGGAATTCCACCGGGATTTCCGGGAAGAAGCTTTCCTGTTTCTGATCCGCGAAGTACTTGCCGGTTTTAAAGGTCACGCGATAGTCGCCCGCTTCAAACGGTTTGCCCGGCCACAGTGCGGCCACACGGCCATCTTCGTCGGTGCTGGCGGTGTTCAGTACTTTCCAGTTTTCACCCTGTTTCTGCTCAAGCGTCACCGCCACGTGCGGTGCCGGCATACCGGTTTGCTGGTTCAGCACGTGTACGCTGATCGGGTTCTTACTGGCAGCAAAGGTCACGCCTGGTGCAGCCAGCAGCATTGCGAGGGATAAAGCAGCGATGGAATTTTTCATGGTTGATCTCCTTGTTAATCACCGTGCTGTTATACCCCCGTGGTCGCGCCGTTTGCCTGTCAGAAAGATGACCATATTGTCATCTGGCGCTGAAACGCTGGGGCGACCCAATATTTCGTGGCAAACTTACCTCATGAAACTGTTACTGATTGAAGATAACCAGAAAGCCAGCGCCTGGGTGCGCAAAGGGCTTGAGGAAGCGGGCTATATTGTGGATCACGCGGCAGACGGGCGGGACGGCCTGCATCTGGCGCTGGCGCATCCTTATAGCCTCGTCATCCTGGACATTATGCTGCCGGGCATGGATGGCTGGCAGGTGCTGAAAACCCTGCGCACCGCCAGCAGCACGCCGGTGATTTGCCTGACCGCGAGAGATTCAGTGGATGATCGCGTTAAAGGCCTGGAGCTGGGGGCGAACGATTACCTCGTCAAACCCTTCTCCTTTGCTGAGCTGCTGGCGCGGGTCAAAAATCAGCTGCGTCAGCATCAGCCGCACAGCACCACGTTGCGCGTGGCGGATCTGGTGATGGACTCGGCGCGCTTTCAGGTGACGCGGGATGGCATACCGGTAACGCTGACGCGCAAAGAGTTCATGCTGCTGTGGCTGCTCGCCAGCCGTCACGGTGAGATCCTGCCCCGCACGCTGCTCGCCAGTGAAATCTGGGGCGTGAATTTTGACAGCGAAACCAACATCGTGGATGTCGCCATTCGCCGCCTGCGCCGTAAAGTGGACGATCCCTTCCCGCAGAAGCTCATCACCACGGTAAGGGGGATGGGCTATTGTTTGTCCGATCAGGAGCCAGGTCGTGTATAGCCCTTCCCTCACCCTGCGGCTGACCGCCATTTTCACGCTGATTATGGCGCTGGCCTGCGGCGGCATCAGCCTGATCCTGTATAACGCGTTACGCAGCGAGCTGGTGTGGCGCGACGATCAAACGCTGATCAACCGCGCCGCCCAGCTACGGCAGTTGCTGGAAGACGGCGCACATCCGGCGTCTTTGCCACTCTATTTCAACCGCATGGTGGATATTCGTCAGGATATTCTCAGCATCCGCTCCCCGCATGAGCAGAATGTCAGCATTAATCATACCGGCGTGACGCTGCCGGAGATGTCCCCCACCCCGGTCAGCACCCCGCCTGGCGAGCAGCAGTTGCACCGCTGGGTCAACGCGGATCAGACCGAAGCCTCGGCGCTCAGCCTCCAGGCCCGTTCGCAGGAAGGACCGGTGACCATTACGCTGGCGCGGGTTGCGCGGGAGCGAGCGATGATGCTGGAGCAGTATCGCCAGAAAAGTATTCTGGTGTCGCTGGCGGCGATTTTGCTGTGCGCTGCCGTCAGTCCATTACTGATCCGCCGCGGGCTGCGGGCTATTGGCCGCTTAAGTCAGATCATGGCGGAAACCGGCAGTGACCGGTTGACCCACACCGTGCCGCTACAGGCGATCCCGAAAGAGCTGTTACCCCTTGGCGAGGCGCTGAATGCCATGCGCCAGCGCCTGTCGACAGACTTTATCCGTCTGACCCAGTTTGCCGACGATCTGGCCCATGAGATACGCACGCCCATCAACGTGTTATTAGGCCAGAACCAGGTGGCGCTGGGCCATGCGCGTTCCACAGAGGAATATGAGGCGTTGCTGGAAGGCAATATTGAAGAGCTGGAGGGCCTGTCGCGGCTAACGGAAAATATTCTTTTTCTGGCGCGCGCCACCCACCACAATATTAAACTCAATAAAGAAACGTTCTTACTGCATGACGCACTGGAAACCATTATCGATTTTCTGGAGCCGCTGGCAGAAGAAAGGGAAATGGTTATCACACTCCACGCTGACGGCAGTCTCACTGCCGATAAAATGCTGTTCCAGCGGGCGATGACAAACCTGCTGATCAACGCCATTCGTTATGCGCCGGACAAAGGTACGATAACGGTCAGCACCCTTCATCGCGGCGAGGCTACCGACATCGAGGTGGCAAACGCCGGGGATCCGCTGGCCGAGCCGGAGAAATTATTTGAACGGTTCTGGCGCGGGGATAACGTGCGCCACACCGCCGGCAGCGGCCTCGGGCTGTCGCTGGTGAGCGCCATCGCCGCCTTACACGGCGGCAGCGCGTACTACCGGCACGAGGACGGAAAGACTATTTTTGGGGTACGTCTGGGGAGGTTATAAAGCTGTCTGCCGAGCCTGACAAACTTCTTGTACTGCATAAGAAAGTATTATACGTTTGAATTTATTCTAAATTTCAAAATGATCTGGGGTTGTTATGCTGGACGTCACTAATTTTGGACTGTTCGCCTTTTCCGTTTTGCTGCTTTCTGTCACCCCCGGACCTGATATGGCCTATGTGATTGGGCAAAGTGTGGCTAATGGTCGTCGGGCTGGCATTGTCTCCGCCTCCGGGGTTGCGCTGGGAAGTTGTACCCATGCGATTGCAAGTACGTTGGGTTTAACGGCGCTTATTACCGCCTCTCCCGTCATGTTTACAGCAATTAAGTATATTGGCGCGGCCTATCTGATTTATTTAGGTGGGAAAATGTTATTAGCCACTTTCCAGAGAAATAACGCACCTGGAGAAGCACCTCAAATTATCATGAAGATAAGTGCTTATAGCCTGTTATCGAAGGGGTTTATTACTACCTTAACGAATCCCAAGGTATTGCTTTTCTTTATTTCGTTTTTCCCTCAGTTTGTTACGCCTGAAGGAGAGCACCAAGCAGCCTCATTTCTGTTATTGGGACTCACCTATGCACTTATCGCATTTTTGACCGATGTGACATTTGCCCTCTTAGCTGGCAGCGCGGCGGGTGCGGTTTCAGGTAATCGAAAACTACAGAACTTACTGAATCGCATTGTAGGTATGACTTTTATTGCATTAGGTGTAAGGCTGGCATTAACCCGCCGCTAAACCACGTAACATAGTCTTTTTTTCAGGATAAGAAAGACATTATCAGACTCAGTGGCAACGATTCAGGTGCAGTAAGAAGAGAGGTTGCCACAAAAAAATTATCACTCTCAGTCTGTAAGCATATCCTCAAAGGCCAGGCTCCAGGATAAAACCTCTACAGATGATCTTAAGCCATTTACCCAAAACGGATCGTCTGAAAACAAGGTTAAGGCCTCTTCTTCACTCTCAGCCTCAACTAACCATAGCGCGCCGACAGGTTGATCTTTGTTTTTTTCTCGTAATGACCCGGCAGCCGTGATGATGTTTCTCCTTTGTTTTATCCACTCAAGGTGCAGGTCCAGATATTGTTTTCTTACATTGAACGCCATTGGATTGTCAGTAAATCGTATGGTAAAAAGCATTTCTGTTCCCTGTGTAAATGGATACTCTCTTCTGAGGTATCTGCTCGTAAAATATTCTGCTCACGTTCATCAGGAAATACGCCTTATGGGTACTGAGTACGGACTAGAAAAATTCCATCTGGTCGTAGGGATGTTCTCTGCACGCGCTCAGGCGACTGGCTAAATCACCCTCATGAATTTCCAGTTTGTGTCCATCGGGATCTAAAAAGTAGAAAGATCGCCCTTCGCTTTTATTGGTTTTCCATTCCGTGACGCCAGACCGTTTCAGCCTGTCGACAAACCCTTCAAAATCTTCGCTTCTGATGCTAAATGCGTAGTGCGTGTAATCCTCATGACCGGCAACCGTATCAGCAGAGACACACAGCCACAGATCACCCAGCGTCAGGTAAGCGCCACGCGCCCATTTCGCCGCAGGAGTAAAGCCAAGCGTTTTCACATAAAAATCAAAGCTTCTGGATACATCGCTCACCGCGAGCGTGATGTGATTGAGGGCTTGCAGCATAATGGATCTCCTCAACAGGGTGCAGGTTTACACCCTAACTTTATGACGTTATTCATCATAGCTCACGCGAACAATCAGCTTGCCGTTAACGCCACCGCCAAGACGATTTAACGCCCCGGGTACGTCGGTAAACGATACGACCTGGTCGATCGGCATAGCGATTTTACCGGCGGTAAACAGGCGCTCAAGTTCAGTTATTGCCTCATCACGCTCTGCCGGTGTGCGTACAGTGTGAAGAGCACCCGTCACGGAGATACCGCGCGTCAGAATTTTAAACGGTTCAATCACCGGAAAGCCCGAACTGCCCGCAAAGCCGATCAGCACATAGCGCCCGCCGATAGCAATGGCGTCCAGCGCCTGATCAGTTAACGGATCGCCGACAGTGTCATAGACGATATCGGCACCCCGGCCATTGGTCAGCTGATGCACCTGCTCGCTGAGCGATCCTTTCTCAAGCTCAATCACCTCATCAGCACCCTGCTCCAGGCAAAATGCGCGTTTCCTGGCAGTGCGCACGGTGGTGATAACGTTCAGGCCAAGCGCCTTACCAAGCTGGATAGCGGTTGAACCGGTGCCACCTGTGCCGCCGAGCACCAGCAACGTCTCGCCTGGTTTCGCTCGTGCGCGATTTACCAGCCCGACCCAGGCAACGTGAAACGTACCCAGAAAAGCGGCGGCCTGCTCGTCAGGCATATTGTCCGGAGCAGGTACCGCGCCTTCAGCGGGTGACAAACAATATTCCGCCAGCCCGCCTGCGCCAGTGGCAAAATTCGCGCCGCCAATGACGCGGGTACCCACTGGATATGGATATCCCGGCCCTGTAGCGTCAACAATGCCCACCACCTCCTGACCAGGCGTGACAGGAGGATGGGGAGTAAGAAAGTATCGCCCCTCCACCATCATACGATCCGGCAGACCGATATTGGTGGCTAATACCCTGAGAAGCGCTTCACCCGGCCCCGGTTCAGGGATGGCAACATCGACCCGTTTCAGCACGTCGGCGGGGTTACCAAAGCTTTCTGCACGCCAGGCTTTCATATTTACACGACCTCTTTTCTGTGGATTACATGAACAGCGCGCGGGCGATGCGAACGACTGTATCGGCATCAGGGGAGGCACGTTCGCCGACTCGCTCGGCAAAGACTTCCGCTGATAAGTCGCGCCGCCGCGGCAGACGCTCACGCTCTGCGGATGCCAGAGCTGGCCCTAACTCGTCCCAGGTCAGATCGGTGATGTAGACTGGCGATCCGGGCTGCTGCCGCCAGGAATCAGCAAGAACACCGGCATCAAAACCATCAAAGCCGGTGTCATCCACCAGTTTAAGCGCCACGTCCCGATCCTGCTTTCTGTCCCCCGCCACGGGCAACGCGATGCGGCCCGGCTCACCTTTTGGTTTTCCGCGCGTTTCGAAGGACACCATACCGATGTTATTCCAGGCTTTTGTAATCGGACGCCCAAAGTAATCGCGCACCCATTCACTTTCGACTTTTCCTGCTTCAAGCTCGGGATTCACGCCGTCGCGGCCTGGGAAATAGTTGGAAATATCAATCACCACGACCTGCTCTGGCAGAGCCTTCACCAGAGGCCGGATGTTGTCGAAGCCGGTATGCGGCATAGCGAGGATGACGACCTCCACTTCTTTTACCGCATCCTCGGCCGTTGCCGCCTGTGCACCGGTTTCCAGAACATCCGGCGCGATAGTTTCAGGACCACGTGAGTTGGCGACTTTCACCTCATGCCCGGCAGCAGCGAGCTTGCGGGTGAGATTTTTGCCCATAAAACCTGTTCCCAGAATGCCAATTTTCATAAGCGTTACCTTCTTTTTTAACGAGCGGGTGATGGTGCATCATTTAGTCGTCGTGAGACAGCGTGTTCGACAGTTCAGGGAATGCCGTGGCATCGGCGATCAACTGCTGGCCTTTAGCCACAATGCCCTGCACCGCGTCTTCTCCGGCAACCCAGCGCTTCGGCGGGTGCGCCATGTCCACCACAGTGATGAACGCCGTTGCCAGTTTCGTGCGGTGACCCGGTTCGCGTCCGTTAAAGCCTTTCACACTCTCGATGTGTTTTATCGTCGCATCCGCATAGTCTTCGATCGTCACCTCAGGGAAAACGGTACGGGCGCGATCTTTCGGCGGTTTGGTACGGAATGCGCCCGGCTCGATAATAGTGGTGGTAATACCGAACGGCTCCACCTCGGCAGAAAGCGACTCCATCCACCCTTCCAGCGCAAATTTGGAAGCGGAAAAAATAGAGACGAATGGCGCGCCGACAACGCCCAGCAGCGCACTGAGGGTAACAATATGCCCTTTGCGCTGCGCCCGCATGACCGGGAGGATGGCCCGTGTCACATTCAGCGTACCGAAGAAATTAACCTCCATCTGGCCCCGCACCTGTTCCGGCGTCAACGTCTCGAAAAAGCCGGTATAGAAGCGGCCTGCGTTATTGATTAATACGTCGATGGTGCCGAAACGCGCCTGCGCCTGGCGAACGGCGGCATCAATAGCGGCGGGATCGGTGACGTCCATCGCCAGCGGCAACAGTCGCTCATGCTCACCCACTTCATCGATTATCGAGGCAGCATCACGCGCGGTGGCGACAACCTGGTGCCCTGCTACCAACGCAGCTTTAACAAGGTCGATGCCGATCCCGCGACCCGCGCCGGTAATAAACCAGACTTTCTGAATGTCAGTCTTCATGATGCGTTGTTCCTTGTCTGGTGAAACGGAAAGGTGTTCGGATATACTATTCTCTGGCTCACTAGTGTCTAGTGCACTAGATAAAATAGCAGCCCTGCCCCGACCGATCAATATTAGCGAACGTGGAGTAAGTTTTGTCAGACAACACAATGCCTCGTCTTGGAATGGAGCTGTCCTTTGCCCTGTATAGCGCAGCAGGCAGGATGGCGCGTATGCACAAACCGTTGCTGGAGCCGCTGGAACTGACGTTTCCCCAGTATATGGTGTTGCTGGAATTGTACGCTGGTACGCCCCGTTCGGTGGGCGATCTGGGGAACAGCCTGGCAATGGATACCGGTACTATCACTCCGCTGCTTAAGCGTATGGAAAAAGCCGGGATGGTCACCCGGACGCGAGACCCGCAGGACGAGCGCCGTATCCTGGTCGGGCTGACGCCCAAAGCAGAGCGTATTCGTGAGGAGGTATGGGCGGTATCCGGGAAGATCAAAGCCCGATGCCAGCTTGATGAAGCGGGACTGGTCGCCCTGCGGGATACCCTGCGTGATTTCGCGCACCCGGCACAGGAGTGAACGGCCACGTTGAACCGGTGTTAAACCAGGTACCAGGTTGTTTGCTGATGAAGACATACAAATCTGGTGCCTGGCTCCTCTCTGTCTAAAAATTCTTATTTTAGCCGGTGTGATGAAAGCAATAGGGGATGCCGTGCGCAACGTTACGTAGATCTACCTACAAAACTCCGCATTAAGTCCAGCGCATCTACTGACATCAGTATGTAAAGGCGTTAACGCTTCCTGATTTCAGTGATGTACGTAATGGCAGCATGCTCAACAAAATTGGGCACATCGTTATAGGCTTCTTTACCGACAGGAGAATTGAATGCCGCGATAGCGTCTTCTAGTGAGTCGAACCACAATTCAGAGAAACCGTCGACGGGGGAATCGGGGTATTTTTCCCGATCGATGGGGTTGAGTACATAACCTCTTAAACCGGGAAGTCTGAGTGTTATCGCTGTGTGTACTTCGTCCCAGTGTTTAACAAAATCCTCGAAGCTCTGTCCTTTTTTACGGGTAAGAAAGCCCACATGTTTGAAGCCGTTAGCAGATAACATCATATTCTCCTGAGTATTAATTCATAGAGTTGTAAAACGTGTCAGCAAAATCCGGCATCGCCCGGCAATTCCGTTGAAGCGTAATAGAGAAAGTGACTATGACTGTTTTTCTGCGTGCGATAAACACGCTTTCATTCGACTCTGAGTGGACATAGATTCTACAAATGGTTTTCAATTATTGTAAAATAAATGTCTGCATACCATATAGGGTCAATACCTCTTACGGACAATTATGAGAAGAACAGATCATCTGGGTGGAATTACGGCTTTTGTCGCCACCGCCCAGCAGGGGAGTTTTACGGCAGCAGCGGAAAAGCTGGGATTGACAAAGTCTGCCATAGGAAAAAGCGTCAGTCGGCTGGAAGACCGTCTCGGGCTAAAATTATTTCAACGTTCCACCCGGCGGTTGAGCCTGACGCCGGATGGTGAACGTTTTCTTGCCAGCTGCCAGAGCGCAATAGATATCCTGGAGCAGGCTGAGGCGGAACTGACGTCACATACCTGCAAGCCCTCCGGGCGCTTGCGGGTAGATTTACCTGCAGCCTTCGGGCGACAGCGCATCCTTCCTATCCTGCTTGATATCACCCGTCGCTACCCCGAGCTGGCACTAACCGTTACGTTCAGCGAGCGGTTCGTTGACCTGATTGACGAGGGGATCGATCTTGTCGTTCGCATCGGTGAGCTGGCAGACAGCAGCGGGCTGGTTGCCAGAAGGCTGACTACCCAGAAGCTGGTGATCTGCGCCTCTCCGGATTATCTGCTCTACCACGGTGAGCCTGTCAGTACCGATGAACTAAATCAGCATCAGTGCGTTGTCGGCTTTCGCCGTAACCAGCCTGTTTCGTGGTTGCTGAAAGGAGGCGATGGTCAAATCAGCCGCTTTGTTCCTCCGCCGACCCATGAGTTTGCCGACGGTGACGCGATGCTCGCCGCTACGTTGGCGGGAGGGGGATTGTCACAGCTCCCCCTCTGGTTGGTGGGTAGATATCTCGACGAGGGTAAACTTCGGGAAGTGCTGCCCGGACACTCCGGCGGGGAGATGCCTGTCAGCGCGCTGTGGCCTAAAAGCCGCCAGTTGTTGCCCAAAATCCGTTATGTAGTGGATACCCTGGTCAGGGCCGCTGAAGACGGCCTGCTTGATTAATTATTCCTTGCTAGCGGACCAGCAGGGGTAATCCGTATAGCCTTTTTCATCTCCGCCATACATCGTTGCCTTGTTAACGTCATTCAGCGGCCAGTCGTTAACCATACGTTCCACCAGGTCCGGGTTCGCAATGTAAGGCCGGCCAAAACCAATCAGGTCAGCTTTCCCTTCCTGGAGATACGTTTCGGCACGCTGCTTATCAAAGCCACCGGCAATGATCAAAGGTCCGGAATAAGCTGCACGAAATTTTTCAATAAACCCGGCAGGGATCGCCTGTTCCCCCAGCGTTTGTTGGTCGCTCAGATGAACATACGAAAGCGAACGGGCGCTGAGTTTATCTGCCAGCATCAGCCAGGTCTCTTCCTCACCGTCAAACGCATGCATGTCAAACAGGCGTCCGAAGGGAGCCAGACGGATACCCGTTTTACCTGCGCCAATGGCCGCAGCTATTGCATCGGTCACTTCCAGTACAAATCGCAGACGATTCTCCGTATCCGCGCCACCGTACTCATCCTGACGAGTATTCAGCCCGCCATTAATAAACTGCTCAAGTAGTCTGGTCCGAACTCAGTAGACATAATTTCTACATTTCGTGTTCTCTCAGCATTAAGCCGTATTACCTGTTTTTAGGTGATATCTCATGTGGTAATAAAGCCTGCCGCAAAGTTGATGAAGACTCAGTATGTCCGCTCATTGCACAAATCAGGCCCACCTGCGCACTTTTTGGTCTACTACGCGCGAAAAGCGGACATTCAGTATATCAATAAAAAAGTGCTGATTTTGCATTCAGACACTGCTAACTTGAATGAAGATGAAAACACACTCTGTACACTTACATTGCGTCATTATTATCACCTGTCCAAATCAGGTGGGATAACGTTCGCCATTTTCCCGCCGGTAAGGCGGGCCTTACCGGTAACAATCCAGTGAGGTAAATAATGGACACCGCGACAGTAACAACGTCAGAAAAACCTACTTTGCACCTTTTATGTGGAAAAATTGCATCAGGAAAATCCACATTGGCAGCAAAGTTAGGATCTTCACCCGGCTGCGTAATTGTCAGTGAGGATTATTGGCTAGCTGCCCTCTTTGCCAATGAAATGCAATCTATAGCTGATTATGTGCACTTTTCCTCAAAACTCAGAAACGCTATGAAGCCCCATTTGGTGGCGTTACTACAAGCGGGTTTATCCATTGTCCTGGACTTTCCGGCAAACACACGGACTCAGCGTGACTGGATGATGAGTATCATTGAAGAGTCAGGTGCTGATAATCGTCTGCATTATGTGAAAGTGTCTGATGAAGTCTGTAGAACGCGGTTGCACGCCCGTAACGCAGAAGGTACGCACGACTTTGCCGCTACAGATCAACAGTTCGATAGCATAACGCGTTATTTCTCAGCACCGACGGTTGAGGAAGGGTTTAATATTATTGAATACGTCTAAATGCATCATACGTGTGTAAGCCGCCAGCGGGCGGCTTTTTTATACGAGTTGATGGCATCCATTATGCCATCACGCATACAACGTCCGCTTCTGGCACGAAGCGGACATTCTTATTCAGTCAATGGTCCGCTATGAATGAGAAGAATTCTAAATATGGTGGTAGTGCTCTCTACCTTGTCGCGTTAGTCTGCTTGCCTCTGAATGAATATAAGCAAGAAAATGACACACAGGAGAAAAACGGTGATTTCAAAAGACAATGCTGAGCATTATACCTGGGGCGATGATTGCGACGGTTGGTATCTGCTAAACCGGCAGGACATGCTCATTATTCACGAAAAAATGCCGCCAGGTACGCACGAAAAGCGACACTTTCACTCTGTTTCCAGACAGTTTTTTTATGTCCTTGAGGGTACCCTGACGATGGAAATGGAAGGTAATAAACATGAAATCAAGCCCCGGCAGGGAATTGAAATCCCGCCGGGGGCAAAACATCAAGCCGGGAACGACAGCCATCACCCCGTCGAATTTATTGTCATCTCTCATCCGACAACCCGGGGCGATCGTTCTGATCTCTCTTCCTGTTGATAAAAGCGCTCCGACAGCGGATTTGAAGGCCAGTTTGACAACTATAAGGGCGTTCGGTCGCAAGTGGTAAACCCTGTAATCAGATGCTTACTGGGGCACCGCATCGGGTGGTGTAGTGTCCAGCGCCCTTTTCAGGGCTGATATCAGGAAACTGACTGGCTCATCCGGCGGAACGTCCTGGCGCAGGATGATGTGTAAAGGCGTGACCCGGTGCGTGCCGTGGCTAAGAGGCAGCGGCTTTAGTATGCCTGCCGCAAGTTGTTGCTGAATATAGGCCTGCGGCAGCCAGCCATATCCCAGACCGGCCACGACTGCCCCTGCCGCCGCATCCAGCGTAGAGAAATCCCAGTTCTGGCTATCCCCTGAGGCAGTTTTACCGCCATCTGTTATTTGTATCCGTGGCCAGTTGCCAAGCAGTGCTTCGGTCAGGGTGCCGGATACCGACAGCAGCGGATGATCGCGATGGGCCACGGCAATAAAATCCACGTTCATCAGCCACTCTCCCCGGCCAGCAATATTTTGCCGGTCGGTCACGATCATCACATCAGCATCGTCCACCGCCGGCGTGGAGGAGAACATACTCTCCGTGACTTCCGTGAGCCTCACCCGAATATGCGGCCAGCGTTGTTGAAATTGTTGCAGGGCTGAGAACAGGCGCTCCCTGGGACAGATAACGTCCACCACCACATTAAGCTGCGACCGCATCCCGTCCTGCAGAGTCGCAGCCTGGGCCTCCACATAACTGAATGTTTTCAGGAGTGGGCGTACCTGGCGCAGTAGCGTGGCCCCGGTAGGGGTTAATACAGTACGGCGCCCTTCCGGAACCAGCAATGTCACGCCCAAAAGCGTCTGAAGTTGCGCGAGATTATAGCTAACAGAAGACTGGCTGCGGTGTAGCGTTTCGGCGGCGCGGGCAAAGCTGCCGGTGGTGAAGACACAATCCAGGATTGCCCATTGTTCCAGGGTGGTTCTGTTCATAATGATTCACTTTTTAGATTAATATCATCATAAATTAGCGCTATTCAACCAAATATTAAAGCATTAGACTTCCTTTATCGAACAGAGGAGACCTGATATGAGCAACTTTGATAAACATGATTTAAGCGGTTTTGTTGGTAAACATCTGGTATACACCTACGATAACGGCTGGAACTACGAAATTTATGTCAAAAATGAACAAACCCTCGACTACCGCATTCACAGCGGTCTGGTAGGGAATCGTTGGGTCAAAGATCAGCATGCTTATATTGTCCGCGTAGGGGAAAGTATTTATAAAATCTCCTGGACTGAGCCAACCGGGACGGATGTGAGCTTAATTGTCAATCTGGGGGATAAACTCTTCCATGGCACTATTTTCTTCCCGCGCTGGGTGATGAATAACCCTGAAAAAACGGTTTGTTTCCAGAATGACCATATTCCGCTGATGAATCAGTACCGCGATGCCGGTCCGGCTTATCCGACGGAAGTTATTGATGAATTTGCCACCATCACCTTTATTCGTGACTGCGGGGCAGATAACGACAGCGTGATTGCCTGCGCAGCAAGCGAACTGCCGGAAAATTTCCCCGATAATCTGCGTTAAATAAGAAAGCGTTAAATTTAAAAGAAACCGGTCACGACGACGGTTTCTTTTTTTTGCTACTAAACCGGGCATTGCATCCTGTATGTACTGATTAACACCTTCCGCACTCAGAGTCTCAAACTGGTATCCCAATGTCTGCATATGGCATAAAGCAGGCCCATTAGCTCAACTTTTGGTCTGCTACTAGCGAAGTCGAGTTATTCGCACCCTGAGAATTACACTTCGAGAAAAAACAATACGCGATTAATTCTGACGTACCAGAGGATGCATGGTGACTGGCCAGGATCATAACTATCACAGAGCCAATGGGATTATTGCCGCCGCTCTGGCGCAGTGCGGCCTGACATGGAGCTAAGGTCCGCCGTGAGCTAAGAGCGGAAGTTAGATCAGGACAGGGAGGATGCGTGTGTTGTGAAGTGCCATATATTCATCTATTTTTATCATACTGTTGAAAATAAGAGAAAATATCATGCGCCTACACATGCTTTACCTGGGGACTATGCATCCGGGTGACATACCTGTACCTGGATATTTGATTCAGAAAGGCGATGGAATAAATATTCTTGTCGACACTGGCTGGCCGCGTTCTTTTGTGGGGAAGACTGTAAATCTGCCTGGTCTTACTGTTGAATGGGCCTCGTTAAGCCTTTCTCCAGCCTTTTATGAGTAACTTTCAGGGTTACGATCTGCTGCCTACAAAAAAATGAAATTAACAAAGGCTGAAAATGACAAAGCTCGATGAATTAAAAAGCATTTATCCTGGTGCACTTGCATGGCGTTTTGGCGACAGCCCTGAACTTGCTGACGAACTCGTTCAACTGGTTTTAAGTGGGATCAAAACAGCAACATGCTGTTCGGCAGCTTCTTTTCAGCGTGAATATGAACGGGGCGAAGCTCCCAGCGTTGGAAGTTACAATATCATTCTTGACGGAACCGGACAGCCTGTATGCGTGATCCAGACTGTCAGAATGCAGGTCATTCGCTTCTGTGAAATGACGAGCGAGCTGGCCAGCAAAGAAGGTGAAGGTGATTTAAGTCTGGAATATTGGAAGGAAGGCCATATACGTTATTTTGAACGTGAAGGCACTTATTCTGAGGATATGGAACTTGTTTTTGAGGAATTTGAGCTTACCGAGATTTTGTAAAAGTCCGCTCTGAGCGAAAAGCGGACGTTATGCCGTAGTTCGCCTTTGCTCAATTGTATTTCTGACTCAACGATAAGGTACTGACCTGATTGAAAAGTATGTCATCACTCGTCAACTGAACGAAGAAGGAAGCAAATGTCCCGCATCAGATTACGTGCTGTCTGGCTAATACCTCCAAGCTGAAAGAAGCCGTGGATGACGCCGAGATAGCGTTGTGCCGTGCATATTACCCCCTGTTGAGTCATGCGAGCAAACAAGGCTTCACCTTCATCGCGCAGGGGGTCATATTCCGCTGTAATGATATGTATTGGCGGCAGCCCCGAGAAATCATTACGGAATAACGGACTGGCGTCGGGGTGGTTAAAATTAGTGTGAGGGAAATAGGCTTCATAACCGGTAATGAGCGTATCACGAGTTATCACATAATCACTGCCGTTTAATTTATAGCTTTCAGATGATGCTGTTGCATCCAGCATAGGGTATATGAGCACTGCCTGTCTGGGTAACCACTGCCCTGAATTTCTCAGTCGTAACGCTGTTACCAGAGCAATATGACCGCCCGCGCTATCTCCCATTAACGTTATACGGTTACGGTCGATACCTAACGCTTGTGCATGTTTCCATACAGCGTTAGCGGCATATTCGGCATCATCATGAGCTGCAGGATAAGTATGTTCTGGCGCTAAACGATACTCTACGGCAATGACACGGCAACCACTCAGGAAAGCAATTTGCCGCAATTGATTTTCATGAGTTGAAAAACCACCACTCACAAAACAGCCACCATGATAATAGACAACCGCGGGTAATACTTTCTCTTCATTCAAGGGCGAGAAAATACGCAACTGTACGGTGTCAATAATCATATTTTCAATATTTACGCGTGTCTCAGTACTACCAGCCAGTGCTGTGCTTGCGACATAACCATCCCGACGCTCCTGGAAGGTCTGATTGCGCGATGACGGACGACCTGCAGAGATGAAGTCGTTTACAAGATTTGCAATTTCTGGTTCAAGAGCCATAAAAATCCATCCTTAGAGATGAAATTTGAACAACAGGCTTAGAGTATAATTTTTATGAGAAGATTTTATAAGCAATTAAAAATTTTGTATTGGGAGCCGCCCATGACGCTGGCACGAAGCAGTCGGTCATGTGGCTGGCATATCCGCTATGAGCGAACAGCGGAAGTTATACGATTAATGGTTGAGCGACTTGTCCAGAGGCATGTATACTTTCTACCTATTCTAAATTTAAAGGGACACATATGCCACATACGTCATCGTCACCACAATTGTCATATATTGCAGAAGGAAAAGGCCCATTGGTTATAATGCTTCACGGTCTTCTAATGGACGGAAAATCGTGGCGAAATAATGGATTGACCTCGTTATTTAGTCCATTTTTCCACGTTATTTGTCCGGACCTTTTAGGCCATGGCGAAAGCGAAAAGCCGCTAGTTCCAGAATTATATACACAAAAAAAACAGGCATTATCCATTGTAAAAATTATGGATGAGTTGGGTTATGAGAAAGCGCATGTAATAGGTTATTCCTCTGGTGCATGGGCAGCATTAGGATTACTAAACCACCATCCGGAACGGCTGAATTCTGTCATTTTAGGTGGATGGGATTTAAAGAATGGTCTTCCGGAAACGCCTGACGGCAAACTTACTTTCGACATGTTTATGTCTTATGCAAGAAGCACAGCACCTGAGCTTACCTCTGGACTTACGCCGGACGATCAACAAAGCGTCAGATGCTTTTTCAATGAATTAAGAAAGTATTCTGAAAAAAATTCAGCTTTATTTCCATATAAGACACCAATTCTACTTTGGGCCGGTGCCAATGACCCTTATTACGCACCTATGGCTAAGATAGCGGAACAATATGGTTTATTGATGACCCTTGGCAAGGGGGATCATTTGACTGAATTCAACAAACCTGACAAATCATCAATAAATGAAATTTTTAAATTTATTGAATCGCAAGAGGGTTCAATCTCATCTGTCACTTGTTCATAAAATAATAAATCATGGGAGTGGGATGATGTCCGCTTCAGGCACATAGCGGACGCTTTTCTCGCCCCTGGCCTGCCTCCCCTTCCTGTGCCCCAGCACACTAAAATAACACCTTCAACTAAGCGCTGAACTCAGCTTTCAAGCGCAGCACGCCGGAGTAAAAAGCAAAAAAAAATTTTTTATCGAATAGATCCAGAGGATGTGGCGTTTACCCATCATTAACACACAGATGGAATCGCTTTATGACCGCAACAACGCCGGAGCTGAATCACGAGCAGCGCCACCAGATGAACCTTGTCTGGTGGCAGTCGGATGGTTATCAGTTTGTATTGATTGGCCGTAACCCCACGTCCCAGCTTAAGCAAAACGCGCTCACCCTGCAGGCAGCACTTTCCTAGCCAAAGGCGCGCGCTCAGACGGCCCGGTGCAGGCGGGCCTGAATCGCAATATTGATTGTCACGTGGTCATCAACCAGCGCCGCGAAACTGGCCATATTGAACGCAGAGCGTGAAATGGTGGTTGATGCATGCAGGGAAATGTTCTCTGGCCCGGTGGTTTTATCATTCAGTAAGGCATCCAGAATGACCGGACGCGCGATATTCTTCACTGCCAGAGTGCCCAGGATCCGATAGTGCCCCTGCCCCAGCGCTACCACCCGACTGCTGGTGAAGGTGATATTCGGGTAGCGTTCAGCGTCAAAAAAGAGGCTACTTTTCATCTGCCAGGTTAACAGCGGGTTAGAGGCATTGAGCCCCGCGACCGGGATGGAGACATGAACAGTGTCATCGCTGTCGTTGCCGGCATTAAGCGTAATATCCCCGGTGACATTTCCCAGCCTTGCCTGTGACATATCGCCAAATGCCTGCCAGGAGAGGGTAATGGTGGTCTCCTGGGGGTTGATACGGTAGCCAACCTGGCTGGCATATAACGAAAAGGAGCTGAGCAGAAATCCGAGAGCGATGGCAGGCACGATACGCGTCATATTGATAATCCCTGGGGTGTTTAACGTGTAAACGTGCCAACCCTGTTTTTTATTTGATTGCCTTTTGCAGAGTGTGAAAGTGCTAAAGGCCATCCCCACCATCAGCAAAGCCAGTCGCTGCACGCTTTTCATACCGATGACTGCCCCCTCTCCCGTCGTGGCGCGGGACGTTGTCACCCCTGGCGGCTCTGTGCCACGCAGGATCACCAGGGCAAAAACCCCCGAAAAGAGCAAAAGTACAGCCACCACCAGGCCTGCCTGCGGAAACAACGTGATGGAGAGGGCGATTGAGAGAGGCGCGCCCAGAAATGTTATCCAGCGTTTTCCTTTTTTCCGGGGGGTGAAACTGCTTACGAAGCCGATACGCTTCGTAAAGCAGCTCTTTTTTGTTAAGCGGCGGCGTGGCGGGGAAACTCAACGGTCACCACTAATCCCCCCTCTGCAGAGGTGCTTAAGCCGACGCGGCTGTTATGTTGCTGCGCCACCGCCCTGACGATGGAGAGCCCTAACCCGCTGCCGCTCTGCATCTGACTGGGATCGCGGAAAAAGCGGTCAAACACACGTTCGCGCAGCTCAACGGGAATACCGGGCCCGGCATCAGAGACGCGAAGCTGCGTGAATGCATCACACATCCGCACTGCGACCTCAACCCGCCCGCCCTCCGGGCTGTATTTAATGGCATTTTCAATAACGTTATCAATCAGCGACATCAGGCGCTCCCTGACACCGTCGATGTAAAACTCATCATCCGCGTAAAACTCCAGTTCAATGCGCCGTTCAGCGGCCAGCGGCGACAGCGCCGCCATGCGATCCTGGATAAGCGAGGTCAGCGGCACGGGGGCCATCACTGTATCGGTGCGCGCTTCGCTGTGCATCAGCAGCAACAACTGATTGACCAGACGTGCCGCACGGCTGTTGCTACGAATAATTCCTGCCAGCAATGCCTGTTGACGCTCGCTGCTGATATAACCCTGTAACGCCTCAACATTGATGCGCATCGCCGCCAGCGGGGTGCGCAGCTCGTGAGCGGCATCGGCAATAAACACCCGTTCCCTCTCCGTGCTTTCCCGCAATCTCGCCAGAAAGTCATTGATGGCATCTACCATCTGGCGAAGCTCCTTATGTTTTGGCACGGCGTTTAAGGGCGACAGATCCTCCGGCGTGCGTAAAGCAATCTCGCTGACCACCCTGTTCCAGGGACGCATGGCGATGCGGATCGACAGCCAGGCGGGAAATAACAGAAACGGGATGCAGACCAGCAACGGCAAGATGTAGTAGCCGCGCGAGTTGAGGTAGATAAAGAAGTTCCAGCTGCCGGCAGGCGTGACAAGTGTGACCTCTGTATCGCCGTTTGCTGATTTCAGGGTACGGCTGGTCCAGCTGCGCCCTTCGCTCTCGCTATTCTGTAGCTTGCCATAGATGCTGTTTGTTACCCCGGTTGGCGCGCCTTCAGAGGAGTAAATAATCGCGTGATCCCTGCGCACAATAAGACTGATTGAGAGCGCGGGATCGTCACCGCCGCCATACCCCTCCCGCAGCGCCCGGCTGAAGGACTCCAGCACGGCGGTTCGCGCCTGTGGGCGATCATCCATATGATCGACCATGGTAAAGATGGTTTCGTAAGTCTCACTTCCGGTGAGGATTGGCGGGCTGCGCAGGTCCTCCCACAAAATGAAGGTGAGAAAGAGGCACCATAGCAGCGTAAGCAACAGCATCTGGGCGATGATAATTCGCCGGGCCAACGTCGGGGCCTTCAGGCTGCGCCAGAAAGTGCCCATCACCCTTCCCTCTTCTCGATGGGAACGGTATCAATGACATACCCCACGCCCCGCACCGTGCGCACATACCCTTCACCAATTTTGCGACGCAGATTGCCCATATGCACATCGAGGGTGTTGCTCATATTCTCTTTTTCCCCGAAGACCCGCTCTTCCAGAAAGCGGCGTGTCACCACGCGATCGGGGCGTAACAGTAACGTCTCAAGCAGCGCGTACTCGCTCGCCGTCAACTCAATCGTGCGGGCGCTTACCGTCACGCGCCGCGTTGGCACATGAAGGGACAACCCGCGAATGTCGATCACCTCATTGTCAAAACCGTAACTGCGCCGCGCAAGGGCTCTCACCCGCGCCAGCAGCTCGGCGAGCACAAAGGGTTTGACCAAATAATCATCAGCTCCGGCATCCAGCCCGCCCAGACGATCCTGCAACGTGCCTCGCGCGGTCAGAATGATGACCGGGACCCTGTTTAGCCGCTGGCGTAACGCGGCCATCAGGCTCATGCCATCGCCGTCGGGCAGCCCGAGATCCAGTAACACAAGCTCCGGCACGCAGAGATCGAGCTGATGCAGCGCATCCGCTTTGCGGCGAACCCATATGACGTCTAACCCTTGATCGGCCAGCGCAATACGTACGCCGTTGCCAAGATCGAGGTCGTCTTCAATAAGTAGAATTTTCACAATAGTTACGTTACCAGGCGTGAATGAAGAACGTCTGAAGAAAAAACGGTTACTGAATCTATCAGGTTTATCTCAGCGTTACGCGCTTCAGGCTTTCTTCATTTTCGGCTCATGAGAACTTTAGGGTGGGTATGCAAACTAGGCGTGACTCGTAATCAGATGACTCCATAAGGACTTATTTAATGAGAAACACCGAACCGCATCATAAGTTCCTCCCTGCATTCGCGGGACGCCCGCTGAAAAAAATCCTGCCGGGCGCGCTGCTGGCATTGCTCGCCACCCCAACGCTGGCGGCAGAACCGCCCCTGCGTACCAGTTTAACCGTAGGGGGCGGCGTGGATGTCGCACCGCGCTATTCCGGTTCCGATGAAAACCGCGTCTCGACGGCACTGGTACTCGATTACTCGATGCGTAACGGCTTCTTTGTCAGCTCGACGCGCGGCCTCGGTTATGGCAACAACCTTGGCAACGTCGATTACAGCGCGGCGCTAAGCTACCGCACCGGCCGTAAAGATCACAATGTCGATAGCGACGATATGAACGACGGCAGCGACCACTTACGTGGAATGGGCAATATAAAAGGCTCGGCGCTCGGTGTCGTGGGCCTTGGGTATAATTTCACCCCCTGGCTGAGTGCGCAATTGCAGGCTGAGGTGCCCTTTTCTCAGCGTGACAATGGCGCGGCGCTGCATGTCGGTATCGTCAGCCCGCTTTATCACTCGCCGAAAAATAGCGTGACCATGGCGCTGACCAGCAGTTGGGGGACAAACGATTATATGCAGACCTACTACGGGGTGAGCGCCTCGCAGTCCGCCGCATCAGGGTTTACGCAGTATGACGCCGGTTCGGGGATCTATGCCTGGTCACTCAATCTCGACTGGACGCACAACTTCACCGAACGCTGGAGCGTGGTAGCCGATGCCGGCTATACGCAACTGGCAGGTGATGCGCGTAATAGCCCCATTGTGCAGCGCAAATCGTCACCCACGGGAAGCCTGAAAGTGACCTATCGCTTCTGATAAATACAGGTCCCGGCGCCTGGCGGTTGTCTGTCATCACGGCACAGACATTCTGTCCGCCGGGTTCGCGATAAACGCTTGCGTTTCAGTCGGTCAATCTTGCGCAAAACTCTGTTGCCACTTCAGTGAAGGCACGTTGATAGCCATCTTCAGCAAGCCTTACTGGACGTGATGGATTGCGCTCATCTGGCACTAAGATGTCCATTTAGCATAGTGATTCAGTGAGTTGTGATATACATTCAGGATTCAATTTCAGACCATCAGGGAAGCAGATATGTTGCAGAATTTACCGGGAATTGGAGTCTTGTTTGTCGCAGGTGTTGGCCCCATCTCGCAGGATACTGGATCCAGCGCCGAATTTTATGTGCAGATACTCGGTCTGCCACTGAAGCCAATGGAAGGTAATAGCGATTACCTGCTATCGGAGGAGGGTATGTTGCAGGGCGTAAAGCATTTTGCTGTCTGGCCATTATCACAGGCTGCAAATTCATGTTTTGGTGCTGACCAGTGGCCAGCCGAATACCCAATACCGCAGGGATGGATTGAATATGAAGTACAGGATCTCGATTCAGCTACCCGTATTTTGAGCGATAAAGGTTATCATCTGTTGGTAGCTAACCGCATGGAGCCCTGGGGGCAAACTGTTACTCGACTGCTTAGCCCTGAAGGGTTGCTCACAGGGCTAACAATAACCCCATGGCTTCGTGGGTAAACAACGACTGCTTCTGGCACAAAGCAGACGGATATGCTGGCCGATGTCCCCGATGGGCGAAAAGCAGACATTGTGCCGACCGGTCAGCATTGGCACTGAGCCATTGCCCGCTTCTTTGCGATACTTTGTAAGCAGCCTACTCCTATTAGTGTTTAACGGGCAGGCATCCACCCGCCTCTGAGGAGCATAAGTCCGGGCTGAGAATAGGCTAAGGCAATGCTTACAGATTTCTCAAAAGCCTGGCGGGATTGCCAGCATATATGCCTTTTACCAGCACGGGTTCTGTCACCGATAACGCATCCTTTTTGTATTTCTACAAATGGCCCGATGAAAACATCATCGCCGAGCTTACATTCATAGAGGTTTACCGGCATGACGACTTTCACATTTTGACCTTGTTCTACGTCACGAATGCCGCTTTCAATCATCTTCATATCTGTTGTCTCCTTACTCAGGATGAAGCAGATCAGGATGCCACAGCACCCTGTTCTCGCTCCTCTCTGAGAAAATCAATAAATGCGCGTAATGGCGCAGAGGTAAACCGGCTGGAAAAATAGAGCCAGGGTCCTTCAAAGGTTTGCCACCATTGGGGTAAGACAGGTTCAAGTTCCCGGCTGTTGAAATGAGGCTGTAGCCAGTTTTCAAACGTGGCGATAACGCCCTTGCCCCATCGCGCAAGGTCAATGGCCGCAGAGGCACCGTCTACACCGATAGTGATATAGCCCGGATGATCAACATTGATGGTTTCCCCTTGATATTCAAACCGCCACGGGACCAGCACACCGCTCGAAAATTTCATGCGTATGCAATCATGGTCAAGGAGATCGGCAGGATGATCGATTGCGCCTCGTGATGCGAGATACGCGGGGGCGGCAGCCAGCGCTAAGCGTTGTATTCTGGGGCCGATGGGGACGGCAATAACATCTTTCGCCAGATGTTCGCCGTACCGTATACCCGCATCGCAGCCGGCAGCGATGGCATCCACCAGACGATCCTCGACCATAATTTCTACCCGGATTTGCGGATGTCGCGAGAGAAAACGGTCCAGTAAAGGCGGCAGTATGTCCACCATGACTGCCCCCGTGACGTTCAGTTTCAGTTCTCCGCGTAAAATTTGCCGGGTACTCGTAACATCATTGAGGGCGGCTCTCATTTCCATGAGCAGGGGCGCAATGCGCCCGGCCAGGGCCTGGCCCGCCTCGGTCGCCGTGACGCTACGGGTACTGCGGGTAAAAAGCGGCACGCCAAGGCTCAGTTCCAGTGCAGATATTTTCTCGCTGACGGTCGATGGCGATAAACCAAGTTGCTTCGCCGCCGTGCGAAAGCTTTTCTCCTTAAATACCGCCATAAAAACCGACAGATTTTCCATCCCCGTCGCACTGCTATTGTTCGCCATGTCGATCAGCCTGTTCTCATTCTGCCTGATTATCAAACACTATCAGGCAGGCTATAAATGCCAAACACAAAAGCCGCTTTTTACTAAAAAAAGCCACACTCAACCGATCATCAGGAAGCGAACATGAATAACAAAAACGTTCTTATTACGGGTGCAAACAAAAGCATTGGTTTTGAAACCGCCAGGGAGCTGGGTTTACTGGGATATAAGGTCTGGCTGGGTAGCCGTGACCACGATCGGGGTAAATCAGCCGTGGATAGCCTGACCAAAGAGGGTATCGACGCACAGCTCACTATTATTGACGTGACGAGTACACAGAGTATCGAGGAAGCCGCTCAGCGGATCCAACGTGAGGATGGAAAACTGGATGTGCTGATTAACAATGCCGGTATTTTAGGCGCGCATGATGTTGCCCCTGGCGAGCAACCTGTTGACGACATTATGACCGTCTATGATACGAATGTTTTTGGTCTTATCCGCGTGACCCAGGCGTTTATCCCCCTGCTTAAATGTGCGCCGAATGCCAGAATAATCATGGTCAGCAGTGGGCTGGGCTCGCTGGAATGGGTCTCTGATGTAAATCATCCTTATTCCCGGGTGCAGGCAATGGGGTACACCAGCTCAAAAACCGCGGTCAACGCCATTACGGTAGCTTTCGCTAACGCGTTGAAGGCTGAGGGTATCAGCGTGAATGCCGTTGATCCCGGCTACACCGCCACAGATTTTAACGGACATACGGGCTACAGAACGGTGGCGGAAGCGGCCAGAGGTATTGTCTGGCTGGCCGAAGAGGCAAAATCAGACATGACTGCGGGCTTCTATTTTGATCAAAACAGAGCGCCCTGGTAACCGCCGATGCAGGGCTTTACCGCCGGGGAAAGAACGGGCTGACGGCCTGAACTAGTCAGCAAGAACGGTGAAATCCGTGTCGTCGTCAAAGGGAACGACATGTTTACTCCACCGTCCTTCGACGTTTAGCCGTTCTGCTGACGCGTTGCAGCCTGCATCAGCAGACTCATCGCGGCGGGTAAAACGGTCAGCGTCACCAGCGTTGCCACCAGCAGCCCGCCAATAATGGCATAGGCCATCGGTCCCCAGAAAACCTGTTCGGCGATGGGTATCATCCCCAGAATAGCGGCACACGCCGTCAGCAGAATGGGCCGCGCACGATGCTCTGCGGCTTGCGTGATCGCCTCTTCGCAGGTCATGCCCCTGTCCACATTACCGTCCACTTCGCTGATCAGAATGACCGCGTTACGGATGATCATCCCCGCCAGCGCGATGATCCCCAGCAGCGCCACAAATCCCATCGGTGTATGGGTTGGCAGCATCGCCAGCACAATTCCCGGCAGACCGAACGGTGCCATCAATAAGGCCAGCAGCATGCGGGAAAAACGCTGGAGCTGGATCATTAGCAGTAACAGCATGACGAACACCGTGATCGGCAGAACGCTGTAGACCGAGCTGTTGCCCTTCTCTGACTCCGCGACCGTTCCGCCCTCCTCAATCTGATACCCCGGTGGCAGCGTGGCACGCAGCGTATTCACCGCGGGTAACAGTTGCTGCGATACCGCCTCCGCCCGCATACCCGGCGCAAGGTCTGTCTGCACCGTAATATAAGGCAACCGCTGCCGCCGCCAGATAATAGGATCGTCCACGCCCCATGCCAGCGTCGCCACCTGCCGCAACGGGATCTTCTCTCCGCGATCGTTGGTCAGCAACATTCCCGACAGCGTGGCAATATCCTGCCGCTCGCTATCGTCGGCGCGCAGCACCACGTCTGTCAGTCGGTTCCCCTCCCGCACTGCCGTCACTGCCGTACCGGACCATACCGCATTGAGCGTCCGGGAAATGGACTGCGAGGAGAGGCCCGCCGCCCGCGCGGCCGTCTGGTTGACTTCCACAGTGATCACTCTCTCCGGCTCACCGGCGGTGAGATTCACCTCGCGCGTGGCCGGGCTGTTCCCCAGCGCTGAAGCCAGTGAGCGCGCAATCGCCTGTACCCGCCTGTAGTCCGGGCCGGTGATACGATATTTAATCGGCCAGCCGACCGGCGGCCCCAGCTCCAGAGGCGAGACGCGGGTAACGATTGCACTGAACCGCTGCGCCAGCAGGGTTTCAAGCTGTTTTTTAAGACGGTCGCGTGCGGCTAAATCTTTCGCCACCACAACCACCTGCGCGGTGTTTTCGTTGTCCAGCAGGACATCCATTGGCAGATAAAAGCGTATTGCCCCGGCCCCCACATAACTGGAAAAGTGATCAACTTGCGGATTATGCACCAGCGCCTGTTCCAGGCGATCGATCTGACGCGCGGTTTCGGTCTGGGACGCATTCGCGGGCAGCGTCAGACTGACCAGCAGTTCCGGGCGATCCGACGCCGGAAAGAATTCTCCCTGCATAAAGCGCGTGCCAACTACCGCCAGCGCCAGCAGACACAGCGCAGCGGCTAGCGTCAGGACGCGATGACGAAGTACCTTTCGCAGCAGCCGCTGATAGCCGCCCATCAGCCAGTTTTTCTTATTTTCCCCGTGATGAGAGGTCAACTGTGCCGGTAAAAGACGGGTGCCGATGAGCGGTGAGAAAAGTACGGCAACCAGCCATGAACAGAGCAGCGAAATCAGCACCACGGCAAACAGGGTAAAGCAGTACTCCCCTGCGCTGGAGGCAGCAAATCCCACCGGAATAAACCCGGCAATCATCACCAGCGTGCCCGTCAGCATCGGAAATGCTGTCGTCTTAAAGGCATAGGTCGCCGCCCTGGCGCGTGAGTCCCCTGCTTCAAGGCGTGATACCATCGCCTCGACGGTGATCATGGCATCGTCAACCAGCAGACCGAGGGCGATAATCAGCGCACCCAGTGAAATGCGCTGCAAACCGATACCGGCCAGCATCATACCGATGAAGGTCATGGCCAGTACGAGGGGAATGGCGGCGGCGACAACCAGTCCGGCCCGCATCCCCAGCGAGACAAAAGAAACTGCCAGCACGATGACCACAGCTTCGAGAAGCACGCGTACAAATCCGCTGACGGCCTGACCGACCACCACCGACTGGTCCGCAACTTTGACCATCTCAATTCCCTGCGGGAGTTGCTGTGCCACGCGGTTCATGCGGGCATTCAGGGCGTGACCAAAATCAAGCATGTTCCCGGTGCTCGCCATCGAGATCGCCAGACCGATGGCGGGCTGTCCATTGACCCGGAAGGTGGGTGCCGGTGGCTCAGCAGTTTCACGTCGGACGGTGGCGATATCGGTCAGCGGAATATAGCGGCCATTCACATTGAGGGTGATCGCGCGCAGGGCAGCCTCTGACGTGAGGGCGCCGCTGACGCGAATGGCTACATTGTCACTCTCGGTGCGCAGCGCCCCGGCGGGCACGACATCATTCTGGGCGTTCAGCGCATCGCTGACCTGTTGCAGACTGAGTCCCATGCCAGCCAGCTGTCTGGGTGAAAACCTCAACACAAGCTGATCGTCCTGCACCCCAATAAGCGAAATTTTACCCACATTGGGCAGTGACATCAGATCGCGTTGAACCGCTTCCACCCGCTCGCGGAGTTCGCGGGGGGTGAATCCTTCGGCGGTAAAGCCGTAGATCGTCCCGAACGTATCATCAAACTCGTCATCCACGGCCGGTCCCTGAACCCCAGCAGGCAATGACGGCGCCGTGTCCTGCATTTTTTTGCGTACCTGATACCAGATATCCGCCACCTTTGCAGGCGGTGTATCGTCGCGCAAGTTGACGAAAATAATGGTTTTTCCGGCGCGGGTATTACTTTCAACATAATCAAGGTACGGAATTTCCTGGAGTTTTTTCTCCAGCGTATCGGTCACCTGGTTGACCGTATCCTGCACCGTTGCGCCGGGCCACTGCGCCGACACCACTGCTGTCTTGATGGTAAATGCCGGATCTTCATTACGTGGCAACTGTTCATAGCAAAGCAGGCCAGCAGCCATCACGATCAGCATAAAAAACGTCACCAGTTGCTGATGTGCTAACGCCCACTCGGACAGGTTGAAGCGAGGAGAGGTGGATGACGGTTTCATGGACGATCGCCCCCTGTCGCAACCTGTTCTCCTGCGCGGAGTTTGCTGGTACCTGCGGTAACAACCGGTTCGCCGGGGTGAATACCGTCAGTAACAAGAATGGCATCAGAGGTAAAGCCGGCAAGCGTCACCGGACGCAGTTCAAGTTTACGCGTGGCGGTATCGACCACGAATACCGCCGGTCGGCCATCAATACGTGTCAGCGCACTGGCGGGCAGCGTCATCACCGCCGGGCCAGCACCGGGCAAGGTCACCTCGACACTGGCACCCAGCGCCATGCTGGCAGGCGGGTTGTCCAGTGCTATACGCACCCGCCATGTCCGTGTTTGTGGATCGGCCTGCGGGCTGATATCACGGACATGTCCCCGCGCCTGTTCCGAGGGCGCACTCAGAAGCGAGACGTTAACCTCTTCATCGCGGGAGGCAAAAATCTGCGGATTTGCCGCGTTGATCACTGCATCACGCCCACGGTTTCCTGCCAGCGTGATCACCGTCTGGCCAGCGCTGATCACCTGGCCGGGTTCTGCACCAATCTGCGTGACAACGCCTGCAACGGGCGCGGTCAGCTGCGTCCAGTCAACCCTGTCTCTGGCGCTTTTCAGTGCCGCCTCACTGCTACGACGCCGGGAAACGGCAGACTGCCAGTCTGAACGCGCCGTATCGAGCTGTATGCGGGCAATAGCGCCGGTGCTGCTTAACTGCGTCATGCGTTTTAAATCGAGCGCTGCCAGGCGTTCTGCGGCTTGTGCGCTGTCCAGGTCGGCACGGGCGCTCTCCAGCTGATTCTGACTGGTACTGTCTTCAAGCGTCGCCAGCACCTGCCCGGCATCCACCGGATCACCCACATCAACGGTGCGCGTCAGCAGTCGCCCGTCGAGGCGAAAGCCCAGCTGCGTTTCATCATGCGGCCGTATTTCGCCGGTCTGCGTGTATGCGCCACTGACCGCAGGCGAAGGGGCGAGGACAGTGCGAACGGGCCTTGGCGGTGGCGTCTTGTTTTCCAGCTTGTCGTCGCAGGCGGTTAACCCCAGCAGACACAGGCAGGTCAGTACCAGCCGAGGCGTGGCAAAAACAGCGCGCCATGATGGCGCGGCAGCGGTGAAGAGATGAGAAAAATTGTCCGTCATGGCTGAACCCCTGAATAACGATGCGTTATTCAAGCGCAGCACTGTCAGGATCCTCCCCGCATTCCGTCAAGGTTTGGTCAAGACGGCGACTTTTTTGTAGGGTCTTCGCCGATTAGCGTGGAGAGAATTTTTTGTCCCGGTACTTTTTCGCGGGCACTTACTTTAAACGGATATTGTTATTTTTTGCCCACTTTCTTAGTCTTGCATTCGCGAATCGACAGGCAGCCCTTTCGCCTCTGACGTGATCCACTTTACAACAAGAGCATTCCATCCGAGCAGATACGAGACAAGATCTCGGACACTCATCACCGTTCCTTTGGCGTGTCCATCCATTGAATTCACTGCGGTCATTTCTGGCGGAATTGCGCTAAGGCAACTTATTAATTTATTGAAGTTTTTTTCAATAGCTAAACGTAGTTCAGCTTTTGTTTGCGGCACACTCATAAGGACGGTCCTTTTTGTCTGGCGTTCTCCATCGGGATCACAAGCCGGATAATCAATCCTGCGCCCTCCCCCGGCATGGCGGAAATCGTGCCGCCGTGGGCTTCACATATTACCCTGGCGATCGAAAGGCCCAGCCCGCTTCCACCGGAGTGGCGCGCCCGTGAAGAGTCCGCGCGGGTAAAACGTTCAAACATGACCGGCAGAAAATCGGCGGAAACACCAGGACCGCGATCCTGAAAGGCTATCTCGCCGCCCTGCGGGGTACTGCGCACGCTGATGGTGAGGATTTTTCCCTCCGCAGCATAGCGAAGCGCATTTTCCATAACGATAGTGACCGCCTGCCCCAGTCGATCTGGATCGGCAACACACCAGCATGCCCGCTCAGCGATGAGGTTAAACTGCATGCCGGCCGCCTCAGCCTGCGGGGTTAACCAGGCCATTCGTTCGCGCACCAGCGTCGTAAGATCAAGACGTGAGGTATTTAACACCAGTTGACCGGCATCAGCCAGCGACAGCAGATGCAGTTCATCCGTTAACCGGCTTAATAGCTGTAACTGTTTCATTACCATCGACAGCTGGCCGGGATCCGGCGTGAACACCCCGTCGATCATCCCCTGGAGGCGTCCAATGGCCGCCGTCAGCGGCGAACGGAGTTCATGCGCCATGGCAACATGCGATGCCCTCAGTTCACGTTCATAACGGGCCAGTTGCATCATCATCGCATTGAAATCCTGGGTAAACTGCGCCACCTCCACCGGTGCGTTTTCCACCTGCTCTGCCCGGCTGTGAAAATCCCCATCGGTTACCGCATGGGCGGCAGACGCCAGGTGGCTGAACTGCGTTGAGAGTGGCCGCGCCGCGCGCAAACCCAGCACCACGATAAAGGGGATCATCACCACGACCAGAATGCCCACCATCAGCCAGTCACCGGAAGCAATAGACGGATCTGAATAGCTGATGCCCCACCAGGCGTCCATGATCTCGTGATAACGTGCCGGGTTCATCCCGGGATGCGTGCGCAACAGTTCAAATTCATCACGAACTGCCGGCGGCATCCTGTGGAAGATCCAGAACGTCTGCATCGCAAAGCGAAGCCACATACAAAAGGCGATTAATACAACCGAACCGATAGCCAGAGCCAGAATGCGCACGCAGATCCAGCGCCACAGCGTGTGTTGTTTTTGCATGTTCATGGCTGGCAAAACCGGTAACCGACGCTACGCACGTTGATCAACACATCATGAATGCCTGCGGCTTCCAGTTTCTTGCGCAGGTTATAGACGTGCGTGTCTACCGCGCGCTCCAGCGCATCACTCTCCGGCAGGCAGCGTTCAAGAAGTTCTTGACGCGAGAAGGGTCGCAGTGGCGAGGCCATAAACGTAGCCAACAGGCTGTACTCCGTGGGGGTAAGCACCAGAATGCTCGCCTCGCCGCCCGTTTGTCTGACACAGACGGTTCTCATGGCGGTATCGACCTCCAGTTGCTGCCAGCGTAGCAGTGACGGATACGCCTCTGCACCCTGTGCGGCGCGTCGTAGTACCGCCTGTACCCGCGCGACCACTTCTCCCGGATTATACGGCTTCACCACATAATCATCGGCACCGTAACGCAACGCACCAATTTTATCCGGTACGTCCCCCATCGCGGTCACCATGATCACCGGCGTGTTGCCCCTGCGGCGCACCGCTGCAAGGATCTCCGTACCGTTCATGCCCGGTAACATCACGTCCAGCAATATCAAATCGGGCTTTAGCCGTTGGCTCATTTCAAGCCCTGAAGGGCCATCACCCGCCACGCTCACCGCATATTGCTCTCTTAACAGATAAGCGCTGAGTACGTCCGCGGCATCGGCGTCATCTTCAATGATCAGAATTCGTTTTCCTGACATTCCTGTTTCCTTGACCGTTTCTTAATAAATCCCTGACAGTTTGCTGACACTGCCGCCGCATACTCACGCCCTGCTGAGGGGTCATTCAGAAATGACCCGGCAACATAATAAGGGTGTTGAGGAGTGAGGATGATAACCAGAAAATTGATGTTGTACATGACCTGTTTTCCACTGACAGGGCTGGCGGGGTCGGTTAAGGCGGATGATGCCAGTTCCGCACAGTCAGGCGTCACAGTGGGACTCGCGGCGCAGAATGCCCCCCGTTATAGCGGCTCAGATAAGCGCCATACGCAGATCCTCCCCTATGTTCAGGCACGCGATGGTGCGTTTTTCCTGGATTCGCAAAAAGGAATAGGTTATGACCTGCAAAGCGACAATGGCCTCTACCTGGAACACACACTTGGTTATAACCTCGGGCGTGCGGATAAAGATTCTGACTGGCGTGACGGCAGCGATATGCTTAAGGGCATGGGCAACATCAAAGCCGTTGCCAACACCGCGCTGGCGGTAGGCTGGACGATAACCCCGTGGATCACGCTTGAAGGCAAAGCCACCCTACCGCTGAGTGACAGCCAGGGCGTAAACTATCAGACCTCCGTCATCCTCATCCCCTGGCAGACGGAGAAAGATATGGTGGCGTTCAGCACCGCCGCGCTGTTTGGCGACAGTCGCTACATGAACACTTTTTACGGCGTAAACGATCGGCAGAGCACGCATTCCGGCTTTGCTCGTTACACTGCGGCTGGCGGTTTTTATGGCACCAGCAGCACCCTGACATGGAGTCATCAGTTCAATGCAAACTGGGGATCGATGATTAGCGCGGATTATAGCTGGCTGGATAAGCACGCGGAAAACAGTCCGATTGTGGCTCGTCGAAACGTCGCGTCTGCGACCCTCGGTATTGTGTATACCTTCTGACTGTCACTGACGAATTTCACCGCCACGTCGTAAGCGCTTGCTCACAGCATGCCGTTATTACCGTGCCGTAAAAACGCCGGACGTTCATTAAGCCGCGCGAACCAGGCCTCAATGGCTGGCACCGCCGGCTTCGCGAACGGCGTCATTTTCCAGCGGTTCACCGACAGCCCGAGCACCACATCGGCGAGGGTAAATGTCTCACCCGTCACCCAGTGACGAGTCCGCTGTAACTGCTGGTCGAGAATGCCAATACAGTGGTTCCACTCGTCGATGCCTGCGGCGATGGCGCGCTGATCGTTAAAATCCGGATTCTTGCGCCCCAGCGCCGGGAACACATAGCGCCAGGCGTTGTTAAACTCCGTCGCCTGCCAGTCCATCCAGTGCTCCACCTCCGCACAGGCACGCGGTTCGCCGGGTAACAGGTCGTCACGCCCCGCTTTGCGCACCAGATAACGGCATATGGAATTTGATTCCCACAGCACAAAATCGTCGTCAATTAAGACCGGCACCATGGCATTCGGGTTGAGGGCGCGAAATTCATCCGTTTCCGTCGGGGTAAATCCGCTGCCGTAATCTTCCTGCAAATAGTCCAGCCCGGCTTCTTCGCAGGTCCAGAGAACTTTGCGCACATTAATGGACGTCGTTTTACCCAGTATTTTCAGCATGCTGCCACCGGTTTATCAGGGAAGGATGTGGTTATTTTCTGCGGAATAAGGCCGTCGCAGCAGCGGCCATCAGCCCGATGAACGGCACAGTGGCGGCACCGGACAGAAAATTATGCTGATCGATCTCTTTTTCCCGACGAATATCGGCAAAACGCGCCAGCGCATGGCTTTTATCAGGGGCGCAGACTTCTTCAAACTGCTTTTCATATCCCTGCTCAGACAACTGCAACGCGCCACGCGCGTCCGTTCTTTCGAGCACCACCATTTGCTTACCCTTTTGATAAAAACAGTAATCCGGCATGAGATATTCCTGAATCAAGAATGAGGTAAGACACTATAACCACACTGATTTAATTCTGTACAGCCCCCTGGAATGGTGATCGGTAAATTAAAAAAGGGACGCCATGCGCCCCTGATACGAAGTGAAACGTTATTTATCGTTAAAATAGTCTGCCGGCATCTGGCCCGGCGGCATGTTGATCACCGAATCATTATCCGGCCCTTCATTTTTCATGTAAGTGACCCTGGCAAATTCAGGGATAACCACATAAGGATAGGCCGGGCCTTCGTCACGGAAGCGATGCATATCCTCAATAAATTCGTTCTGATAGCAGATGGTTTTTTCAGGATGCTGCCCTTCACCGGCGATCCACTGCGGGAAGAAGATCGTCCCGTGGATCACTTTACGACGGATATCAAACAGCAGGCTGACGCAGGTGCCGGTCGGTTCATGCCAGTCCACTTTAAAGATCCCCGGCGCAAACTGTACGGCATTCATTTTTTGATGGGTGACCCAGCGCCCCCCTACCAGACCCTGATGAATGCGGTAGTCACAGGTATTTTCGTTACGCGCGTACCATTCATATTTCCAGCCGTTATCGTAGGTATAAACAAAGTGTGTACCAACAAATTCTGACAAATCGTTTGTGAAATCAGTGTCCGGAGCTGTACTCATGGTTAGTCCTTATCACGTGAATGAATGTTAAACCTCTATACCCCGCCCAGATAGGCCTTACGCACGTCAGGATCCACCAGCAGCGCCTGGCCGGTGCCGCTGAGGCGGATCTCACCGTTGACCATCACATAGGCGCGGTCTGATAACTTTAGCGCATGGTTGGCGTTCTGCTCGACGAGGAACAGCGTCATGCCCTGCTGCGTTAGCTCGCGCAGGATCTGAAAAATCTGTTTTACCACGATGGGGGCCAGCCCAAGACTCGGCTCGTCCAGCAATAAGAGTTTCGGGCGACTCATCAGCGCGCGGGCGATCGCCAGCATCTGCTGTTCGCCGCCGGACAGGGTCATCGCCCGCTGGCTGCGGCGCTCTTCCAGACGTGGAAACAGCCCATACATGCGGGCTTTGTCCTCTTTCTGATAGCGTTCACCGATGGCGATGGTCCCCATCAGCAGGTTCTCTTCCACCGTCATATCCGGAAAGATGCGTCGCCCTTCCGGAGCCTGGGCGATGCCGTTGCTGGCAATAAAATGCGTGGAGCGCCGGCTGATATCCTCGCCACGAAACAAAATCTGCCCGCCCGCGATGCGCGGCTGACCGAAAATCGACATTAACAGCGTCGATTTTCCCGCACCGTTAGCACCAATCAGCGATACGGTTTCCCCTTCGTTGACCGTCAGGGAAATGCCCTTCAGCGCCTGGATCGGGCCATAAAATACGTCCACCTCGCGAAATTCCAGCATCGGCGTCATCCGGCGATCTCCTCTTCTTCTGCGCCCAGATAGGCGGCGATGACGCTGGGGTTATGCTGGATCTCCGCCGGTTTGCCGCGGGCGATCACATCCCCGTGATCGAGCACGATGACGTGATCGGAGATCTCCATCACCATGCTCATGTCATGCTCAATTAACAGTACCGTCACGCCGTGGCGCTCGCGCAGAACGCGCACGATATTGCTCAGCGCCTCGGTTTCGACCGGATTCAGCCCCGCCGCCGGTTCGTCGAGGCAGATCATCTCCGGCCCGGTGCACATGGCGCGGGCGATCTCCAGCCTGCGTTGCTGTCCGTAAGAAAGCGTGCCCGCCAGACGGTTGGTGCAGTCCACCAGATTCACCACCTCAAGCCAGTAAAACGCGCGATCCAGCGCCTGCTCTTCGGCTTTGCGGTAGGCGGGCGTGTTGAAAATGCCGGCGACAAGATTACGGTTGACCTGCATGTGCTGCGCCACCAGCAGGTTTTCGATCACCGACATTTCCCGAAACAGGCGGATATTCTGGAAGGTGCGCGCCAGACCGGCACGGTTGACGAGGTGCGTGCCGCCAAACATTTTGTACCAGATGCGCGATCCCAGCCGTCGGGGTTTCACCACATCCTGAAACTGAATTTTTTGCCCCAGTACCTGGATCACGTCGGTGGTTTTACGCCGTGTAGAAAAGAGGATCGCCCCGCCGGAAGCCTGATAAAAACCGGTCAGACAGTTAAAGACCGTCGTTTTGCCCGCGCCGTTCGGGCCAATCAGCGCGGTGATGGAGCCGCGTTCAACATCCAGATTGACGTCGTTCAGTGCTTTGATGCCGCCGAAGTGCATCATCAGATGTTCGACGCGCAGAATGCAGTCACTCATGGCGCGACTCCTTTGCGAATGGCAAAACCGGCGCGGCTGGTGCGGACCAGTCCACGGGGACGCCAGATCATCATCACCACCATCAGCACGCCAAACAACAGTACGCGGTACTGGGCGAAGTCACGCAGCAACTCCGGCGCGACGGTCAGCACAAAGGCCGCCAGCACCACGCCGAGCGTCGATCCCATCCCACCCAGCACGACAATCGCCAGAATGAGCGCGGACTCGAAAAAGGTGAACGACGTCGGATTGACAAAGCCCTGCCAGGTGGCGAAAAACACCCCGGCGATGCCGGCGGTGGAGGCGCCGAGCATAAAGGCCGACAGCTTTACCAGCACGTGGTTTAACCCCAGCGAGCGGCAGGCGATCTCATCTTCCCGCAGCGCTTCCCAGGCGCGGCCAATGGGCATTTTCGTCAGGCGGTGTTTGATAAACAGTACCAGCAGCACCACCAGGATCAGCACTGCGTAAATGAAAATGAACTTCATGTTCGGGTTGTAGCTGAGGCCAAAAAACTCATGGAAGGGGATGCCGCCCTCTTTGGCGCGACGCCCGAACTCCAGCCCCAGAAACGTGGGTGCCGGGACCGAGACGCCGTTTGGCCCGCCGGTAAAGCTCAGCCAGTTGTTCAGCACCAGGCGGATGATCTCCCCAAAGCCGAGCGTCACAATCGCCAGGTAGTCGCCGTGCATACGCAGTACCGGAAAGCCGAGCAACGCCCCGGCCAGCGCCGCCATGATCGCGCCAATCGGCAGCATCGCCCAGAATCCCAGCCCCAGATACTGATACCCCAGCGCCAGCCCGTAAGCGCCAATGGCGTAAAACGCCACGTAGCCCAGGTCCAGCAGGCCCGCCAGACCGACCACGATATTCAGCCCAAGGCCGAGCAGCACGTAGATCAGCCCGAGGATCGCCACCGTGAGGAAATATTTGGTCGCCACGAAGGGGAACAGAAACGCCAGCACCAGGATCAGCGGAATGATCCAGCGTAACCGCGACCGGTAGCCCACCGGCCGCACGTAGACACCATCATCGGCGCTTTCAAAACGCCCGGCGAACCTGCGCCCCACCGGGGTTTGCAGCGCGAGGCTCAGCACCAGTCGTCCGGCCATTACCGCCAACACCAGCCAGGCCACGCGCAGCGGCTCGAGGGTAAAGCTGTAGCCTTTGAGCACCACGCCGACGATGGGGCCGAACACCACCAGCGCACACAGCCCGGCAAAGATCGTCTCCAGCAGGCACTTTTTCACATCAAACGCCGGTTTGCTTACTGCTTCTGTCATCGTTTATCCCTCACACCTTCGCGACCATTGGACGTCCCAGCAGCCCCTGAGGGCGAAAGATCAAAATGACCACCAGCAGGGCAAACGAAAATACGTCTTTGTAATCGGAGTTCACCAGCCCGGCGAACTGCGCTTCGGCAATGCCTAACAGCAGCCCGCCCAGCATCGCCCCTGGCAGCGAGCCGATGCCGCCCAGCACAGCGGCGGTGAAGGCTTTGATGCCGATAATAAATCCGGCGTAGAAATCAAAGGTGCCGTAGTTCATGGTCACCAGCACTCCGGCCAATCCGGCCATCGCCGCGCCCATCACGAACACCAGCGAGATCACCCGGTCGGTATTGATGCCCAGAATAGAGGCCATACGCCGATCCTGCTGCGTGGCGCGGCAGATCCGCCCGAGGCGGGTGAACTGGATGATCCAGGTGAGCAGCGCCATGCCGATCAGCGCCGCCAGCAGGATAAAGACTTTCGTCCAGGTGATCTGCACGATGCCGTCGCCGACATCGAGGCGCAGTACGCCGCTCATCAGCGTCGGAATGCCCTGCTGGTTTGGCCCCTGGCTGATCTGCACGTAGTTCTGCAAAATCAGCGACATGCCAATAGCGGAAATCAGCGGTGCCAGTCGTGTGGAGTTACGCAGCGGGCGGTAGGCAATGCGCTCGATCACCCAACCGTACACGCCGGTGACCACAATGGTGAAAATGAGCGTGCAGAAGATCAGCAGCGGAAAAGAGTGAATACCAAAGAAAGAGAGCAGCCCAAGGCCGATGGCGCAGAGATAAGCCGAGATCATATAGACTTCGCCATGGGCGAAATTGATCATGCCGATTATACCGTACACCATGGTGTACCCAATGGCGATCAGGCCATAGACCGCGCCCAGCGTCAGGCCGTTAATCAGCTGTTGCAAGAAAAAAGCATCCATTTACACCGTCCCGCTATGTCAGTGTGATGTGCTCCCCCGCAGGGGAGCAGGAAGTCAGTACCGGTTGCCCGTCTCAGAGCTGATGGTATTTGCCTTTGTCATCCCACTGATAAACCACATAGTCAGAGACTTTCAGATCGCCTTTGCCGTCCCAGGATTTCGCGCCCATCACGGTATCAACGTCGTGGCTTTTCAGCCATTCGCTCGCTTTTTCATTGTCTTTACCCGCGCCGTTATAGGCGGCGGCAATGGCCTGAATCGAAGCATAGGCATAGAGGGTATAGCCTTCCGGCTCAAAACCACCGGCGCGGAATTTCTCGATCACTGCTTTACCCGCCGGGATAGTGCGCGGATCGTTGCCAAAGGTCATCAGCACGCCATTGGTGTATTGCGCGCCGCCCGCGGCGGTCACCATCTCTTCTGTCACCACGCAGTCGCCGGAGAAGAATTTCGCCGTCACGCCCTGCTCCCGCATCTGGCGCACCAGCGGTCCGGCTTCAGGATGGCAGCCGCCAAAGTAGACGACGTCCGGTTTCAGTGCGCCGATTTTGGTGACCAGCGCGTTAAAGTCTTTTTCGCCACGCGACAGCCCTTCGTACAGCACCTCTTTGGTGCCGCGTTTTGCCAGCGCCGCTTTGGTGGCATCCGCCAGCCCCTGCCCGTAGGTGTCTTTATCGTGAATGATGGCGATTTTCTTCGCTTTCAGCACGTCCAGCATGTAGTTAGCCGCCACTACGCCCTGCTGGTCGTCACGGCCGCACATGCGGAACATACTTTTCATGCCGCGCTCGGTGATCAACGGGTTGGTGGAGCCTGGCGTGATGGTCAGCACGCCCGCCTCGTCGTACACCTCAGAAGCAGGCATGGTGGAAGATGAACAGAAATGGCCGACCACGGCAGAGACTTTGGATTCGTCCACCAGCCGGTTCGCCACCGCCACCGCCTGTTTGGGCTCGCAGGCGTCATCCCCCTGCACCAGCACGATTTTCTCCCCTTTGATGCCTCCTGCGGCGTTGATATCTGCCACGGCCTGCGACGCGCCTTTCCAGTACTGGGCGCCATAGGTGGCATTCGGGCCAGTGAAAGGCCCGGCGACGCCAATCGTTACATCGGCCTGGGCAAAAAAGGCAGTACAGAAGGTTCCGGCAACAGCAATCTGGAGCGATAACTTGGTCATTTTCAAAGACATTCGGTATTCCTCAGCACGGTTTAAAACCAGACGCCACGGTGGCGCAGGAGAAATCTCTGACTTTCGCAAACCTCAGGTAATCGGACGCGCCGCAAGCGGCTGCTTTCTGTTAAGCAAAAATCAGGCCTGATTAATGGAGTTACGGGGAAATAATGGCCATCACGTGGCTGGCTGGGAAACGCGGTGTCCGGACCGTCCAGAAATTTAAACATAGCTGGGGCATGAGGAGGCTGCGCACCCGGATGGTGCAAATTTGCGGCGGCGATCACTTGTAAGTGTGCTGAGAAAAAGCGGAGGATGGCGGTGACCCCGCCATACACAGTTCTGACGGGGTCACAATCCATTATGATTTAACGGACAAAAAGATCGCCCCATTTGCGCTGGATAGCCAGTTCATCCTGAAGCCAGGCCGCGACCAACTTTTCGCTCCAGGCTTCAGCCGACTGGTTGGCTTTACGCAGCAGCAACAAAATATCTTCAGGAGTAAAAATCGTTGACGAGGTGAACGTAGTCCCGCCCTCAATAATATTCCTGATCATTTGGTTTAATTGATCTTTCGAAGCACACTTCATTAGTGCGAAGGATAACGTCATCGCTTCCTCCGGATCGGTAGCTTCTCCAAGGTATTTCGCAAAATTCTCGAGGATCATCATCATGCCCATGATATAGAGCGTTGCCAGCGTGTTTTCCTCATCATCTTCAATCATAAAAGCGGGTAATTTGTGATACGAAAAAGCCTGCATAATGACCAAAGCGAAAATAATTTCTTCACCGCCAGCCTCAGTGTGCACTTTCTGCGAACGTTCAAGATGATCGAGCACGGCGGCAGCCATTTTTAGTGAATGCCCAACCAACAGTGGCAGATCAGCATCGTCGCGACACTCATTTATCAGATCCTGCATAGCCAGACGTAACGCATCATGGGGAGTCACTTTACGCACCGACGCGACTACACGTTGAGACTCGTCGTCCAGAAATAATGCATCGAGTTGCTCAGTAATGGACAGCGTTGCCTGAGGAGTAATGTCTTTTTCTTCTTCCTGATGAGCAGGAAAAAGTGTCATAACGAGTTTGTCGCGATGCGTCAGAAGGAAGTTAATGACAATCTGTTCTTTAACAGCAAAACGAACAAATCCCGGAAGGAAGGCATAAATAAGGTTCGCGACTTTCTCAACATTGCTGTCATCTTGTAGCGCTGCCTGAGAAAACGCTACACCTTTAGATTTAAGCAAAGGCAGGATTTTATCTTTATTTGTATCAATAGCGGAAAACACATAACCAGAAATATTTTTCTTAACATCCTCTTGCTGTGCAAGGGTATTCTCACTAACCGGTTTAACCAAGGCTCTCTCATCTGGGATATTCATAATCGGCGCCGGAGATGCCGTTATCTCTGCTGCCGTACATTCATCAGATAAACTGTCATTGATCAGCTTGATTATGCCGCCAAGTTCTTTCTCGGTAACGAGGGCGAACTGGCAAATCTCGCGTTTATTGATAAACAGTACGCGTTTTTCAATGGCTATATGGTGAATATCATGCAGAGAAAATAGAAATGCTGACTCCAGCATGACTTTTACAGCAATAAAATACTCAGTGATCAGCATTCCTTCTTTTGCGCCGCCAAATGCCGTATCGTCAACGAGAATAATCACATCCTCAGCCCTGACATGCGGGCCACCATAGGCATCTACAGCTGCATTCAGTTTTTTTAATGGGATCGCGGGTGATGAATAAACGTCTTTAATATTTTTGTTGTTAAGGTAATGTTGTAACGCCGTGACCAATGGTTGATTTTGTCGTTTTCCGAGCACTTCCACAGAGGTGGATAGGTCCTCATGAGGCAGCGGTTCAGGGTGCAAGTGCCAGTCGCTGAGCAGCGAAAAAAGACGCTGCACCTCTTTCTTATCCGGCATACTGAAGGAAATCATTTTTTTATGATTCAAGTAAAGCTTGGTGCCTTCGATAGCTATATTGTTAAGGGCAGAGAAAGGATAAAATCGCGGATCGTCAAACGAATCGCGAACAACGATGCCCTGATTGCAAATGAGCACCCCATCTTTGCCGCTGCCCATCATCGTGTTGTCTAACATGACAATTATTTCTTCCGCCGGAAAATTAAGCTTGAAGGTATCCAGCGCATTATTGATTTTTTTGAGAGGTATATTGGGGGAAATATGTATGCGATTACAGTCAAAAAAATTTCGGCTGCGTAAATATTCGGCAAGCGCCATACTTTTATTCCTTGGATAGGGATTTTCCCTGAAAGTATCTGATTTAGGATAAGTTCATTAAAAATTGTTTATAGACTGTTCCAATAGTAATTCATCTTACTTATAAAAAAACCCCACCATAAATAATGGTGAGGTTTTGTCTCGGTGCAGACGCGAGTTATCCTTTCGCGCGGCTGGCGATAATCGCTTCCGCCACGTTGCGTGGCGCTTCGGCATAGTGGTGGAACTCCATGCTGTAAGTCGCCCGTCCCTGTGACATCGAGCGCAGCGTGGTGGCATAGCCGAACATTTCTGCCAGCGGTACATCCGCACGGATGATCTGGCTGCCGAAACGCTCTTCCATACCCTGTACCAGACCGCGGCGGGAACTGAGATCGCCCATGATGTTACCGGCGTACTCTTCCGGGGTTTCCACCTCGACATGCATCATCGGTTCCAGGATCGCCGGGTCAGCACGCTTCGCCCCCTCTTTGAAGCCAAAAATCGCCGCCATGCGGAACGCCATCTCCGAGGAGTCAACGTCGTGGTACGACCCAAATGTCAGCGTCACTTTTACGTCCACCACCGGGTACCCCGCCAGCACACCGTTGTTCAGCGCCTCACGGATGCCTTTTTCCACCGACGGGATGTACTCCCGCGGCACCACGCCGCCTTTGGTGGCGTCTTCAAACGCGAAGCCTTTACCCGCTTCCTGAGGTTCCAGCGTCAGCACCACATGCCCGTACTGGCCTTTCCCGCCGGACTGGCGCACGAACTTGCCTTCCACCTCTTTCACCGTTTTGCGCAGCGTTTCACGGTAGGTCACCTGCGGACGACCGATGTTCGCCTCGACGCCAAACTCGCGCTTCATGCGATCAACGATGATCTCCAGATGCAGCTCGCCCATGCCGGAAATAATGGTCTGCCCTGATTCTTCATCGGTGTGCAGACGGAACGACGGATCTTCCGAGGCCAGTCGTTGCAGCGCGATGCCCATTTTTTCCTGATCCGCTTTGGTCTTCGGCTCAATGGCCAGCGAGATCACCGGGTCCGGGAACTCCATGCGCTCCAGGGTGATCACTGCCGCCGGATCGGTCAGCGTATCGCCGGTGGTCACGTCTTTCAGCCCGACACAGGCGGCGATATCGCCCGCCCGCAGCTCGTCCACTTCCAGCCGGTCGTTGGCCTGCATCTGTACGATGCGACCGATACGCTCTTTTTTGCCTTTCACCGGGTTGTACACCGCGTCGCCTTTTTTCAGCACGCCGGAATAGACGCGGATAAAGGTCAACTGCCCGACATACGGGTCGGTCATCAGCTTAAACGCCAGCGCAGAGAAGGGTTCACTGTCATCCGCGTGACGTTCGATGGTCTCGCCCTTCTCATCCACGCCTTTAATGGCGGGAATATCCAGCGGCGACGGCATCAGCTCGACCACCGCATCCAGCATTCGCTGAACGCCTTTGTTTTTAAAGGCGCTGCCGCAGAGCATCGGCTGGATCTCGCCTGCCACCGTGCGGGCGCGCAGTCCGGCAATGATCTCCGCTTCGCTGAGCTCTCCGGTTTCCAGATAGCGATCCATCAGGGTTTCGGTGGCTTCTGCCGCCGCCGAGACCATTTTTTCCCGCCACTGCTGCGCGGTTGCCAGTAAATCGTCCGGTACCGGCGCATAGCTGAAGGTCATGCCCTGGGTGGCGTCGTCCCACACAATGGCGCGCATCTTGATCAAATCGACCACGCCGCTGAAGTGTTCTTCGCTGCCGATGGGGATCACAATCGGCACCGGATTCGCTTTCAGGCGGTCGATCATCATCTGCACCACGCGGAAGAAATCGGCGCCGGGGCGATCCATTTTGTTCACAAAGGCCAGACGCGGCACATGGTATTTATTGGCCTGCCGCCAGACGGTTTCCGACTGCGGCTGTACACCACCCACCGAGTCATAGACCATGACCGCGCCATCAAGCACGCGCATGGATCGCTCCACTTCTATCGTGAAATCAACGTGCCCTGGGGTGTCGATAATATTGATGCGATGCGGTTCAAAGCTGTGATCCATGCCGGGCCAGAAACAGCTGACGGCCGCTGAGGTAATGGTGATCCCGCGCTCCTGCTCCTGCGCCATCCAGTCCATAATTGCAGCGCCATCGTGAACCTCACCCAGTTTGTGGCTCACGCCGGTGTAAAACAGGATACGTTCGGTAGTGGTGGTTTTCCCCGCATCGATATGGGCAGAAATACCAATATTACGATAGCGTTCAAGGGGGATGGGTCGGGGCATGATGCGTCCTTAGTCAGTTTGACAGTAAGCGACCAGCGTGGTCGCGGGAGTTAACTGGGATCATCATAGTCCAATTGTACGAGTATATTCGAACTATTTTAGCTATAGTTATAGTCGATAATCTGGTGCGCCTGCCGCGTGGTATTGGCTGCGGCGTTCCAGTATATTACCCGGCCAGCCCGCCGCTCGGGCTACCCACTTTGTCTGCCAGCACTGGAGCACTATGATCGCCAACCACCCTGAACGTGAACAAATCCGCCTTGAAAATGTTCTTTTTGCGCTGGGCAATCCCCTGCGGCTGGACATTGTTAAAACCCTGGCTGATGAGGGCGAGCAGGCCTGCGGCGCACTGCGCAAGGATGTGGCGAAGTCCACCATGACTCACCACTGGCGCGTACTGCGCGACAGCGGCGTGATCTGGCAGCGTCCGCAGGGGCGCGAGAATTTAATTTCCCTGCGCCGCGAGGATCTGGACGCGCGCTTTCCCGGTCTGATGGACATTTTGCTGAACGTGATGCATACGGAATAACGGTAAGATGCCGGGCCTGATATCGCCCGACGGCAAGCGCGTGTTCAGAGGCTGAAACCGTAACGTGAACCATCGGGCAGTTCAATTTCCAGGCGGAGTTTACCCCCCGCTGCTTCGACGTAGCGTTTTAACGACGAGAGTTTTATATCGCGACCCGGTTTTTCCATACCCGCCACCGTGGGCTGTTTGACACCGAGCGCCTGCGCCATGTCATTCTGGGTTTTGCGCACTTTTTCACGCAGTTCGGCAAGATGAATATTAAGCAGAATGTCCGCCGCCTGCGCTTCGGCGTTTGCCACGACGTCAGGATTTTCTTGCGCCAGGATTTGCGTCAGCGTTCTTCCCATCAGATTACCCCTTACGGTTAATTTTCTTCAGATGTTCGGCATACTCTTGCTCGGCAAGCGGCAGCATCACATCATAAAAGCGTTTGTCATTGCCCACTTTGCTGCCAGCGCACAGCACGATGCCGGTGCGCATCATATCGAAGGCAAAAAAAGCACGGATCGGCTCGCCACGACTCTGGATACGTAGCTCCTTCATGTTGGCGTAACGTGAGCCGTTAATGGTGTCCGCATAAGGCCTGCCTAACTGCGGCCCTTTCGCCCTCAACACCAGCAACGACGCCAGAATGCATTCCCGATCGGTATCATTTTGCATGCTGTACCAGGCATCGAATCTGTCCGTTGTTTCAATTACCCACATCTTCGCCCCTCATAATATAGGTCAAAAGTTATATAGGTTCAAACCTATAAATGAGAGTATGCAGAATAAAATGCCGCACCACAGCCAGTCGGTTGTAACGCCGGAAAGCGGCTTCAGAAAAATCGGCGGTTGTTGCAGGACATGCGGAACAAATGCGGTGAGGATCGGAAAAGACGGATGCCGGGCGGCAGATGCCCGGCACGCTGGTGTCACGCTTTAGACAGTTCGATATGGCTTGCGGCGAGCGTACCCATCTGATGATGCATGGCGCAGGCGGCATCGAGAAGGGGCATCGCCAGCGCCGCGCCGCTGCCTTCGCCAAGCCGCATTTCCATATTCAGATACGGCTCCAGCCCCAGCTGCGCGAGGGCGATTTTCGCGCCCTTCTCCGCCGATAAATGTGACGGGATGAGGTACGGCTTAACCGCAGGGGCGATACGGCAGGCTGCCAGCGCCGAGGCATAAGAGAGATAGCCATCAAGCACTACCGGCAGGCCGCAGGAGGCCGCACCGAGCATGATGCCGGTCATACCCAACAGATCGTAACCGCCCACTTTTGCCAGCACGTCGAGTCCGTCCTGCGGATCCGGCTGATTCACCTCGATCGCTCGTCTGACGACATCCGTTTTGTGCTGTAACTGCGCCACCGGCAGATTCGCGCCGATGCCGACCACCTCCTCCGGGGCCGCGCCGGTAAATACACTGACCATCGCCGCCGCTGGCGTAGTATTCGCCATCCCAAGCTCACCCACACCGAACACCGTCACGCCCTGAGCGGCCAGTTCGCGGGTATAACGGATGACAGCAAGCAGCAGCGCCTGCGCCTGTTCGCGAGGCATCGCCGGGCCGACGGCAATGTTGCCGCTGCCACGCGCCACTTTCATGTTCAGGATGCCGGGGATGGGATCGCTGTCGATACCCACATCCACCACCAGCACGCGTGCATCCGCCTGCGCTGCCAGCACGCAGACGCCGGTATTATTGCGCGTCATGTTGGCCGCCTGGATCGCTGTAACTATCTGCGGAGAAACCGTCACGCCTTCCTGCCAGACACCGTGATCGGCGCACATCACCACAATGGCTTTATCCGGCAGCGCGGTTTTACCTTGCAGCCCCGGCAGACCGGCGAGCTGTACTGCCAGCGCTTCCAGCCGCCCGAGGCTGCCGACGGGTTTGAGCAGCCCGTCAATATGCTGCTGTGCGGCGGCCATCGCCCCTTCATCAGGAGCCGGGATCGGCGGGAATAAATCGGTCAGTGTCTGCATGGTTGTTCTCTGTCGGTACGGGCTAGCGGAGCAGCGCCAGCATAAAAATGACTTCACCCAGTTCAATGGCGGCACCGAGTGTGTCGCCCGTCTGCCCGCCGAGCGTACGTTTGAGCATCAGACCGATCAAGTAGATGGCGATCAGGGTTATCCCCAGCGCCAGCAGACCGGTGAGGCCCAGTAACATCGCCGCCAGTAGCGCGGTGATACCCAGCGTGACCAGCGTTTGTGTAAGCGTGATCTTGCCGATAAACAGGTTGCCGAGTCCTTCCTCGCGCGCATAGCGATGTCCGTACATCAGCAGCACTGACACACCCCGTCCGACGGCGCAGGCTACCATCAGCACCGTCAGCACCGGCATCTCACGCAGGGCCAGCTCGGCGATAACCAGCACTTTCGCCAGCACCACGACCAACAACGCCAGGCCGCCGTGCGTCCCCAGCCGACTGTCGCGCATGATTGCCAGCATCCGCTCCCGCGTGCGGGCGGAAAACACGCCGTCGCAGGTGTCCGCCAGCCCATCGAGATGGAAGCCGCCGGTCAACAGCGCCAGTGCCAGCACGGCAAAGAGCGCGGCCAACGGTATGCCGCACCAGCCGTCGAGCAGGATAAATACCAGTCCGCTAAGCGCGCCGAGCACCACGCCGACCAGCGGAAAAGTGACGATGCCGCGCACGTACTGATCCACGGCCAGACCCTGCATCCAGCGTTCAGGCACCGGAAGGCGGCTCATAAAGGCAAGCGTTGCCAGAAACAGTTTCATTTGATTTTGACTCCAATACCCGAGACCACCAGCCAGACGTTATCGGCAGCCTGTGCCAGCCGCTGGTTCACCCGCCCGGCGATATCCCGAAAATGCCGCGCCAGCCGGTTCTCCGGCACGATCCCCATCCCCACTTCATTAGTCACCAGCACCACCGGCGACGGGCAGCGCTGGCAGGCGGCAATCAGTGCCTCGATCTGCTGCTGTACACTGGCTTCCAGCGCCTGATAATCCCAGCCGTCGGGATCGCTGTCGCCACCTGCGGCAAACAGCTGATTGGTCACCAGCGTAGTGATGCACTCCAGCAAAATGGCCTCCTGCGGATCGTTACCGGCGGTGATAATGTCGTCCAGTTGCTGCCAGCGCTCCTCGGTGCGCCAGTGCGCCGGGCGGCTTTGCCGGTGATGCTGAATACGGGCGGCCATCTCCTCGTCGAAAATCTGCGACGTGGCAATATAGAGCACGCGCGGCGAGGCGCTGACCAGGGATTCCGCATGGCGGCTCTTGCCGCTGCGCGCGCCGCCGGTGACAAGCGTGATCATGCTGGCTCCTTATGCTCACGCATAATCTGGTAGATTTTTTCGATATCGATATGGCTGCGCATGGCATCTGCCAACTGGTCAAACTGCTGCATTTTGTGATCCGCCCAGCTGAACGTTGACGCCAGCGGCGGCAAATTTTTGCGCTGGCGCAGGCCGTTAATCACCGCGCGAGTAAAAGCATCGCTGTCGAACAGGCCGTGCAGATAGGTGCCAAACACCAGCCCGTCGTCGCTGACCGCGCCGTCCGCCACCTGCTGGCCGTGCTTGTCCAGCCACAGCGCCGATCGGCAGTCCTCATGACGTGTGGTTTCACCCATGTGAATTTCATAGCCGCTGAGCGCGATGCCGGCAGCTTCTGCCAGCCAGCCGGGGAGCGCATCCCCACTGCGCGCCGCGACGCGGGTGGTGATTTTATCCGCCGCAAAGACGGTGTCTATCCGCAGCAAACCTAAGCCCGGCTGCCTGCCGAGGTGCGACTCTACTTCATCTGTAATAGTGTCCCCGAGCATCTGGTAGCCGCCGCAGATGCCGAACAGCGGCACACCGGCGTGATGTAACTGCACGATCGTCTGCGCCAGCCCACTTTCCCGCAGCCAGTGCAGATCGCCCAGCGTATTTTTGCTGCCCGGCAGGATCAGCAGATCGCAATTTTTCAGCTCATCGGGATGACGCACATACTGCACCCGCACGTCCGGCTGCGCCGCCAGCGCGTTAAAGTCAGTGAAGTTGGAGATATGCGGCAGTTGCACCACGGCAATGGTGATCTCCCGCGCGCCAGTGTTCCGGTATTTACCGCGCTGCAATGCCACGCCGTCTTCATCGTCCAGATCGAGATCCAGCCACGGCATGACGCCCAGCACCGGCACGCCGGTTAAAGCTTCGATTTGTTGCAGGCCGGAGGTCAGCAGCGCCACGTCACCGCGGAATTTATTGATGATCACCCCTTTCACGCGCCAGCGCTCATGTTCCTGCAAGAGCGCAAGGGTACCGTAAATGGCGGCAAACACGCCGCCGCGATCGATATCCGCCACCAGCAGAACCGGGCAGTTGGCCATTTCCGCCATGCCCATGTTGACGATATCCCGGTCGCGCAGGTTGATTTCTGCCGGACTGCCCGCCCCCTCCAGCACCAGCACGTCGTACTCCTGCGCCAGGCTCTGATAAACGCTGATGATCTGCTCGCGCAGTTGCGGCTTGAAGTCGTGATAGCTGACGGCGTCCATGTGGCTGGCGACGTTGCCCATCAGTACGATCTGCGCATGGCGATCGCCGGTGGGTTTTAGCAGCACCGGGTTCATGCGCACGTCAGGCTCAATGCCCGCCGCCTGCGCCTGAAAAATCTGCGCGCGGCCCATTTCGTGGCCGTCTGGCGTGATGCCGGAATTAAGCGCCATATTCTGCGATTTGAACGGCGCGGTACGCAGGCCATCCTGATAAAAAATGCGGCACAGACCTGCAACCAGCATGCTTTTACCGACGTCGGACGCGGTACCCTGCACCATAATGGCTAAGGGTTGCGGGGGTGTTTTCATGATAGTCCTCCGGAAAACGCCAGATGCACCAGCGCGAACAGCGCCAGCGCCAGGGTGGAGGCGACCCACATCAGTTGTACGGTGCGGGGAATGTCATCGACATCGATTTCGCGGCGCGCATCGCCAATCCAGGGTTTGTCCACCCGCTGTCCAAAATAGTTATTCGGACCGCCCAGGCGAATACCCAGCGCACCGGCGACCGTGGCTTCCGGCCAGGCGCAGTTGGGGCTGCTATGATTGCGGCGATCGCGAAAGCCGATCCGCAGGGCGCGGGCAGCATCCTGACGACACAGCCAGGCCGCGACGCTGAACAGCAGCCAGCTGAGGCGTGCGGGAATAAAATTCGCCGCATCGTCCATGCGGGCGCTGACCATGCCGATGGCGCGGTATTTTTCGTGCTTGTAGCCGACCATCGAATCCAGGGTGTTTACCGCTTTATAGGCCATCGCAAGGGGGGCGCCGCCAAGCAGTAAAAAGAACAGCGGCGCGATCACGCCATCGACGGTATTTTCAGCCACGGTTTCCACCACCGCCCGCTGGATTTGTGCAGGCTGGAGCGCAGAGGTGTCGCGCCCGACAATCCATGACAGCTTTTCCCGACTTTCCGCCAGCGAGCCGTGACGCAGGGCATCTTCCACCGCGCGGGCGCTGTCGTCGAGGCAGCGTGTTGCCAGAATGGTGTAGATCATCCACACCTCCACCAGCCAGCCGCACCAGGGATGCAGCGCCGTTGCCAGCGCGATCGCCCCCCACGCGGCTCCCCAACTGACACCGACTACCAGCAGCCACATGATGCCGCCACCGATGCGCAAGGTGATGTCCTGCCTGCACAGGCGGCGCACCTGTCGCTGGGTAAACGTAATGAGCGCCCCGATCCAGCGTACCGGATGCGGCCAATGCGGCGGATCGCCCAGCCAGCGGTCAAGCAGCCATGCGGCGCACCAGGCGAGCAGCGTCATGGCCGTTGCCTTACAGAAGGGAAAGTCGGATGAGTCATAGTTAGCCGGTGAAAGTGGAGTAATGTCATCACTTTACACGGATGTGCGACGAGGTAACAGAACGGTGAGGGACAGGCCCTCACCGCGGAGAAATTACTCGGCTTTAGGTTCGTGGGTTTTCATTTCGCCCATAGACTTGAGCTTTTTGGAGATCTCACGACGCTCTTTGGAGATCTCGGCATTTTTGATGATGTAATCATCAACGCGATCTTCGTAATCGCTCTTCATGCTGGCGATGATGCCCTGGATCGCTTCTACGCTCATGCCCGGCTTGATGTAATCGCTCAGGTTATCCAGCAGCAGAACGCGTTTCTGGTTGTCACGGATCTTTTTCTCGACGTCCTGGATCTCACGCTGCAGTTTGTTTTTACGACGGAAGAGACGAACAAATTCCAGAACATCCTGAAACGAAGGCTTAATAGTTTCCATGTTTATACCCCTGCTAATGTAAGATTCGGATTCGTTAAAGCACCCACCCCGGGTCAACACTACTTTTAGCGGCTGCTAATGACAATGGTTTTATACCTACCCGTATCATAACCCTAATTTATGCTGAATCGAAACAACACGCACGTATCCCCTGCACAGGTGGAGCTTATTTGCGCAATGCGCGGCAGATCAGGTGCGAGAGCAGTTCAAGCTGACGCGCCAGTTCCATGCTCAACCATACATAGCTGTGCATCGGCGTTTCCGCCAGGGTTTCCCCCTGATGCTCCTGGATCAGCTGCCGGAGTTCGCCAACAATGTCGTTAAGCTTTTCACTGTTCGCCACAATCGGCTGCGGGTTGCCCTCGTACAGCGCGTGAACGATGGTCAGCAGCGTCTGCTGCGTCATATTTTGCATCTCACGCAGGGTATGAGCGTTAAGCATCACCAGATGGCTGGCGCGCGAAGCCCAGTGCGCGTTGATTTGCAGCTCCAGCATACACACCATATTGCGGCTTACCGTCTGGATCGCCTCAAAGATGGATTTCTGAATGCGCGTTTCTTTACTGGCCGGGGTGATAAGACCGCGCATTTTTACCACATCATTGAGGATGGTTTGCAGATGCTTTTCCAGCCTGGGGCGCTCCACCAGATTGGGAGAAAAGCCCGCCTGATAGACACGGTTAAAGGCGGTCACATAGTTCGCCATCTGAATACGCCAGTGCAGAAAGGCACGCTGCGGCCAGATGCCGGTGAACAGCATTGCCAGCAGGGAACCGAGAATGACATCGCCCCCGCGCCACAGTGCCGTGTGCATATCCCCGGCCGGTGCGCCCACTACCACCGCCAGCGTAATGCCAATCAGCAGCGCCTGATAAGGCTTTTTACCCAGCGCCAGCCAGCCGCAGAGGAACATCGCCGCCGCGCACCACAGCAGCATTAACGGCAGCGAAATCACCTCCAGCTTTAACGCCACCAGCCCCAGCACAGAGCCAAAGATGGTGCCGCCGATACGCTCCCAGGCGCGAGGCACGACGTTCCCCAGAAAGGAGATCGGCCCCATGATCACCACCAGCGTGATGAGCGGCCATGTGCCTTCCGGCACCTTCAGCAGGCGCACCAGTAAAAAGGTCAGAATAAACGCCAGCGCGATACGTACCCCATGGACAACACGGTAGTTGCGGTACAGGCGAATTTCAAAAGGGCTGAGTGATTTGTCGGGGCGCACACCCGTTCTCCGGCTAAAACAACAAAGGCGCAATTGTAGCGGCTTTTTGCCAGCCGACATCCGCGTTATGGCCTGACTGGCGGCAAAAATGACGATTTTTTCGCCAGTCGCGCCGTCGATGCCTTCAGGATCAATTCTGAAGGCACGTCTGCTACGCCATCAGAGGGTTTTCGGCTCGACAGGAATATACATGTCGATGTCCCAGTGCCCTTCGCCGCTGTCGGCATTGAGATAGATTTCAAAACAAGGACGCAGCGCAATCTGGTGGTGCTGATCGGCTAAAAGCGTGTCAAAGAAACCGTCCCAGGCCTGCTGAAAATCTTCATTTTCAACGCGCGCACGGGCCACCGCATAAGCACCACCGGGCAGTTCGGTGAGCATCACGCCTTCGCTGCTTTCCGGCATAGCAAATTCGTCTGCTACGGCGATCACCACATCGGCGCGTAGCTTTTCAGCAGGCACTTCATCGGGATTGTCGTAATAGACCGCGATCCACTCCTGCGGTTGCAGCTGCTTACCCTTTACCCACATGGTCAGTTGCTCAAAGCCCTGCTTGACGGTTTTTTCCCATGGCCCTACCAGATGAAAACCGGCAATCCTGCGTGCATCAACGTCTTTAATTTGATAGTCCACTGCTGCCTCCGACGAATTTAACTGTATGGATACCCACTATAATTGACGCAAAAAGAATATACATCGCTTTGTTTGTCAGTATGCGAGCAGGCTCGCATACTCGCCAGTCAGAGAGCTGAATGCCCAAAATTAATGATGAAACCAGTCGTTGAGGCGTGAGAATACGCCCCCCTTGCCAACGCTTTCCAGGGTGAACAGCGGCCAGTGGGCAATCACCTTGTCACGGTCGTACAGCGCGATCTCCCCCACCTGTTGATGGGCCGCCATCGGGGCCTGCAAATCTTTGTTCGTCAGGGTGTATTTCGCCTTAATAAAAGGCACTTCCGATTTGGGCAGCGCCAGCCAGAAATCCTGCCCGGTGCCGACGGCGACCTGTTTTTTATCGCCGAACCAGATGCGCTCACTGCCGACTTTTTGCCCCTGACGCAGCACCTGCACCGTATCGAAATTCTGCTGGCCCCAGTGCAGCAGTTTACGCGCTTGCTCTTCCCGCCCTTTCGGACTGTCTGCGCCCATGATCACGGAAATCAGGCGGCGCTGGCCGTCGACGGCAGAGGCGACAATATTAAATCCTGCCCCGGAGGTGTGGCCGGTTTTCAGGCCATCTACGTTAAGGGATTTATCCCACAGCAGGCCGTTACGGTTCTGCTGCGTGATGCCGTTCCACGTCAGGCTCTTCTCGCTGTACATATGATAAAACTGCGGCTCGCCGTGAATAATGGCGCGGGAGAGCACCGCCAGATCGTAGGCCGAGCTGTGCTGGCCGGGCGCATCCAGACCATGTACCGTTTCAAAATGGGTGTCGCGCAGGTGCAGCTTCTGCACGTAGTCGTTCATCATCTTCACGAACTGCGGCTGGCCGCCCGCAACATGATCCGCCAGCGCTACGCAGGCATCGTTGCCGGAATCGACGATCAGCCCGCGGCTGAGATCGCGCACGGTCACGCGGTCGCCCGGTTTGATAAACATCAGCGAGGAGCCTTCAAACACCGGATTCCCTTTCGCCCAGGCGTCTGGCCCCACCGTGACCACGTCGTCGGGCGTGATGTTGTGGCTATCAATGGCGCGATCGACAACGTAGCCGGTCATCAGCTTGGTGAGGCTGGCCGGGTTGCGCTGTTGATGTTCATTGCCCGCAGTTAATACCTGGCCGGTGGTGTAATCCATTAAAACCCAGGACGCGGCCTGGATTTGCGGTGGCTGGGGGGTGACGGGTAAATCGGCAGCCAGCGCAGAATTCACGCAAACAGCAATAAATGAAGCGGCAACAAACAAACGGCGTTTCAACGGTATATCCTCTGATCCTGTTAAATGGCTGACCTTTTTACGGAATTTCTTATGTCGTTACTCCGTTTAATTGCAAAGAAATGTGACAGTGGCGCGCGGAGTCCGGGTGATTGCTCGCAAAATCAGCAGGCGGATGGCATTTATGTCGGAAGAAGCGGCGGGATGGTTTACCATAGACAGGTCACTTCAAAACAGGATGAACTCACTGGTGTCTGATTCCGCCCCGCAGCCAACTTTTTTATTCCACGATTACGAAACCTTCGGCACCAGCCCGGCGCTGGATCGGCCCGCGCAGTTCGCTGCGCTGCGCACCGATGCGGATTTTAACGTCATCGGCGAGCCAGAAGTCTTTTACTGCAAACCGGCTGATGACTATCTGCCCCAGCCGCAGGCCGTGCTGATCACCGGCATCACGCCGCAGATCGCGCTGGCAAAAGGCGACAATGAGGCCGCGTTCGCAAGGCGTATCCACACGCTTTTTACCGTGCCGGAAACCTGTGTGGTGGGCTACAACAATGTCCGCTTCGACGATGAAGTGACGCGCAACATCTTCTATCGCAACTTTTACGATCCCTATGCCTGGAGCTGGCAGAATCATAACTCCCGCTGGGATCTGCTGGACGTGATGCGCGCCTGCTACGCCCTGCGTCCTGACGGCATCAACTGGCCGGAAAACGACGACGGGCTGCCGAGCTTCCGTCTGGAACACCTCACCCGCGCTAACGGCATTGAGCACAGCAATGCGCATGACGCGATGGCGGATGTTTACGCGACCATTGCCATGGCGCAACTGGTGAAGGCGAAGCAACCGAAGCTGTTCCAGTATCTTTATGAGCACCGCAGCAAACATAAATTAACGGCGCTGATAGATGTGCCGCAGATGACGCCGCTGGTGCACGTCTCAGGGATGTTTGGCGCGTGGCGCGGCAATACCAGTTGGGTGGCTCCGCTGGCGTGGCATCCTGATAACCGCAATGCGGTGATCATGGTTGACCTGGCCCTGGATATGTCGCCCCTGTTAACGCTTGAGGCCGATGCGCTGCGTGAACGGCTGTATACCGCTAAAGAGGATCTGGGGGATGACCCCGCCGTGCCGGTGAAGCTGGTGCATCTGAATAAGTGTCCGGTGCTGGCGCAGGCCAATACGCTGCGCGCCGCCGATGCTGACCGGCTTGGCATTAATCGCCAGCGCTGCCTGGATAATTTAAAACTGCTGCGTGAAAACCCCCAAGTGCGGGAAAAAGTGGTGGCGATTTTTGCCGACGCCGAGCCGTTTGTGCCGTCGGAAAACGTCGACGCTCAGTTGTATAACGGCTTTTTCAGCGATGCCGATCGGGCGGCGATGAAAATCGTGCTGGAAACCGAACCGCGTAATCTGCCCTTACTGGATATTACCTTCGCCGATAAGCGCATTGAAAAGCTGCTGTTTAACTACCGGGCGCGTAACTTCCCCGGCACGCTGGATGAAGCGGAGCAGCAGCGCTGGCATGCGCACCGGCAGAGTATCTTTACGGAGGAATTTTTGCAGGCGTGGGTGCAGGAGCTGGAAATGCTCTACAGCCAGCATGAAGGTGATGCTGAGAAACAGGCACTGCTGAAAGCGCTGTTCCAGTATGTGCAGGAGATCGTCTGACCGCCCTCTTCTGATGGCGGTGCAGAAAGCAAAAAACCGGAGGCGTTAACCTCCGGTTTTTTTTACGTCATTTGTTTATAACAGCGGTTACTGCGGAATATCTTCGTACTGCGGTACCGGATTGCGGAAGCTTCGGGTCACGCAGGCCAGGTACAGCAGACCAATGGCACCCCAGATGAGGCCCAGGATCATTGAGCTCTCTTCCAGATTCGCCCACAGTGCACCTACCGTCAGCGCGCCACACATCGGCAGCACCAGGTAGTTGAAGTGGTCTTTCAGCGTTTTGTTACGCTTTTCACGGATCCAGAACTGGGAGATCACCGACAGGTTAACGAAGGTGAAGGCCACCAGCGCACCAAAGTTAATCAGCGCCGTCGCGGTCACCAGGTCGAAGTTAATCGCCAGCAGCGCAATCGCGCCCACCAGCAGCACGTTCCAAGCCGGGGTGCGCCATTTCGGGTGCACGTAACCGAAGAAACGGGTCGGGAACACGCCATCACGACCCATCACGTACATCAGACGGGATACGCCTGCGTGCGCGGCCATACCGGATGCCAGAACGGTCACGCTGGAGAAGATCAGCACGCACCACTGGAAGGTTTTACCCGCCACGTAGAGCATGATTTCCGGCTGTGACGCATCCGGATCTTTAAAGCGAGAGATGTCCGGGAAGTACAGCTGCAGGAAGTAAGATGCGCAAATAAACACCAGACCACCAATCAGCGCGGTCAGGAAGATCGCTTTCGGGATCACACGCTCGGCATCTTTGGTTTCTTCAGACAGCGAGGAAATGCCGTCAAAGCCCAGGAACGAGAAGCACAGGATAGTCGCGCCGGTGATCATCGGCACCACGTGCGCGCCTTCAGACCAGAACGGACGGGTGCTGGTCAGCGTACCTGCGCCTTCACCGTGCGAAACGCCATAAATAATCATGCCGACGATCACCGCCACAATCCCCATCTGCAGGATGACGATCAGGGTGTTGAAATTCGCCACGGTTTTGATGCTGCGCAGGTTGGAGATGGTCATAAAGGCCACCAGCGCAACAACAAAGATCCACGATGGCACCGACGGCACCAGCGCTTCGAAGTAGATTTTCGCCAGCAGAATGTTGATCATCGGCATGAACAGGTAGTCCAGCAGCGATGACCAGCCGACCATGAAGCCAACAGCCGGGCTGATGGATTTCTGGGCGTAGGTGTAGGCGGAGCCGGCAGACGGGAAACGGCGAACCAGTTTACCGTAGCTGAGCGCCGTGAACAGGATCGCCACCAGCGCAAAGGCGTAAGCCGTCGCGACGTGACCATCAGTCAATCCAGAGACAATGCCGAACGTATCGAACAGCGTCATCGGCTGCATATAGGCAAGACCCATCATAACAACCGGAATCAACGTAAGCGTTTTACGCAATTCCACGCGAGAGGTTTTTGGAGTAACGTTATGCGACATGGTGAGCCCCCATTACGGCAGATGCCGTCGCAAATGCAAAAAATTGCCCCATCTGATTTCGTTCCTCAGCGACAACGACTGTCGGTTTTTAAATGTGTATCTATCCGGTACGAAGCCCGGCCTCTTTGATTAAATGACGTTTTTATTGCAAAAAAAATAACCGACGCGTTGAACGTCGGTTAATCTCATTTTTTGCAGGCGGCGTATTTTGCCCCAAAATCGTGCGCGATGACAAGACTATGAGAGGCCTGTCACGCGATTATTTTTACGATGGCCCGCTGTGACGGGCATCGGCAAAATTATAAACGCCAGTGATAGCACTATTTGCCACTATTTCCCTGCACCACCACGCGCTGGCAAGCCCTGCGGTTTGCTCATTCCACCCCAGCCACACAGGCTCGGCGGACACCTCGTCGGTGACGCGTTTTTCAATCAGCGCGCCGCTGTCGAGAAAGCGCTGCGCCAGATAGCGCGGCACCCAGCCACAGCCGAGCCCGCCTCTCTGTAGCTCCAGTTTAGTCTTAAAATCAAAAACCGTGATCGCTTCATGATCGTCCGGCAAAGACGGCGCAGGCAAAAGCTTGCCACTGCTCACCACGATAGCGCGGTGGCGTTTAATTTCATGACGGGGTATGGGTTCTGGCGCTTTTGCCAGCGGATGCTGAGGGGCGACGGCGAAAACCTGCTCCAGACTCCCCAGGCGGGCAAAACAAAAGCCGCTGAGACGCGGTGGTTCATGCAGGGCGCCAACGATAATATCCGCCTCACCATCAATCAGCGCCTGCCAGGAGCCTGACAGCACGCCATTGATAAACTTCAGGCGGGTGACACTGTGATCCTGATAAAACGCCTCGATAAGCGGCAGCAGTAAGGAAAACGGGAAGGTGTCGTCAACGCCGATCACCAGTTGGCTTTCCCAGCCCTGGTGAAGTTTCACCGCCTGCTTTTCCAGTTCGCGCACGGCGTGCAGCACGTCGCGCCCTTTCTCCAGCAGCATCTGTCCGGTACGGGTAAATTTCGCCCGGTGCCCGCTGCGATCGAGCAACTGAATATTGAGATCGCTCTCCAGCTTGTGCACGGTGTAGCTCAGCGCAGAGGGCGTTTTATAGAGTTTTGCTGAGGCTGCGGCAAAGCTGCCCTCTTTTTCCAGCGCATCCAGGATCACCAGCACATCCAGCAATGGTTTCATGCTCGCCCCCTCAGGGTGTGCGATCAGTCAATCCCTGCCAGTCGCCGTGTCCATGGGCATGAGCAGCGGATCGGGGTATTGATAGTCAAATCCCAGCTCTTTGGTGATGCGGCTGCCGTCGACGATTTTGCCTTTGTCATCAGCGCGGGCATCAGTAAATTGCGGCACAGGCAGATCCAGCTGCCGCGCCATGGCGGGATAAAATGTCGAGCGCGCCGGGTGGGCAGGCGCACAGATATTATAGATGTGCCCGCCTTTTGGAGCCTGCAACAAAAGGGTGATTGCGCCAACGACATCATCCACATGGACGAGATTGACGCCGTGCTGACCGTTTGGTGCCGTTTTACCGGCAAAGAAGCGGCCCGGGTGACGCCCCGGTCCCACCAGCCCCGCCAGACGCAAAATATCCACCGAGGTACCCGGCAGATTATGCAGCCAGTCTTCCAGATCTTTCAGGACGCGCCCGCTGGCGGTGACCGGATGACGCGCCGTATCCTCTTTTACCGTCCCGGCAACGTCGCCGTAGACCGACGTGGAGCTGGTAAAGATAATGCGCGGGATGCGGTGCGCCAGTGCGCTGTCGACAATTTCCTGCATCGCCTGCATATAGAACTCATCCCCCGGCCCGCTGCGGCGCGCAGGTAGCGTAATGACCAGCGCGTCGACGTTCATCAGGGCATCGAGATCGTCGGTGTCGCACACCAGCTCCGGGGTGAGTTGCAGCAGATAGCTGTCAATACCGCACATGCGCGCAGCCTCCACGCCGTCCTGGGTTGTTTTACTGCCGGTTACCTGCCAGCCCCGCGCCGACAGCGCTAATGCCAGCGGCATCCCCAGCCAGCCCAACCCGACAATTGCCACCTTCTTCATGCCTTTCTCCTGACGTTCACGCATCTGCAATAAGGCTACGCCAGCGTGGGACAACTGACAATTCATAGAATCAATATGAAATGATTTAATGATTGAAAAAAGCCCTTGCCTTACAGGGCTAAACTGGTTTAGGTTAATCGCAAGCAGTTGAATAATCATTCATCGAGAAAATTTATGACACGCGTTCAATTTAACCACCACCATCACCATCATCCTGACTAGTCTTTCAGGCGATGTGTGCTGGAAGACATTCAGATCTTCCAGTGGTGCATGAACGTATGAAAAAGCCCCCGGAAGATCATCTTCCGGGGGCTTTTTTTTGAACCAAATTCAGGCAGGAACAGAGGATAAACCGAATGTTAGACAATACCCGTTTACGCATAGCTATTCAGAAGTCCGGGCGTTTAAGTGATGATTCACGCGAACTGCTCGCCCGCTGCGGCATCAAAATTAACCTGCACACGCAGCGTCTGATCGCGCTGGCAGAAAACATGCCGATCGATATTCTGCGCGTGCGTGACGACGACATTCCGGGCCTGGTAATGGACGGCGTGGTCGATCTGGGCATTATCGGTGAGAACGTGCTGGAAGAAGAGCTGCTCACCCGCCGCGCCCAGGGCGAAGATCCGCGTTACTTCACCCTGCGTCGTCTGGATTTCGGCGGCTGCCGTCTGTCGCTGGCAACCGCGGTGGATGAGGTCTGGGACGGCCCGGCAGCGCTCAACGGTAAACGCATCGCCACCTCTTATCCGCACCTGCTGAAGCGCTATCTGGATCAGAAGGGCGTCTCCTTCAAATCCTGTCTGCTCAATGGTTCTGTCGAAGTCGCGCCCCGCGCCGGTCTGGCTGATGCGATTTGTGATCTGGTTTCTACCGGAGCCACGCTGGAAGCGAATGGCCTGCGCGAAGTGGAAGTGATTTACCGCTCCAAAGCCTGTCTCATTCAGCGTGATGGTGAGATGGATGATGCCAAACAGCAGTTGATCGACAAACTGCTGACCCGCATTCAGGGCGTGATCCAGGCCCGTGAATCGAAATACATCATGATGCACGCGCCAACCGAGCGTCTTGATGAAGTAATCGCCCTGCTGCCAGGTGCGGAACGTCCGACGATTTTACCGCTTGCCGGCGATCAACAGCGCGTGGCGATGCACATGGTGAGCAGCGAGACGCTGTTCTGGGAAACCATGGAAAAACTGAAAGCGCTGGGGGCCAGTTCGATTCTGGTGCTGCCGATTGAGAAGATGATGGAGTGACGGCGATGAGCTTCAATACTGTAATCGACTGGAATAGCTGTAGCCCTGAACAACAACGCGAACTGTTGCAGCGCCCGGCGATCTCCGCCTCGGAAAGCATCAGCCGCACGGTTGCTGAGATCCTTGATAACGTGAAAGCCCGGGGTGACGATGCGCTGCGCGAGTACAGTGCAAAGTTCGATAAAACCGAGGTCGGCGCGCTGAAAGTCACTGCGCAGGAAATTGACGACGCCAGCGCCCGACTGGGAGAGCCGCTGAAGCAGGCAATGGCCGTGGCGGTTAAAAACATCGACACCTTCCATATGGCGCAGCAGTTGCAGACTGTGGATGTCGAGACGCTGCCAGGGGTGCGCTGTCAGCAGGTGACCCGCCCGATCAATTCGGTCGGCTTATATATTCCCGGCGGCTCCGCGCCGCTGTTTTCGACAGTATTGATGCTGGCGACACCGGCGCGTATCGCCGGTTGCCGGAAAGTGGTGCTCTGCTCACCGCCACCGATTGCCGATGAAATTCTCTATGCCGCGAAGCTGTGCGGCGTGCAGGACGTCTATAAAGTGGGCGGCGCGCAGGCGATTGCCGCGCTGGCGTTCGGCACCGACGCGATTGCCAAAGTGGATAAAATTTTTGGACCGGGCAATGCGTACGTTACCGAAGCCAAGAGACAGGTCAGCCAGCGTCTTGATGGCGCGGCTATTGATATGCCTGCCGGGCCGTCAGAAGTGCTGGTGATCGCTGACAGCGGCGCGACGCCGGATTTTGTCGCCTCCGATCTGCTTTCCCAGGCTGAGCACGGCCCGGACTCGCAGGTGATCCTGCTGACGCCGGACAGCGCTATGGCGGAGGCGGTGGCGAAAGCTGTTGAACGTCAGCTGGAAGCACTGCCGCGTGCCGATACGGCCCGTCAGGCGCTGGCGTCCAGCCGTCTGATTGTGGCGCGGGATCTGGCGCAGTGCGTAGCCATCTCCAATACCTATGGCCCTGAGCACCTGATTATCCAGACCCGCGATGCGCGGGCGCTGGTTGACGACATCACCAGCGCAGGCTCGGTGTTTCTGGGGGACTGGTCACCGGAATCGGCGGGGGATTACGCCTCTGGCACCAATCACGTGCTACCGACCTATGGCTATACCGCCACCTGCTCAAGCCTCGGGCTGGCGGATTTCCAGAAACGCATGACCGTGCAGGAACTGTCCCGCGACGGCTTCGCCGCCCTCGCCGGCACCATTGAAACCCTGGCCGCCGCCGAACGCCTGCACGCGCACAAAAATGCCGTTACGCTGCGCGTTAACGCCCTCAAGGAGCAAGCATGAGCATCATTGAACTCGCGCGTGAAAATGTGCGTAACCTGACGCCTTATCAGTCTGCGCGCCGTCTGGGCGGCAAGGGCGATGTCTGGCTGAATGCCAATGAATTTCCGACGCCGGTAGCGTTTCAGTTCTCACAGCAGACGCTGAACCGTTATCCGGAGTGTCAGCCCAAAGCGGTGATCGAAGGCTATGCCGCCTATGCCGGTCTGAAGCCGGAGCAGGTGTTGGTAAGCCGGGGTGCCGATGAAGGTATTGAACTGCTGATCCGCGCTTTTTGTGAACCCGGCCAGGATGCGGTGCTGTTCTGCCCTCCAACCTACGGCATGTACAGCGTCAGCGCCGAAACGTTCGGCGTGGAAACGCGCACCGTGCAGGCGCTGGATGACTGGCAGCTGAACGTACCGGCGATTGCTGAACAGCTTGATGGCGTGAAACTGGTGTACGTGTGTAGTCCGAACAACCCGACCGGGCAGATCATTAACCCGGACGATCTGCGTGCGCTGCTGGAGCTGACCCGCGAGAAAGCGCTGGTGATCGCCGATGAAGCCTATATTGAGTTTTGCCCGCAGGCGACGCTGACCGGCTGGCTGGCGGAGTATCCGCACCTTGTCGTGCTGCGCACTCTGTCCAAAGCCTTCGCGCTGGCTGGCCTGCGCTGCGGCTTTACGCTGGCCAATGAAGACGTCATTAATCTGTTAATGAAGGTCATCGCCCCCTACCCGCTTTCCACGCCGGTTGCGGATATCGCCGCACAGGCACTGACCCCTGCGGGCATCGATGCAATGCGCGAGCGCGTGGCGCAGATCCTCGCTGAGCGTCAGTATCTGGTGGACAATTTGCGGGGTATTCCGTGCGTCGAGCAGGTTTATGATTCAGAAACCAACTATATTCTGGTGCGCATGAAAGCCTCGAGCGCGGTGTTCAAATCACTCTGGGATCAGGGCATTATCTTACGCGATCAAAATAAACAACCCACTTTAAGCGGCTGCCTGCGCATTACCATTGGCACCCGGGAAGAAAGCCAGCGCGTCATTGACGCCTTACGTGCGGAGCAAGTATGAGCCAGAAGTACCTCTTTATTGACCGTGATGGCACGCTGATTAGCGAGCCGCCGAGCGACTTTCAGGTCGATCGCTTTGACAAGCTGGCCTTTGAGCCGGATGCCATTCCGGTATTGTTAGCCTTACAAAAAGTCGGTTTTAAACTGGTGATGATCACCAACCAGGACGGTCTGGGCACGGCGAGCTTCCCGCAGGCTGATTTCGACGGCCCGCATAATCTGATGATGCAGATTTTTTCCTCTCAGGGCGTGGTGTTTGACGAGGTGCTGATTTGCCCGCACCTGCCGGCGGACGAGTGCGACTGCCGCAAACCCAAAACCCGCCTGGTGGAACACTATCTGGCGGAACAGGCGCTGGATAAAGCAAACAGCTATGTTATTGGCGACCGTGCTACCGACATCACGCTTGCCGACAATATGGGCATTACCGGTCTGCGCTATAACCGCGAGACGCTGAACTGGACGATGATAGGCGAGCAGCTCACCCGCCGCGATCGCTACGCGCACATTGAGCGCAACACCAAAGAGACGCAGATCGACGTTAAAGTGTGGCTGGATCGCGAAGGCAACAGCAAGATTAATACCGGCGTCGGCTTCTTTGATCACATGCTGGATCAAATCGCCACCCATGGCGGCTTCCGCATGGAAATCGCCGTGAAAGGCGATCTCTATATTGACGATCACCACACGGTGGAAGATACCGGGCTGGCCCTCGGCGAAGCGCTGAAGCTGGCGCTGGGAGATAAGCGCGGCATTAACCGCTTCGGTTTTGTACTGCCGATGGACGAATGCCTGGCGCGCTGCGCGCTGGATATTTCTGGCCGTCCGCACCTTGAATACCGCGCCGACTTTACCTATCAACGCGTGGGCGATCTGAGCACCGAGATGGTCGAGCACTTTTTCCGCTCCCTCTCCTATACCATGGCGGTGACGCTACACCTGAAAACCAAAGGCAAGAACGATCACCACCGTGTGGAAAGCCTGTTCAAAGCCTTCGGTCGCACGCTGCGTCAGGCCATTCGCGTGGAAGGTGATACCCTTCCGTCCTCTAAAGGGGTACTGTGATGAACGTGGTGATCCTCGATACCGGCTGCGCCAACCTGAACTCGGTGAAATCCGCGGTAATGCGCCACGGCTATACGCCGCTGGTGAGCCGCGATCCGGATGTGGTGCTGCGCGCTGATAAACTGTTCCTGCCCGGCGTGGGCACCGCCCAGGCGGCGATGGATCAGATCCACGAGCGCGAACTGAGCGACTTGATCAAAGCCTGTACCCAGCCGGTGCTGGGGATCTGTCTGGGGATGCAGCTGCTGGGCAGCCACAGCGAGGAAAATAACGGCGTCGATCTGCTGGGCATCATTGAGCAGGATGTGCCGAAAATGAAAGATGTCGGTCTGCCGTTACCGCATATGGGCTGGAATCGTATCTACCCGAAAGCAGGTAACCGCCTGTTCCAGGGCATCGAAGACGGATCTTATTTCTACTTCGTGCACAGCTATGCGATGCCGGTCAATACCTGGACTATCGCCCAGTGCCACTACGGCGAGGCGTTTACCGCGGCGGTGCAGAAAGATAACTTTTATGGCGTGCAGTTCCACCCTGAACGCTCCGGTGCCGCAGGCGCGCAGCTGCTGAAAAACTTCCTGGAGATGTAATGATTATTCCGGCATTAGATTTGATCGACGGCACGGTAGTGCGTCTTCATCAGGGCGATTACGGCCAGCAGCGCGATTACGGTAACGACCCGCTGCCGCGTTTGCAGGAGTACGCCGCCCAGGGTGCTGAAGTTCTGCATCTGGTGGATTTAACCGGCGCGAAAGATCCGCAGAAGCGGCAGATCCCGCTGATAAAATCGCTGGTGGCGGGCGTGAATGTCCCGGTCCAGGTCGGCGGCGGCGTGCGTAGCGAGGATGACGTGGCAGCATTGCTGGAGGCTGGCGTAGCGCGGGTGGTCGTGGGCTCCACGGCGGTAAAATCTCCGCAGAGGGTCGAACAGTGGTTCCGCCGTTTTGGTGCTGATGCGCTGGTGCTGGCGCTGGATGTGCGTATCGATGAGGCGGGAAACAAACAGGTGGCGGTCAGCGGCTGGCAGGAAGATTCCGGCGTCTCGCTGGAAGCGCTGGTGGAGCGGTATCTGCCGGCAGGCCTTAAGCATGTGCTGTGTACGGATATTTCCCGCGACGGTACGCTGGCAGGCTCCAACGTCTCCTTATATGAAGAAGTCTGTGCACGTTACCCGCAGGTGGCGTTTCAGTCATCCGGCGGTATCGGCGGCCTTGAAGACATTGCCGCTCTGCGCGGGACGGGCGTGCGTGGCGTGATTGTCGGACGTGCGCTGCTGGAAGGAAAATTTAACGTAACGGAGGCCATCCAATGCTGGCAAAACGGATAATACCCTGCCTTGATGTGCGCGACGGCCAGGTGGTGAAGGGCGTGCAGTTCCGTAATCATGAGATTATCGGCGACATCGTCCCGCTGGCAAAACGCTATGCCGAAGAAGGCGCGGATGAGCTGGTGTTTTACGATATTACCGCGTCCAGCGATGGCCGCGTGGTGGATAAAAGCTGGGTGACACGCGTGGCGGAAGTCATCGACATCCCCTTCTGCGTGGCGGGTGGCATCAAATCCGCAGAGGATGCAGCGCGTATTCTGACCTTCGGCGCAGATAAGATTTCCATTAACTCCCCGGCGCTGGCCGACCCGGAGCTGATCACTCGTCTGGCGGATCGCTTTGGCGTGCAGTGTATTGTGGTCGGCATTGATACCTGGTTTGATGATGCCAGCGGCAAATATCACGTCAATCAGTACACCGGCGACGAAAGCCGCACACGCGTGACGCAGTGGGAAACGCTGGACTGGGTGCAGGAAGTACAGAAGCGCGGCGCGGGAGAAATCGTTCTCAATATGATGAACCAGGACGGCGTGCGCAATGGTTACGATCTTGAACAACTAAAAAAAGTCCGTGAAGTCTGCCATGTGCCGCTGATCGCCTCGGGCGGCGCAGGCACCATGGAGCACTTCCTCGAAGCCTTCCGCGACGCCGATGTAGACGGTGCGCTGGCGGCATCGGTGTTTCACAAACAGATTATTAATATTGGTGAATTAAAAACGTACCTGGCAGGCCAGGGCGTGGAGATCAGGGTATGTTAACAGAGCAACAACTGGCCCAACTGGACTGGGATAAGAACGACGGACTGCTGCCCGCCGTGGTGCAGCATGCGGTTTCTGGTGAAGTGCTGATGCTGGGCTATATGGATAAAGCAGCGCTGGCGAAAACTCAGCAGAGCGGAAAAGTGACGTTTTTCTCGCGCACTAAGCAGCGGTTATGGACCAAAGGCGAGATCTCCGGACATTTCCTGAACCTGGTCAGCATTACCCCCGACTGCGATAACGATACCCTGCTGGTGCTGGTCAACCCCATCGGCCCCACCTGTCACAACGGCACCTCAAGCTGCTTTGGTGAAGCGAGCCATCAGTGGCTGTTCCTCTACCAGCTTGAGCAACTTTTGGCCGAGCGTAAAACTGCGGATCCTGAAAGCTCTTATACCGCGAAGCTGTACGCCAGCGGTACCAAGCGCATCGCGCAAAAAGTGGGTGAAGAAGGCGTTGAAACAGCGCTTGCCGCCACAGTTAACGATCGTGAAGAACTGACCAACGAAGCGTCGGATCTGATGTATCACCTGATGGTGCTGCTACAGGATCAGAAACTCGATATGACGGCGGTGATTGAGAACCTGCGTAAGCGGCATAAATAAGACGAAAAAAAACCGGGCTAAAATGCCCGGTTTTTTTATGCCCGAAGGTTAGCCTCGTGGCTGGTAATTGCGGATGGCATTGCGAGTGAGCACGACACCAGCACCAACGATAGTTCCTAACAATATTGCCAACACAAATGTCAGTACACGTTTAGGGCTGTCCCGGTGCAGAGGTTCAGTTGGCTTCATCACATAACGATAGGCGTGCATATTTGCCGGATCGGGTTTGATGCGCTGAATATCCAGCAGGCTCTGGCGGGTGCGATAATAGTCTGGTGAGAACACCAGCGGTCGCGAGGCCTCGTTCTTGATCATTGATTCCAGCGCTTCACTACCAAGCAGGAATAAGGTGTCCTGCGTCACATCCTGGGTTTGCTGGACCTGTGGTTGCTTAACCCCAGAGTCTTTAGCAAAGGTCAGCGCCTGAGTGATCTGCTGGATACGAAGATTTTTTTGCTCCTGCGCCACTTTTTCCTGGGTTGCCAGGGAGTCCTGCAGCTCTGTCAGCCGCGATTTGATATTCGTCGCCAAATCCAGATCCAGTTCGTCGGCGATTTCCTCATCAACTTGCTGAATGTATTTAGCCAGCACCTGCTGCGCGTTTTTAGCAGAATCACCCTGATAGGTAACTTTCAGCGGTAAAGGCTGGCCTTTGACCGCGGTATCAATAGTTAGGTTTTCTGGCTCAGCCTGGTTTTTCAGTGTTTCCGCCAGCGCTGAAAATGCGCCACTAAAACGAGTAATCACCCGTTGCTGAATTTCAAGGTTATCGACTTTCGAATCGCCATAAATCAGCGTCATCGCATTGGTATAGCCTGCGATCTGTCCCGCATCTGGCATCGTGATAACCGCTGTTGAGGTCCATTTTTCTTTGGCAAAGGTGACATAAAGCCCGGCTATAACGACTGCAAGAACGACAAAAACAGCGATCACCCACTTACCACGCCACAGCTGCATAAAAATATCAATTAAATCAATTTGTTCAGAGTCATTATTTACTCTGACAACATTATTATCGTTGTGTGTCATAGCAACCTTAAGAAGAAGATTCCAGTCCAGGATTAAAAATTCAGTGTAGTGTACACTTTCCATAAATTCCTGGAATCAGAATCCGTTTAATTTTGTTACCACTTGAAACTACACATAAAGGTCAGGCACGCTGGTAGCAACGACGCAGTCATCGGCATACAATAGGCAGCATGTTGCACCCCAGGTGAAAAGGACAAATATGAAATTTTTAGTGACTGGCGCTGCCGGTTTTATTGGTTATCACGTAAGCGAGCGCCTGTTGCAGGCAGGACATCAGGTTGTGGGCATCGATAATCTTAATGATTATTACGATGTCAGTCTCAAGCAGGCACGTCTGGATCGACTGTCGTCACCGGACTTCCAGTTCAAAAAACTGGACCTTGCCGATCGGGAAGGTATGGCACAGCTTTTTGCCGACGAGAAATTCGATCGGGTGATCCATCTCGGTGCCCAGGCTGGCGTACGTTATTCGCTGGATAATCCCCTCGCCTACGCGGATTCAAATCTGATCGGCCATGTGAACGTGCTGGAAGGCTGCCGCCACAATAAGGTCAAGCATCTACTGTACGCATCATCCAGCTCGGTCTATGGCCTGAACCGTAAAATGCCCTTCTCCACGGACGACTCTGTGGATCATCCGGTTTCGCTGTATGCAGCGACGAAAAAAGCCAATGAATTGATGTCCCATACCTATTCACATTTGTATGGTTTACCGACGACCGGCCTGCGCTTCTTTACGGTTTATGGCCCGTGGGGTCGTCCGGATATGGCGCTGTTTAAATTCACCAAAGCGATGGTGGAAGGTAAAAGCATTGATGTTTATAACTACGGCAAGATGAAGCGTGACTTCACGTATATTGATGATATTGCCGAAGCCATCATCCGTTTGCAGGATGTTATTCCGCAGGCTGACGCCAGCTGGACGGTAGAAACAGGGTCGCCAGCCACCAGCTCCGCACCTTACCGCGTTTATAACATCGGTAACAGCTCACCGGTGGAACTGATGGACTATATCAACGCTCTGGAAGAAGCACTGGGTGTAGAAGCGCAAAAAAATATGCTCCCTATTCAGCCAGGCGATGTGCTGGAAACCAGTGCGGATACCCAGGCATTATATGATGTTATTGGCTTCCGTCCGCAAACCACCGTCAAACAGGGCGTGAAGAACTTTGTTGACTGGTATAAAGCCTTTTATAAGGTGTAAAAAAAGCCCTCAGATGAGGGCTTTTTTATCAGTCACTACCAAACAGGTCGCGGGTATAAACTTTATCCGCCACATCCGCCAGCTCTTCAGCCATGCGGTTTGAAATAATCACATCTGATTCTTTCTTGAAGGCTTCCAGGTCGCGGACAACACGGGAATGGAAGAACTCATCTTCTTTCATTACCGGTTCATAAATAATAACCTGCACGCCTTTGGCTTTGATGCGCTTCATGATCCCCTGAATGGAAGAGGCACGGAAGTTATCTGAGCCGCTCTTCATAATCAAACGATAAACGCCAACGACCTTAGGCTTGCGGGAAAGAATAGAATCCGCGATAAAATCTTTACGCGTACGGTTCGCATCGACAATTGCAGAGATCAGATTATTTGGCACCGACTGATAGTTCGCCAGCAACTGTTTGGTGTCTTTCGGCAGACAATAACCGCCGTAACCGAAGGACGGATTATTATAATGGCTGCCAATACGTGGATCGAGACAGACACCTTCGATGATCTGACGAGAATCGAGGCCGAGGCTCTCAGCATAGCTGTCCAGTTCATTAAAATACGCCACGCGCATTGCCAGATAGGTATTAGCGAAAAGCTTAATGGCTTCAGCTTCCGTTGAGTCGGTGAACAGCACCTTAATATCTTTCTTGATAGCGCCTTCCTGCAGTAGCGAAGCAAAACGTTCCGCGCGTTCGGAACGCTCACCGATAACAATGCGCGACGGATGCAAATTGTCATAAAGCGCTTTCCCTTCACGGAGAAATTCCGGAGAGAAAATAACGTTATCAATACCCAGTTCGTCCCGGATTGACTGTGTAAAGCCAACCGGCACGGTGGATTTAATAATCATCACTGCCTGGGGATTGATCGCCACTACATCACGGATCACTGCTTCAACGCTGGAGGTATTGAAATAGTTGGTTTTAGGATCATAGTCAGTCGGCGTGGCAATAATCACAAAATCCGCATCGCGATAGGCATCCTGCTTATCCGTGGTAGCACGAAAATTAAGCGGTTTAGTTTGCAGATATTCCTGAATCTCTTTATCAACGATAGGCGAGATTTTCTGGTTAAGCATATCAACTTTGGCCTGAATGATATCCAGCGCCACCACTTCATGATGTTGTGCGATCAGAATACCGTTTGAAAGACCAACGTAACCTGTACCGGAGATTGTTATTTTCATTCGCTAAGCAACTTCTTCAAGTTTGAGTGTCTGGCGATGGCGGTACCATCACCACTGAATTTATTAACTGAGGGGGTTTTACCTCTTACCTTTGTTGCCTGTCAAGACGCCTGTCCGTAGCCTGACGGGCGCTGTAATATACTTTTCGGATTTTACGCACCGCTGCGAAGAGTTATATGCCCAAATCTGGTACTTTCTGCATAAAAAAACGCCCGGTTTGATTGACCGGGCGTTTAATAGTTTTCAGGTTAAATCAGATTAATCCAGCCATTCCGTATGGAAAATGCCGTCTTTATCGGTGCGCTTGTAAGTATGCGCCCCGAAGTAGTCACGCTGTGCCTGGATCAGGTTCGCTGGCAGGACAGCAGCACGGTAGCTGTCGTAATAAGCCACCGCCGCGCCGAAAGTCGGCACCGGAATACCGTTTTGTACGGCATAAGCTACCACGTCACGCAGCGCCTGCTGATAGTCATCGGCAATTTGCTTGAAGTAAGGTGCAAGCAGCAGGTTAGCGATAGCCGGAGTCTCAGCATAAGCGTCAGTGATCTTCTGCAGGAACTGGGCACGAATAATACAACCTGCACGGAAAATCTTCGCGATTTCACCGTAGTTCAGATCCCAGTTGTATTCTTCTGAAGCCGCGCGGAGCTGGGAGAAGCCCTGAGCATAAGAGACGATTTTTCCGAGATACAGCGCACGACGTACTTTCTCAATAAATTCTGCTTTATCACCAGCCGGTTTAGCCTGCGGGCCAGACAGCACTTTCGATGCTGCAACACGCTGCTCTTTCAGAGAGGAGATATAACGCGCGAACACGGATTCGGTAATCAGTGACAGCGGCTCGCCGAGATCCAGCGAGCTCTGGCTGGTCCATTTACCAGTACCTTTGTTGGCCGCTTCGTCCAGGATCACATCAACCAGGTATTTACCCTCTTCATCTTTTTTAGTGAAGATATCTTTGGTGATGTCGATCAGATAGCTGCTCAGCTCGCCTTTGTTCCATTCGGTAAAGGTCTGCGCCAGCTCTTCGTTGGAAAGATTCAGACCGCCTTTCAACAGGGAGTAGGCTTCGGCGATAAGCTGCATGTCGCCATATTCGATGCCGTTGTGAACCATCTTAACGTAGTGACCTGCGCCGTCAGCACCGATATAAGTCACGCAAGGTTCGCCATCTTCAGCAACCGCAGCGATTTTGGTCAGGATTGGGGCAACCAGCTCATAAGCTTCTTTCTGACCACCAGGCATGATGGATGGGCCTTTCAACGCGCCCTCTTCCCCACCTGATACACCGGTACCGATGAAGTTGAAACCTTCTGCAGAGAGTTCGCGGTTACGGCGGATGGTGTCATGGAAGAACGTGTTGCCGCCATCAATGATGATGTCGCCTTTATCCAGATACGGTTTCAGGGAGTTGATAGCAGCATCCGTTCCTGCACCCGCTTGCACCATTAACAGGATACGACGAGGCGTTTCAAGTGATTCAACAAACTCCTGAACGCTGTAAAAAGGAACCAGGTTTTTGCCCGGGTTTTCAGCAATCACTTCCTCAGTCTTTTCGCGGGAGCGGTTGAAAACGGAAACGGTATAGCCACGGCTTTCGATGTTCAGCGCCAGGTTGCGCCCCATCACGGCCATACCAACAACGCCGATCTGCTGTTTAGACATTACATACTCCTGTCAGGTGTTTAGTTTTATTAAGCATATAATAAAAAAGAAAACAAAACTTCATTATATCGCAGAAAATCTTTAGCGCTCACACGTACTATTCAACTATAGTAAAATTTGATAACCTAAATTTCTCAGTAATTAATAAATAGGTAGTCCAATGAAGATCCATACATTAAGTGATGTCAAATCTACGCAGATAGGTGAAGGAACGACAATTTGGCAATATGCCGTCATTTTTCAAAACGCAAAAATAGGTAAAAATTGTAATATTTGCGCGCATACTCTTATTGAAAACAAGGTATCCATCGGGGATAATGTCACGATAAAATCAGGCGTCTATTTATGGGATGGTATCACAATCGAAAATAATGTATTCATCGGCCCTAATGCTACCTTTACAAATGACATGTACCCACGTTCAAAACATTTTCATAGCGAATACCCTGAAACCTTAATTAAAGAAGGGGCTTCGATTGGTGCAAATGCTACCATTTTACCTGGCATAACTTTGGGTAAAAATTGTTTAGTTGGGGCGGGTTCAGTGGTAACAAAAAATGTTCCTGATAACGCACTAGTAGCAGGCAACCCTGCTAAGATAATAAGATATTTAAGCGAATAAATGATTCTTTAATTTATACATTGGCGGAAAATATTCATGCGATATTTACCGCCATATATAAGCACTGCCATTTCAAACCGTTAACAACTTAAATTTACAGATACAATTTCTTATTATAAACAAAAGCCCAAAGATAGCGCTGAATGGATGGTGATGAATATTTTTAACAAGATACTTCTTGAGTAAATTTAAAGAGCAATTGAACCATAGCGTCCCAATAAAAAATCCCTGACTCCCATAGAAGCATATTTGAATCTTAATGATTTTTCATCAAAACAGAAAGGTATTAAAACAAAGTATTTTACCAGTAATTTTAATATTTGAGATACTTTCCATGAAAAAGGGGTGTATTTACGGGTGCACATAAAAAGTATATTTCTAAATTGATAATAATGCCTAATAGGCGACCCGCTTCTGGCATTTATTAAATCAACTTTACCAGTACCCAACTCATGTCCTAGAATTGCATTCTGAGCCAGAATAATTAGTATTTTTTTTGATTTTGCACGCCACCCCCACTCAAAATCAACACAGTCGATAAACAACCTTTCTTCATGCAGTCCAGCAATATCGAAGTGCGTTTTATTCAACAGAGTACCTGAACTAGTGATGTCACGGCAAATAAATACTGAATCAGCAATTTTTTTGCCATATTTAGCCAAAGAATGACCATCTGCATCACATGGGTTTGCACAAATTACAGGCAGCTGTCCGTATTGGGATGTTATCAATTGTCTTGTTTTAAAAAGAATCTCAACCATATTTTTATGTGGTAAGCTATCGTCATCCAGAAGTAATATATCTTCAAAACCCATTTGAAGTGCCATTTTAATGCCTTCATTTTGTGCTTTGGCTATACCAACATTACCTTTCATTGAAACATAGCCAACTCCACATTCTTCACAAAGCTTTTTTATTTTTTGGCTTAGCTCGGTTGAAGTAGAATTATCTGAAACTAATAACTCGATCTCCCCTGTTAAAGCTTTGAAGATCGAGCTTAACTTTTCAAGATTCGAATTATAAGTTACTATCACCCCAATTAATTTCATGAATTCATACCTTTACGACATAAAGTTGAAACAACTAATAACACAAACAATAAAAAGAAAATATCAACGATATATGCAAAACCTACTGAGGGATTAAGCATAAGGGGCAATGAACGACAATAAATAGCCGATACAAAAGCAACTACCAAAGCAGGTGCTTTAAAGCAAGAGAATTTCCACTTGTTAATGACTCCTAACCATGCGCCTATAATTGCTGAAAAAATGGCCCCTCCAACGTATCCGAAATAGGCAAAGCCTGCAATGTCAAAATGAGCCGTAGGGCCACGCATTACCTCATCATCCGGATACCAATACAGCCATATTTGTCGACCAATATCGCCATTAGAAAAGTCCGCATTAAAAACATTACTCATTACAGAGTTACCGAAAGTATTGGATAAAAATTGCAGCACTGGAGAGCTTATGCTTATAGAGTCCAGTACCCGTTCTGTTAAAGATAGATAATAGGAATCTCCATTCGCGATAATTCTCATGATGAATAATTCTAATGCTACAGGTGCTCCAGGCATGTATTGTGATTCGGTATAACCGATACCGGAAGACATTTTAAGAATTAAATTGACAACAATCAGCGATAAAACAAATAAAAGCATCACGCCAAGTATAAGGGTTTTAATATTCAATCGGATTTTATTTCTTTCCCCTACAAACCCTGCAACGAACATTACATACATTTGTTCAAGCAATGCAAACTTCGCTCCCGAAAACAAAGTTGCCACTATTGAGAAAATGATCGCAAAAAATAGTGACCGTTTACTTCCATATCTTATAAAATACAAATACAGCCATGCAGCGATTATCAGCCTAAGTGCATCCATGACTCTCACAATCATACCAAGACCTTTATTTGCTTCAAATCTTGAGGTGAAGAGGCTTGTAAGTGATACCTGACTTAAATACAAAGTAAGCATACTAATATAAACTAAAATGAGCAACCTGAGCATGAAGCGCTCATCATTGCTAATTGAATAGCATAATTTAAAAAACAATCCTTTGTTGTTTAGGCCTTTAGAAAAGGCGACATAAAAAATAAAGAAACAGAAATTACTTAAAAGAAGATAGAAGAAATAATCATTCAAAACATAATCATGTATATACAATAAAAAAATTACAGCATATGAAGTACTGAAAGTGAATGTATAGTAAAAATGAAATGGATCAAGTATATATCCGACCACTCTTCTACAGAGGAAATATATTGTGATTGCAAAAATAAAGGTATATATTGCATATTCAATATAATTCTCAAACAAAAAATTAAAGAAGAGATAGTCTCTCACCGTGAAAATCTCCGGTAAATCCAAGAAATAGCCTGATGAATCAAATTCTTGAGAGATTTAAATACAATCCTCTCAGAAATAATTTTTTCCACAATTGTTTGACACATCATCCAGTTTTTTTCACGCAAACTAATAAGAAAATAAAAAGCGTATTGATTTGATATGGCTTTCTTATAAAGGTTCTCAGGAACTATTTTCTTGAAAGTCTCCTCCATAATAGACACTTGCTTAGTAATGTTTTTATATGTGTTGGAATCATGTTGTCTGTATTTGGAAACGATGATATCTTTTAAAAATAAAAATTCATTATTTTCATTAGATAAATTATGTAACAGCTTAACAAACATAGGGTAATCATCCCAAACCAATTTGGGATCCCATCCTTTCATGTTTTGCAATACTTGCGTTTTAAATATTACAGTTTGCAATAACAATGGCTTAGGAAAGTCCAAAAAAATATTTTCTCTCAACTCTATGTCATTTTGATTGAAAAACTCAACATGTTCATTATTATAAACTAATTTTGATGGTACCTGACCTTCATAATAAATATAAGAATTCCCCATGGCAGCTTTAATTTTCTTATTAGAAAGGATATTGTCGTATAAATTAACGAAGCCATCCGGGATTATTATATCATCTGACGCAATGAAGAAAATGTATTCGCCACTGACTATTTCTAAGGCTAAATTTAGTGAGCTAACTAAACCAGCATTTTTTTTGGAAACAAACTTAGTAATGTTTTCATAGCTATTATTATTAATATATTCACTTATAATAACATCAGAACCATCAGAAGAACCATCATCAATTATGATAACCTCTTTATCAACGCACAAACTATATGCAGAATCCAGGGTTTCGATAATGTAATCTCGGTGGTTATAAGATAATACAACTAAGCTAATCAAGAAAACCTCGTTATTACGTTTTAAAATAGTTACATTTTAATGTATTTGTTAACGGCGAAATAAACAAAAGCAAAATACAATAAATAGTTCACCGCATAGGCAATATTTGCGCCTTGAACACCAAATGATAATATAAAATAATAGCTTAAAAATATTAATGTAGCAGTAAAAATTATTTCCGTCGAAACAAATAATCTAGTCGCTTTCTTAGCGATCAACGGGTAGGCATATAGCCAACTCATCACTTTAATTACATCCCCTATCAATTGTATTTTAAACAAATCCCTTGCCGATCTAAATTGTTCTGTATAAAGCAGTGAAATTGCAAAATCCCTTAACAAATAAACCATGACCGCCATGATAACAATAACAGGCAATACGACTGCCGCTACGCTTCTAATTTCAGATAACATTGCATCTCTGTCATGTAACGTGGAAAGCTTTGGCAGATAATATACTGCGAGGCCCATGGTTATAATACTAAGATAGGCTTCTGAAATTTTCCAAACGGCCTGCCATTCGCCAGCTGCTTGCCATCCTGTATGTCTAATTAAAATACTTCTAATAATTAACATGCCCAAGGGTAATGCAACTGCACTTACGAGGGTCATGAAAATAAATTCTGCGATATTTTTTTTAACTTCAGAACTTACAGAACCGACTAAAAATTTCACCTTCAACCAAGGTTGATATGCATTGACTAATATTGAAACGAAGCCAATTAATGCATATTGAATTGTTGCAGAGATTAACGCACCAAGGACTCCATAATGAATAATCGTAACAATCATTACCAAACCAGACAATATCGCTGAAAGCATCCCCGTCAACAGGTATTGTTTGTAATTTTGCAAGCCATTTAATATTGATGAGATAAGCGTTCCCATTGCCGTCAAAGGACAAACTAATACCATTACTATCACAAGCCAATAATATTCACCCTGATTAAATAATGCCTTGGATATATTTTCTGCGAAAAAACACCCTAATACAATGGTTATTATTGATAAACCAAAAACGTACGAAAGTGAAGCTCGCCACCAAGGCGAGCATTTGTGATAATCGGGACCATTTTCAGAGGTATATTTTATGACACCATTGCCCACGGGAGAATTAATAATTCCATTTAGACTTAAAATAACACTCTGAACTTGACCCAGAATAGCCATGCCAGCAGGCCCAGTGTAAACAGCCACAGCTTTGGACACAGCAAAACCCATTATCATTTTAATTAGTGTCATTACGCCGGAGAGTAACGATACACTTATTAATTTTCTCATACTTTAAATGTGTTTAAAGAAGTTATCACATGATCAACCGATTCTGCTGATAAGGTTGCATCCAGAGGAATAGACAACACTTCATTATGAATAGTCTCTGTTATAGGTAACGACAGATCATTCCATTGACTGAAACACTGTTGCTTATGTGGTGGAACAGGATAATGTATAAGTGTCTGTACGCTTGATGTATTAAGATGTTTGATCAGAGCATCTCTATACTTCGTTCTGATCACAAATAAATGCCAGACATGACTTTCCTCTGCTTGACGGAAAGGAAGTGTTATGAGTGGGTTGTTGATTTTGCTAAGATACTCATTTGCAATCATACGCCTGGTATTTGTTTCCAGGTCTAAGTACTGTAGTTTTACTTTCAGCATCGCTGCTTGTATTTCATCAAGGCGACTGTTCACACCTTCATACAAATTATGGTACTTTTTATGGGAACCATAATTCCTTAAAGCTTTTACAACATCATAAAACTCATCACAATTGGTAGTTATTGCACCAGCATCACCGAGAGCACCTAAGTTTTTACCCGGATAAAAACTGAAGCCTGCTGCATCGCCCCAATTTCCGGTGCGAATATTATCAATTGAAGCACCATGAGCCTGAGCAGAATCCTCAAGTACTAGCAAATCATATTTTTGCGCAATGGCAGATATTTCTTTCATGGGAGAAATCTGGCCATATAAATGGACAGGTAAAATAGCTTTCGTTTTTTCAGTAAGAGATTTAAGTATACTCTCCTCTGTAAGGTTGAAAGAATCAGGAGAAGGCTCAACTAACACTGGGGTAAGTTTATTGTTCGTTATTGCCAAAATTGAAGCTATGTATGTATTGGCTTGGACAATTACCTCATCACCTTCTTTTAATTTACCTAAAATGATCCAGGCTTTAAGTGATAACGTTAAGGCATCCAAACCGTTTGCAACGCCGATACAATGTTTAGAGCCGCAATACTGAGCAAAGTTTTTTTCGAATGAGTCTAATTCCTCACCCATAATATACCAACCAGATTTAATTACTCTTTTACATGCCTCTTCCAGTTCATGACTGTATTTATCATTTAGAGTTCTGAGGTTTAAAAAATCGACCATTTTATTTCCTTAAGCAATTGCTAATTTCTTTTGTTAGCTAACTCAATAAATTCATCATAATCCCTAACATAGTCATCTTCATCATAATGACTATTTGCAAGAATCATCAAAACACAATCATCCGAAAAATCGTACATTTCTCGCCACATGAATGATTCGATTAATAACCCTTGTGCGGGATTATCCAGGAGGACTTCAATGCGTTCTGCTCCGTCATCCAGTACAAACCGGCAAGAGCCTCGGACGGCAATTGCGACTTGCATAAGATTCTTATGAGCATGCAAACCTCGCCTCACATTTTCTTTAGTGTTAAATAAGTAATAAACCCTTTTTATTGAAAAAGGAATATTATGTTGCTCTTCAAGCGCAACTAACGAACCTCTATCATCTCCATGCTCTTGAAGAGGAATTATTTTAATTTCCATTTTCAACCTCTGCTTGCCATTCTTTATATGTCAAACCTTGTTTGTCCTTATCGGAAAGCAGCACATTACTAAGTGGCCATTGTATATTTAAAGTTTCATCATTCCAGAGGATACATTTCTCACTTTGAGGAGAATAATATTCTGTAGTTTTATATACAAACTCAGCTTCTTTGCTGACGGTTTGGAATCCGTGAGCACACCCAGCCGGAATCCAAATTTGCTGTTTATTATTTTCTGTTAATTCAATACCAATCCATTTACCAAATGTTAAAGATTGTGGTCTGATATCAACAATAACGTCAAATACGCTTCCTTTAACGCATCTTACAAGCTTACCTTGTTCATATGGAGCAATCTGAAAATGTAAACCACGTACTACACCCTGAACAGATTTAGAATGATTGTCTTGCTTAAATTCACCATTAAATCCTGTCAGTTTAGAAAATTCTTTTTGGTTAAAACTTTCAAAGAAGAAGCCACGAGAATCTTCATAAACTACAGGTTCCAGAATGAAAACGCCTTCAATTTCTGTTTCAATAGCTTTCATTTTACAATGCTACTCCAAAAAATTAGTGTGTTCTTGCAATCTTATAGATGTGTTTCATTATAAATATTGGCATTATTCTTGGTAAACTACGGATTGCAAAAATATAGATACTTTCAATAAACCCAAGATAACCTAACTTCTTTTTCAATCTAGCCAATTTCAATTCGCTACCAACGTATTTAAGGCCACGTCTTCTAGATAACATATCCCGGCCTACTCGAACCGTGACTAAATATTCTGGAATATTTATAGCTTTATAACCTTTAGCCATTAGTCGCAGCCATAAATTATAGTCTTCCATATAGTAATGTTCTTGATACCCACCAACTGCTAATATATGACTTTTCTTAAACATTACTGTCATATGATTAAAGGGGCTTTTAAACTTTATGGCTTTCATTACTGCCGAAGTACTTTTTGGCACATGACGGTAGGATGTTATTATTTCCTTCCTTTCTTCGAACTCCTCAATGTCACTCCCTAATATTGATAATTCGCTATCGTTTTGCATTAAAAGTATTTGTTTCTCAAACCTTCTTGTATCACAGATATCATCGGTGTCCATTCTTGCAACGATTTCATGTGTGCAATGCTCTAATCCTTTATTGAGAGCCTGTCCAAGTCCAACATTTTTTTCGAGTTTTATAATTTTAATAGGCAGCGATGCACACCATTTTTTTACGATATCATCCAATTTTGGGTTAATGTAACCATCATAGACAAGCACGATTTCATCAGCTGACAATGTCTGCTTATACAGGCTTTCTAAACAGAGGTCCAAATATTCTGGCTTTTCTTTATCATAAAGAGACATTAAGACACTAAACAATTCCCCACTCCTTAACGCCAGTATTTAAAAATTTTATAACTAGGCATTAATCATTCTAAGAAGATAATTACCGTATTCATTTTTCGACAAAGGAAGAGCGAGTTTTTTAACTTGCTCTGCATCAATAAATCCTTTGCGATAAGCAATTTCTTCCGGACAGGAAACCTTCAGTCCCTGACGCTGTTCAATCGTCGCAATAAAGTTACTGGCCTCGATCATGCTCTGATGGGTACCGGTATCCAGCCAGGCGTAGCCGCGCCCCATCATAGCTACTGACAGATCGCCCGCTTCCAGATAGAGACGGTTTATATCGGTAATTTCCAGTTCGCCACGCGCGGAAGGCTTGAGATTCTTAGCCATTTCAACAACACGGTTATCATAGAAATAGAGTCCTGTTACAGCATAATTGCTTTTAGGTTCAATAGGCTTTTCTTCCAGCGAGATAGCAGTGCCATTGCTGTCGAACTCGACAACGCCGTAACGCTCTGGATCGTTCACGTGATAAGCAAACACCGTTGCACCGCTTTCTTTCGTGATGGCGCTTTCCAGTTGCTTAGGAAGATCGTGTCCGTAAAAGATATTATCGCCCAGCACCAGTGCACAGTTATCATCGCCGATGAATTCCTCGCCAATAATAAAGGCCTGTGCCAGTCCATCCGGGCTTGGCTGCACTTTATATTGCAGCTTCAGGCCCCACTGGCTACCGTCCCCCAGCAACTGTTCAAAACGCGGGGTATCCTGCGGTGTACTGATGATGAGAATGTCACGAATACCTGCAAGCATCAGCGTGGTAAGCGGGTAATAAATCATCGGCTTGTCATATACCGGCAACAGCTGCTTGCTTACCGCCATAGTCACTGGATACAAACGGGTGCCGGATCCACCAGCAAGGATAATACCTTTACGAGTTGTCATCTTATATTCTCTGTATACATAAAATGCCCTTTGACGGGCATTTAAAATTTATTCTTATATTGACGTTGTGGTGAATAATTCATTCAACATACGTTTAACGCCAACATCCCAGGCAGGTAATATCAGATCAAAATTACGCTGGAACTTCTCTGTATTAAGGCGGGAGTTCAGCGGGCGGCGAGCAGTCGTCGGGTACGCGCTGGTATCAACGGCATTAAGTGTTTCTATCGCCAGAGTAATACCCGCTTTACGCGCCTCTTCAAACACCAGGGCCGCATAGTCATGCCACGTCGTCGTACCGGAAGCCACCAGATGATACAATCCCGCGACTTCCGGCTTGTGCAGTGCAACACGAATAGCGTGGGCCGTGCAGTCGGCCAGTAATTCAGCGCCGGTCGGCGCACCAAACTGATCGTTAATTACCGACAGCGTCTCACGCTCTTTCGCCAGTCGCAGCATGGTTTTCGCGAAGTTATTGCCTTTGCCCGCATACACCCAACTGGTGCGGAAAATAAGGTGTTTTTCGCAATGCTCTGCAACAGCCTTCTCCCCTGCCAGCTTGGTTTCGCCATACACATTCAGCGGAGAGGTTTCGTCAGTCTCTTTCCACGGCGTCTCGCCCGTACCCGGGAAGACATAATCAGTAGAGTAATGGACTAACCATGCTCCCAGTGCCTGCGCTTCTTTAGCAATAGCGGCTACGCTGGTCGCATTCAGTAATTCGGCGAAATCGCGTTCGGTTTCAGCTTTATCGACGGCAGTATGCGCCGCCGCGTTAACGATCACATCCGGGCGAACACGGCGCACGGTTTCAGCCACGCCCTCAGGATTGCTGAAATCGCCACAATACTCCTCTGAATCCACATCAACAGCAGTCAGATGACCCAGTGGCGCCAGCGCGCGTTGCAGTTCCCAGCCGACCTGGCCTGTTTTACCGAACAGAAGTATATTCATGATTAACGGCTCTCGTAGTTCTGTGCGATCCAGCTCTGATAAGCGCCGCTCTTCACGTTCGCTACCCATTGTTGGTTATCCAGATACCATTGAACGGTTTTACGGATCCCGGATTCAAAGGTTTCCTGCGGCTGCCAGCCCAGTTCACGGCTGATTTTGTCCGCGTCGATAGCATAACGACGGTCGTGGCCTGGACGGTCTGCCACATAGGTGATCTGTTCACGGTATGAGGTGTCTTTCGGCACGATTTCATCTAACAGATCGCAAATGGTGTGCACCACATCAAGGTTCTGTTTTTCATTATGGCCGCCGATATTATAGGTTTCGCCCGGCTTGCCTTGCGTCACCACGGTGTAGAGCGCGCGCGCATGATCTTCAACATACAGCCAGTCGCGGATCTGATCGCCTTTACCGTAGACCGGTAAGTTCTTACCCTCCAGCGCGTTCAGGATCACCAGGGGGATCAATTTCTCAGGGAAATGATAAGGGCCATAGTTGTTGGAACAGTTGGTCACCAGAGTTGGCATCCCATAGGTACGACGCCATGCGCGCACCAGATGATCGCTTGAGGCTTTCGACGCGGAATAGGGGCTGCTCGGCGCGTAAGCCGTATCCTCTTTGAACAGAGGCAATTCGGCACCTGCCGGTTGTTCATCCGGGTGCGGCAGATCGCCATAGACTTCATCAGTAGAAATGTGGTGGAAGCGAAATGCGGCTTTCGCATCATCGTTCAGCGCTGACCAGTATGCGCGTGCAGCTTCAAGCAGAATATAGGTACCCACGATATTGGTTTCGATAAACGCAGCGGGACCGGTGATCGAACGATCGACATGGCTCTCCGCAGCAAGATGCATTACCGCATCCGGCTTATGCTGCGCAAAAATACGCGCCATCGCCGCAGCATCGCAAATATCGGCATGCTCAAAATGATAGCGCTCGCTGTCAGCAACGTCACTGAGCGATTCGAGATTACCGGCGTACGTTAATTTATCAACATTCACCACAGAATCTTGAGTGTTTTTAATGATATGTCGGACAACTGCAGAGCCAATAAAACCAGCGCCGCCGGTAACAAGAATTTTCACGCTATCTTTTCCGTTTATTAAATAGAGATTGAGGACGAGCATAGCAAAACTACCGTGCTCGTCGTCTTCAGGCACGCTACCGCCCCTGGCTCTACAGCTACCAGTGGACTGGGTAAGGTCAGTATGTTGAACAACTGCGTTATGCAACGGGCGCCTGCCCGGTTTCAACCGCTAATTGTCATCCTAATTTCACAATGAAACAAGGAAAATTCTTATAGAACACGGGCCTTCGCATGTTTTTTAAGCCGTTGATCTACAAGAACTTGTAGTTGAAAAATAAAAAAAGCAGCAGATAATCTTCAGAGGCGAATAGGCACCTCTGAGATCGTCTACTGCTCTGTGTTCACTTAGCCGTAAAGCGTTCCGAACATCAACCAACCATTAACTTAAGAGCTTAGCAATGCTGTCGCGGAATTTCTGGCCTTCTTTCAGGTTACGCAGACCGTAGCTAACGAACGCCTGCATATAACCCATTTTTTTACCGCAATCGAAGCTGTCGCCGGTCATCAGCATAGCATCCACGGACTGCTTTTCAGCCAGTTTAGCAATCGCATCGGTCAGCTGAATACGTCCCCAGGCGCCTGGCTCGGTTTTTTCCAGTTCCGCCCAGATATCAGCAGAAAGCACATAACGGCCTACGGCCATCAGATCGGTATCCAGGGTCTGCGGCTCATCTGGTTTTTCAACGAAGTTGATAATACGGCTAACTTTGCCTTCGCTGTCCAGCGGCTCTTTGGTCTGGATCACGCCGTATTCCGACAGATCGCCTTTCATACGTTTCGCCAGCACCTGGCTGCGACCCGTTTCGCTAAAGCGCGCAACCATCGCAGCAAGGTTATAGCGCAGCGGATCGGCGCTGCCGTTATCAAGAATAATATCTGGCAGCACAACCACAAACGGATTGTCGCCAACAATAGGACGTGCGCAGAGGATGGAGTGACCCAGACCCAGCGGCTGCGCCTGCCGCACGTTCATAATGGTTACGCCCGGCGGGCAAATAGACTGAACTTCCGCCAGCAGCTGACGTTTAACGCGCTGTTCAAGCAGCGCTTCCAGTTCATAGGACGTGTCGAAATGGTTCTCAACGGCGTTTTTTGAAGAGTGGGTAACCAGAACGATTTCTTTGATCCCTGCAGCAACAACCTCGTCAACGATGTACTGAATCATTGGCTTGTCGACGATCGGCAGCATTTCTTTTGGAATGGCCTTGGTGGCAGGCAACATATGCATCCCAAGTCCGGCTACCGGAATAACTGCTTTCAAATTAATCATTATTAATTCCACCTATAAATGGTTGATGAATTATAGCTATTTAGCCTGCTTTAGCCAGCAGGTTTTCACCGTCTGGTCGAGGCAAATCATGTTACGCCGGTTAATATCGGTTTGCAGTAGATGTAATCCGAAGCGGCCCTCTCCTGCACCAGGAATGTTCGCAAACTTGCGTTTATGTGCGTTTATCAGGCAGACGGAAGTTCAGTTTATCGGTATTGACGACATGTTGATCCACCCGGTCGATGTCCACCGAGCTTTGGCCTTTTTCATTCACCGCATGAATGTTCGCCAGGGAAAGCAGCGTGTCCTGCTTCGCCATAAAGCGGCCGCGCACGTCTTTGCGCAGATCAAACTGGATTTGCAGCGCCGGGCCGGTGGCCGCTTCCTGCATGACATTAATATTGCGCAAGAACAGATGCTGGGGCTTGTTATGCAGTTCCAGCGTGGCGCGCTTCATATCGATATTGGTGATCGCCACGAACGAGGTGGCATTACCGGAAGAGATCTGGATGCCGCGCAGCTTCAGTTCACTGTTGCGGTTATCCAGCCGCACATCATTGAGCTTAAAGTTCTGCGGAATGGAGAGGTAATTGCCTTTTATCACGCCGTAGCCAATCAGCATACCGGCGCTGTTGGTCATGCTGACGTCATCAATCACAAAGTTATCGCAGCCGTAAATCGCCACGGTGGCGTTATCAATACCGGCCTTTTTGCTGTACTCGGGCGTGATATTGGTGGCTTTGATATTGCGGATCACGAAGTGTTTGCCGTTCTCGACGTGCACCAGCTGGCGGCAGTGGCTGCCGGTGATGTTCGCCACGACAAAGTTTTTTACCGCCTGATGTTCCGGGTAGTCATTGTCATAGGTACTGCCCGCAAGGCCAATACCAATGCCCCAGTTGATCTTACCGTTGGTGCAGTCAATATGGTCGATCACATGATCGGAAATCAGGATGTTGCTGTCGTTGATCGCCACGTTCCACTCAATGGCGTCGCCCTGCAAATAACTGAAGCGGCTATTGGTGATGCGTGCGCCGTCGATACGGTTATGGAAGCCCTGCCGCAGAATGGCATAGTTCGCTTTAGTGACCGTAATGTCATCGATAAGCAGATTACGCATCACGCGTTTGTTCTTACCGCCGATGTAGATTTGCATCACCGGTCCGTAGCCACTCATCGCCAGCCCTTTGATGACACAGTCGGATCCACGCACATCAAGGGTGATGTTATACAGGCTACCGCCCTGCTCACCGATCACCTTACTGCCGTCCTGCAACACAAAACGCCCGCGTCCGTTACCTTTCAGGGCGCCGCGCACCAGCAACGTTTTGCCTTCCGGAATGAAAATGCCGGTATTGATATTTTCACAAACCAGATCGGCGGGGACTTCCACGGTTTCGCCTGCGGCAAACGCCTGTTTAAAGGCGGCGATCCAGTCGTTTTTCTGATAGTCACGTACATCAACCGTGGCCTTGCTTCCCTGCGCGAAAGCAGGGACAGGCAACAGCGGCAGGGAGGCAAGTGCGGAACCAGCCTTAATAAATTGTCGACGGGAGAATGCTTTCATAAAACCTCAGTTCAGAGCGTCTGGAGCAGCGTCGCCAGACGCTGATTGATTTTCTGCTGATTAAAGTCCGTTTCGACTTTTTCGCGTGCGCGGGTCACCACCGGCACCAGTTGCTGGCCCTGCATACTGCTGAAGGCGGCGAGTTTGTCGGCCAGCGCCTGGGGATCGTTTTCCGGTACCAGCCAGCCGGACTGGTCCGCGTCGATCAGCTCAGGAATACCGCTGTGGACGGTAGAGACCACAGGAATGCCCACCGCCATTGCTTCCATTAGCGCGACCGGAATGCCCTCCATGTCGCCATCAGCACCGGTCACGGACGGCAGCAGGAACACGTCGGCCTCATCGAGCATCGCCTTCACTTCATGGCTGGGCTTAAAGCCCGGCATCTCGATCACGTCCTCAAGCTGGAACTGTTCGATCAGGGTGCGCAGACGGCGCTCCCACGGACCAATACCGAGAATGCGGTAATGGAAATCCACGCCGCGCGCTTTTAACAGACGACAGGCTTCAATGGCCACATGCAGCCCTTTTTTCTCGGTGAGCCTGGCAACAGAGATAATCTGTAGCGAGCTTCCCGGCGCTTTGACCTCCCGCAGGGTGAAGCGGGACATATCCACGCCCATGCGTGAAACGGCGATTTTCTCCGGCGGACAGCCCATATTTTTCAGGCGACCGGCCCACAGATCGCTTATCGGCAGCATCAAATCGCCGCGACGGAACAGCTGTTGATACTCCGGCGTATAATGCGCCAGCACATCCCGGTGCGAGACGTCGATACCGTGGAAGACAGTGGCAATTTTGCCGCGGATCACCCCCAGTTCGCGCAGTTTAGCCGCGGTCACCCCGGCCGGACCAAAGTGGGCGATAAACACATCGGCACTAAAGGTACGCGGTGCCAGACCACAAATCGCGGCGAGGATCAGGTTACGGGCTTCATCGCCATAGCGGCGCATATTCAACGCCTTCCAGGTGGACGCCCGCCCGGCACCGCGCAGGATCGCCTTGGCACGGTAGCGCAGTTTTGCCGCTTTCCCCTGCGGCTCATCCAGCAGCCAGTGCGTTTTTTCGGCCAGTTTGTATTCGGTATAGGCCGCATGGGTATTGCTGAGATCGCCCTTGTGCAGGGCGATAATCTCCACGTCAAATCCCATATCGATAAAGGCTGTGATCTGGTTTAACACGAACGTCTCGGACGACAGCGGAAACTTCAACAGGAAAAAGCTGACCTTCATTGCTTACCCCGCACTCTGTCCATGACCGATTTCACCATCTGCAATCCATTATCGCGTTCGGCCGCCACCGCGGTTGCCAGCTGTTGATTGATCGCCGGTAGCTGGCCCAGCGTATCGGCGACCATTGAGGCAAGTGAACCGTCGAGCAGATGACGAATATCGATCGCCATTTCCGGCATGCCCAGTTGCTGCATGATGCCCGCAGATTTGTGCTCGTAGTTAATGGCGATGGCCGGGGTGCCGAAGTTCATGGAGATGATCGCTGAGTGCAGACGGGTGCCGACGGTCAGGTCGCAGGCGGAAAAAATCTTGCCCATTTCCAGATCGTTAAGCTCGTCCATCACCACATGATAGCGCGATGGATCGCTGACGTGCTGACGCAGATTGAGCGCCACCATACGGTCATCTTTATTGTAACTGTCGATGCCGGTACAGGTGGAGAGCGCCAGCACCTGCCAGCCTGCATCCAGAATACGGTTAACCACCTCGGCGAAGGCCTTTTCATACGCCTGCTGCGTCGTGCCGAGGCGTTTATCAAACGGGGCCAGCTCACGCAGAGTAATGGCGACGGTTTTACGGGAGGCCGCCACGTCCAGCCAGTGCTGGACCGCATAGCTGGGCGTAAAATCGGTATCGTGATGATCCACCAGCCAGGCGGTGTCGACGCCCTGTTCCACCTTATCGGTGTTGATCTGGCTCTTTTTCATCAGATCGAGACTCACGCGCTCACGCAGGATCAGCGCATCGCAATTGCCGAACACATAGTTTGCCAGCTGGTTAAACTGTGCGTCCTGGAACGGCCCCACGCTGTGGCCGATCATGTACAGCGGTTTTTTCGCCATAAAAGTGCACAGGGCATGTTCAAACTGCGGCACGCCGTAGAGATCGACAAAGAAGGAGCCGCCAACCTGGATAATGGCGTCATAACCAGACAGCAGGCGAACGAAATCGGTGAAGCCCTGGGCAATGGCAATATTGCGCAGCTTGCCGCTGTCGGTCACACGGGATAACAGCACCTGGTGCTGATAACGACGACGCAGGACTTTCTTCACCCGCCCGACCAGACCGGCTGCGGTATTATGTTGTTTCATCTGGCTGTAGAGCGGATCGCCCATCACCGGACGATTTAATAACCAGGAAGAGCTCACCGGATAGCGGCTCATGACATCCACTTCAGCGTCAGGCTCAAGCACAGTAATGGCATCCAGTAAGCCGCGTAAAATCGCGCTGTCGCCACGGTTCCCACAGGTATGGTTACCTAAAATCAGTAGTTTCATTACAGTTTCACCTGAATTATTGATGTCTTAAATTTGTGAATAAACTCAACCTGCACGCAGCAGCATTCTTAATTTTTCGTTGCGGCAGAACTGACGTTTCAGCTCTACCACCAGCGCATTACGCGACAGCACAATCATCACTGAGAACGCCAGCCCACCGGCCAGGATCTGCACTGCCAGCAGCGTGGGGAGGGACAAATGCCCGTCCAGCGCCAGCCCCAGGCCGTAGCTCACCACCAGCGTTGGCAGCGACAGGTAAAACGGCAGCCACAGGCTGAGAATGTACTGACGGTAGCTGGAACCGAGCACCGGCTTTATCATCACGAAATAGCTCAGAATAGTGTTGATGATCTGCACCAGCAGGAAGCCCAGCGTCACGCCCAGCGCGCCGCCCAGATGCCCGCCCGCGATGATCGCCGGGACGAATAAGCAGGTTTTAAAGACGTTAAATTTGAAGCTGATATCGACACGGGCTTTCGCCATCAGCAGCGATCCAATCGGGTTCCCCACCGCACGCAGCAGGCCAACGATGCACAGCAGTTGCAGGATCGGGATGATGCTGTTCCACTTCTCGCCAAACACCAGCGGCACCACGTTATCGGACACCACCATCAGACCGAGCAGGATCGGGAAGTTGATAATGCCCACCACCGACAGCAGCTTGTAGAAGTTAAGCCGCAGTTTTTCCGTATCATCCTGGATCTTGGCGAACGCCGGGAACAGCACGCGGGTGATGATCGGGTTGAGCTTCATTGGCGGGACGACTGCGACGTTATACGCCAGGTTGTAACCACCTGCGACACTGGCCCCCAGAATACGCGCCAGCACCAGCGTGGAAAGGTTGGTGTTGATGTAGTTGATGACGCTGTCCGCCGTCAGCCACGCGCCAAAACGCAGGTTCGAGCCAACGGATGCCAGCGAAAAACGCAGCCCCGGACGGTAAATTTTTCGGCCAAAGAAGCCGAACAGCAGCGTGCGCACCGCGGTGTTCACCAGATAACCGAGGATCGCCGTCATGGCCAGCGGCCAGTACCAGGCGCTGATCACGGTAAACGTGAAGCCCGCCATGACCGATACGGTTTCAATCATGCCGATCTTGCTGAACTCCAGCTCTTTCTGCATCAGGGCACGGAACTGCTGACCGTGGGGGATCAGCACAAAGGCCACCGACAGCGTTTTGATCAGCGGCGCCAGGTCCGGGTTATTCAGCACCCCGGCAATCACGTCGCTTAACAAAAACATCGCCGCGCAGACCACCAGCCCCAGCCCGACGTTCAGCCAGTAGAGGGTGGTCAGTTCCAGATAGCCGATCTCTTTACGCTGAATAATGGAGTTGGCGATGCCAAAATCCGACAGCGTATCCGCCAGGGCGATGATCACCAGCGATACGGTCAGCAGACCGAACTGGTGGTTGTCGATGATGCGCGCCAGCCACGTCATCTGCACCAGCCCGAGGCCGATGATGATCAGGGTGGCCATTGCTGACCACTTTGCGCCGCTGATGGTTTTTTCTCTCAGGCTCATGATGTGCTCGCTTAATACGCCGCTTTGTTCACAAAGCCTTTAAAGATGGTGAGAAAAACAATCTTGATATCGAACCAGAGGCTCCACTCACGGATGTACTCCAGATCGAACTCGATACGTTTTTCCATTTTTTCCAGCGTGTCCGTCTCACCGCGCCAGCCGTTGATTTGCGCCCAGCCGGTGATGCCCGGTTTCACTTTATGACGCAGCATGTAACCCTGGATCAGGGTGCGATACTGCTCGTTGTGCGCCACCGCATGAGGACGCGGTCCGACAATCGACATGCCACCGGTCAGCACGTTAATAAACTGCGGCAGTTCATCGAGAGAGGTACGGCGCAGGAAGTTACCCACTTTGGTGACGCGCGGATCGTTCTGCGTCGCCTGGGTGACTACCTCGGCGTTCTCCATCACTTTCATGGAGCGGAATTTCCATACCTTGATCGGCTTACCGTCCATGCCATAGCGAGTCTGGCGGAAAATAATCGGGCCAGGCGAGCTCATTTTGACCGCCACGGCGATGCACAGCAGCACTGGGGAGATGAGCAGCAGGATCAGCGAAGAGAGCACGATATCTTCCAGACGCTTGAGGACACGGTTCATCCCGGAGAGCGGCGTGTCATACAGCGGCACCACCGGCACGCCGTTCATCTCTTCGATGCGCGAATGCAGGATATTGAAGGTAAAGACATCAGGAATGAGGATCACCGAGCAGGTGGTATCCGCCAGTTCGCGCACCAGACGCTTGATGCCGGATTCCTCGCTCATCGGCATGGCGATGTAGACGTTATGGATTTTGGCGGCTTTCGCATCTTCCAGCAGTTGCTCATAATTACCGGCCCAGTCGGCGGTCACGCCACCCGGTTTGGCATCGTGATACACGCCCACCACTTCAAAGCCGAGCCACGGCTCATGGCGGAAACTGTCCAGCAGCACCTGCCCGACCGGCAGATCCCCTGCCACCGCCACGCGACGGGTGTTGTAACCATGATTACGCAGCCAGCCCGCGAAAAAGCGGATCAGCGTGCGGCACACCACCAGCCCGACGCTGCTGAGCAGGTACCAGGCAAGGAAAACGGTAAATGGATTATCGAAATCGGCGTTAAACGCCATCAGTCCGGCGCTGAAAATCAGGCTCAGCGTCCAGTTTTGCAGCAGCAGCGCCAGCTCGGTCGAGATCTTCACGCCACGCCAGGAACGGTAGAAATCGGTCATACCGCCGATCATCTGGAACACCACCAGCGTGATCAGGGCCATCAGCAGATGCAGGTAGAAAAAGGGTAACGCGTGTAGCTTGCAGACGATCCATAGCCCACCGAACATGATGGTGATGTCTGAAAAACGCTGCACCATAGAGATTAACGATGCATTCGTTTTAGCTCGCTCGCGCTTTTTTAGATTTATCATCGTTGTTCCTGTTCTTAAGTCCCCTCGCCCCTTCCCGCGGGCGAGGAGAAACCAAGCTCGACTACTGGTTCAACAGCGCCAGGATGTCCTTTGTTCGTGCCTCCATCAGCGCCACGTCACCCCGCGATTCCACGTTCAAGCGCACAACCGGCTCGGTATTGGAGGAGCGCAGGTTAAAGCGCCATTCCGGAAACGCCATGCTGATGCCGTCGGTATGGTCGATTTCCAGCGCGCTGGCGGCATAGTGCTGCTCAACGCGGGCGATTGCGGTTGCCGGATCCGCCAGCTTGCTGTTGATTTCGCCGCTTGCCGGGAACGCCGTCATACGATCGCGTACCAGCTCCGCCAGCGACTGGCCTTTCACGCAAAGCAGTTCCGCCACCAGCAGCCACGGGATCATGCCGCTGTCGCAGTAGGCAAAGTCGCGGAAATAGTGATGGGCGCTCATTTCGCCGCCGTAGATGGCGTCTTCTTCGCGCATACGCTCTTTGATGAACGCATGACCGGTTTTAGACATTACCGGCTTACCGCCTGCCGCCTTCACCACATCCACGGTGTTCCAGGACAGACGCGGGTCGTGAATGATCTTCGCGCCGGGGTGTTTTTCAAGGAAGGCTTCCGCCAGCAGGCCAACAATGTAATAGCCTTCGATAAACTGGCCGTTGCCGTCGAACAGGAAGCAGCGGTCAAAGTCACCGTCAAAGGCGATCCCCATGTCAGCCTTGTGCTCGATCACCGCATTGCGGGTATCGTCGCGGCACTCCGGCAGCAGCGGGTTAGGAATACCGTTCGGGAAGTTGCCGTCCGGGTTGTTGTGCACCTTGATAAAGGTCACCGGCACGTTCAGCGCTTTAAAGCGCGCCTCGATGGCGTCCACCACCGGACCGGCCGCGCCGTTGCCGGAGTTAATCACTAACTTCAGCGGCGTGATGTTATTGGTGTCGATATAACCGAGCAGGTGATCGATATAGGCATCGCGCAGTTCAATCTGCTTGTAGCTGCCACGTTTTTCCGGGTTCACTGGCGGAAAATCATTGGCTTCCGCCAGACGCTGCACGTCGCGCAGGCCGGTATCGCCGCTGATGGGACGCGCACCTTTGCGCACCAGCTTCATGCCGTTGTAGTCCATTGGGTTATGGCTGGCAGTCACTTCGATACCGCCGTCCACGCCAAGGTGGAAGGTGGCAAAATAGATCTCTTCGGTACCGGACAAACCGATGTCCAGCACGTCAACGCCCGCGTCCTGTAACCCCTTCGCCAGCGCCAGCTTTAACGCTTCACTGGTCAGACGCACATCACCGCCGAGCACAATGGTCTGCGGCTTCAGGTATTCACCGTAAGCGCGGCCAATGCGCCAGGCGATGTCTTCGTTCAGCTCTTCTCCGAGCTTGCCGCGAATATCGTAGGCTTTGAAACAGGTTAATTTTTCCATGATTACCTCGTTTTCAGGCGACACACAGCCTGGGCCCGTTGGGGCAAATGTGTTATTTGTTCTTGCCCGGTGGCGCTTCGCTTACCGGGCCTACGGCTCGTTCACTACACCCGACCGTAGCGATCCTCAAACCGCACGATGTCATCTTCTTCAAGATACGAACCGGAGCGGACTTCAATCAGATCCAGCGGGATCTTGCCCGGGTTTTCCAGGCAGTGTGTGGCACCGAGTGGGATATAAATCGACTCGTTTTCGCCCAGTAACTTGATATCGTCGTTAATGGTCACTTTGGCGGTGCCCGCCACCACAATCCAGTGCTCGGCGCGGTGATGATGCATTTGCAGCGACAGCCCTTCGCCCGGCTTCACGGTGATGCGTTTTACCTGGTAGCGTTCACCGGAATCGATGGAGTCATACTTGCCCCACGGACGGTAAACTTCCCGGTGAATGTGATGCTCGTGGCGGCCTTCGGCTTTGATTTGCTCGACCACTTTTTTCACGTCCTGCACGGCATGGCGATCGGCAATCAGCACGGCATCTTTGGTCTGCACCACCACCAGATCTTTCACGCCGACGGTGGTCACCAGGCCAGATTCGGCATAGACGTAGCTGTTTTCGGTTTTATGGCTGATCACATCGCCGTGATGCACGTTGCCTTCCGGCGTATGGGCGCTGATTTCCCACAGCGAGGACCAGGAGCCGACATCGCTCCAGCCCGCGTCCATCGGCACCACCACGGCATCGGCGGTTTTTTCCATGACTGCGTAATCGACTGACTCTTCCGGGCAGGCCAGGAACGCCTCTTCATCCACACGGATAAAATCGAGATCCGGATCGACGCCGTCCATTGCGGTAGTACAGGCCTGCAAAATATCCGGACGGAATTTTTTCAGCTCTTCCAGGAAACGACCGGCGCGGAACAGGAACATCCCGCTGTTCCAGTAATACTCGCCGCTGGCGACATAGGCCTGGGCGGTATCGAGATCGGGTTTTTCTACAAACTGCGCCACTTCAAAGGCGACCGCGTCGGCCTGGCCCTGGCTGACCGCACCACGACGGATATAGCCATAACCGGTTTCCGGCAGATCCGGCACGATGCCGAAGGTCACCAGTTTGCCGCTCTCGGCATACGGCATCGCTGCACGTACCGCGTCGCGGAAGGCTTCTTCGTTCTGGATCACATGATCCGCCGCCAGCACCAGCATCAACGGATCGCTGTCCGGGCTGTTACGCTGTGCCGCCAGCGCGGCAAGGGCGATGGCCGGGGCGGTGTTACGCCCGGCAGGTTCAAGAATGATGTTCTCCGTCAGCTTGTTCAGCTGGCGCAGCTGTTCAGCCACGATAAAGCGGTGCTGCTCGTTGCAGATCACCACCGGGCTTTCACACTTCACGCCGTTCAGACGATTTACCGTCGTCTGCAGCATGGTCAGATCGCCTTTCAGGCACAGAAACTGTTTTGGATAGAGTACGCGGGACAGCGGCCACAGGCGGCTGCCGGAGCCACCGGCCATTACTACCGGATAGAGCGTGGGTTGACTCATTGTTTAATCCCGAATATCTGCAATAAATTGGCTTAACACGTTCTCTTTTTCGAGCGTGCGTTCGGCATATTCACGTGCCACCGTGTTGGATTTGGGCATCAGCAGGGCCTGGCCAATGCCGTCGATCAGCGCGTCAACCGATTCCGGCTCCACGCAGACCGCGATCCCCGGACAGGTGTCGCACAGTTGCCCCAGTTCGGTGTGGCGCTCTGCGGTGATCACCGCATTGCCGCCCACCGCAAGAATATTGGTCAGCTTCGACGGCAGTACCGCGTCAGCGGCGCCGCGTTTCTGGATCACCAGATGACAGTCCGCCAGTTTCAGCAGCGCCGGCAGCGCGTCGTAAGACTGCAACGGATGAAAAATCACGTTGCTCAGGCCGCGCTCGCGGGCCATTTTTTCCAGTCGCGCTTTGCCGCCGCCCTGGCCGACAATCACGAACAGCCACGGCTGATCGCGCAGGCGCTCAGCGGCGTCAATCACGCTCTCCAGCCCCTGCTTCTCGCCGATGTTGCCGGAATAGAGAATGATTTTTTTATCCGCCGGCAGGCCCAGTTGCTGACGAAGCTGCAAAGCATCGGCGTCGGTGACGTCGCGAAAACGCGCCACTTCCGACCAGTTGGGGAAGAAAATCACCCGCTCAGCCGGTACGCCTTTTTCCTGCGCTTTATTCATCATCGAGCGCGAAATCGTCGATACATTATCGACGTTGAGCAGGCCGCTGCGCTCAAAAGCGCTGGCAAGACGGGCCACTCGCCCGCCCTTACCTTTACCGGCCATGCCGAGGCCAAGCATGGCATCGACTTCATAATCCTGAATGTGCAGTACGGTGCGGGCGCCAGAAAGTTTTGCCAGCAGGCGCATGCCCGGCGTACAAAACAGCGTCGGCACCACGCCGATAATGCGGTCCGGCTTCCAGCGACGTTGCGCCATCAGCGGAAAGAAGCTGCTCAGCGCAAAGCTGCCCAGATGGATCAGGCGCTTTAAGGTGGTCGGGGTTTTAGGCACGTACAGCGGGCAGCGCCAGACGGTCGCCGCCCCCTCTTCCCGACGCCAGCGCCAGGCCGAGTAAGGCTCGCCCACTTTCCATTCCGGGTAGTACGGCGGCGCGGTAATGACGCGAACGTCATGGCCCTGACGGGCCATCCATTCCACCATCTCGCCGGTGTACTTACCGATCCCGGTCAGCTCCGGCGAGTAGTTAATGCCATACACCAGGATTTTCATAAGCCCGGTACCCCGGACTTATCGGCACGGAAATAGGCGCGGCTGTTGTCGTGCACGTTCTCGCTGTTCACGATTGCGTCAGGCGTCATCCAGCGCCACGCCCCGTGCTGCTCTGCGGGCAGCGTCAGGCTGTTCTCATCCACGCGGACGCGGAAACCAAGCACGATGTAGTGCGTGGAAAAATCGCGGCCGGAGAAGTTGTCGTCATAGAAGTGCTGCCAGACGCCGTAAAACTCGCCTGCCGACATCGGCAGACGGGTTCCCAGTTCCGCAAGGGTCAGGCGCTCGAAGGCGCTGGCCAGCGGCTCATCCTTTTGTACGCGACCGCCAGGGACAAACCAGTATCCCTGGGCCGGACGGTTGGTGCGTTCTCCCAGCAGAACCTCACCGCGCGAGTTTTCCACGATCAGATCGATGGAGATCAGCGGCGTTGAGCGCACTACTGTGGCGAAGTCTTCTTGACTCAAAAACATGCTTACCCCCGGAACCGGTGCTGGTTTTCAAGGAACCACTGATAGGTGCTTGCCAGCCCCTGCTCCAGTGACACCTCGTGATACCAGCCAAGCTGATGCAGACGAGTCACATCAAGCAGCTTGCGCGGTGTACCGTCGGGTTTGCTGGCGTCGAACACCACGCGGCCTTTAAAGCCGGTGACCTGCGCAAGGGTTTGCGCCAGTTCACGAATGGTGCAGTCCACGCCGGTACCGACGTTGATGTGCGACAGCATCGGTTCGGTGTTCTCTTCCCACACTTCGCGATCCAGCTCCATCACGTGAATGCTGGCAGCCGCCATATCATCCACATGCAGGAATTCGCGCATCGGCGTACCGCTGCCCCACACCACCACATCAGTGGCGTTTTCCTGGGCCGCTTCATGGAAACGACGCAGCAGCGCCGGGATCACATGGGAGTTGCTCGGGTGGAAATTATCGTTCGGGCCATACAGGTTAGTCGGCATCACCGAGCGATAGTCACGGCCATACTGGCGGTTGTAAGACTCACACAGTTTGATCCCGGCAATCTTGGCAATCGCGTACGGCTCGTTGGTCGCTTCAAGCGTGCCCTGCAACAGCTCGCTTTCCGCCATCGGCTGCTTCGCCATTTTCGGGTAGATGCAGGATGAGCCGAGGAACAGCAGCTTATTCACGTTGTGCGTATGCGCCGCGTGAATGATGTTGCTCTCGATCATCAGGTTTTCGAAAATGAACTCGGCCGGGTAGGTATTGTTCGCCACAATACCCCCCACTTTCGCCGCCGCCAGGTATACCTGGTCAATGGACTCGGTGGCAAAGAAATCATTTACCGCACGGGCGTCCAGCAGATTGAGTTCATCACGGGTACGCAGGACGAGCTCAACGTCCCCGCGTTGCTCAAGCTGTCGTACGATGGCCGAACCCACCATTCCACGATGGCCGGCCACAAAGATACGTTGTTTGCTCATGCTTACGACTCCAGCGCGATGGCGACCTCGAAGCCATGAGCTTTCAGCAGCGAGTGTTTCTTAGCTGCTTCCAGATCCTTGGCTACCATTTCAGAGACCATCTCCTGCAGGGTAGTTTCTGGTTTCCAGCCCAGTTTTTCGTGTGCTTTGGTCGGGTCACCCAGCAGGGTTTCCACTTCCGCCGGACGGAAGTAACGCGGGTCAACGGAAACAATCACATCGCCTGGCTTCACGCCCGGTGCATCGTGACCGGTTACGGACACCACAATGCCTTTCTCGTCAACGCCAGTGCCTTCAAAGCGCAGTTTGATACCCAACTGAGCCGCTGCCATTTCCACGAACTGACGCACGGAGTACTGCACGCCGGTTGCGATAACGAAATCTTCCGGGTGATCCTGTTGCAGCATCATCCACTGCATTTTCACGTAGTCTTTCGCATGACCCCAGTCACGCAGGGAGTCCATGTTGCCGAGGTACAGGCAGGATTCCAGACCCTGAGCGATGTTGGCGATAGCACGGGTAATTTTACGGGTCACGAAGGTTTCGCCGCGACGCGGGGATTCGTGGTTAAACAGGATGCCGTTACAGGCATACATGCCATAGGATTCGCGGTAGTTAACGGTGATCCAGTAAGCGTACAGTTTGGCAACGGCATACGGAGAACGCGGGTAGAACGGCGTGGTCTCTTTCTGCGGGATTTCCTGTACCAGACCATACAATTCAGAGGTGGATGCCTGATAGAAACGGGTTTTCTTTTCCAGGCCGAGGAAACGGATCGCTTCCAGCAGACGCAGGGTACCCATGGCGTCAACATCCGCAGTGTATTCCGGCGATTCGAAGGAAACCGCAACGTGGCTCATCGCACCCAGGTTGTACACTTCATCCGGCTGCACTTCCTGCAGGATGCGCGTCAGGTTGGAGCTGTCGGTCAGATCGCCATAGTGCAGGTGGAATTTCGGGTTGCTGGTATGCGGATCCTGGTAGATATGATCCACACGCTCAGTGTTAAAAGAGGAAGCACGACGTTTGATGCCGTGAACTTCATAACCCTTCTCCAGGAGAAGTTCAGCCAGATAAGAGCCATCCTGTCCGGTTACGCCGGTGATGAGAGCAACTTTACTCATAATTTATTTTCCTCAAAAGGTGCCGTTTCGACGCGTTTGCGCGTCACCACTGCGGGATTACCCCGGCAAATCACGTTCGCCGGAAGCGTCTTAAAAACACTGCTACGGGCGCCAACTACGGTGCCGTCGCCAATCTGTACGCCGGGGGCGACGAAAACATCCGTTGCCAGCCAGCATTTATCGCCAATCACAATGGGAGTGGCATTAATATCAAAATGCGCGCTCTGATAATCGTGACTGCCGGTACATAAATAACACTTTTGTGACACCACGGAATTTGCGCCGATGGTGATATCGCCCAGCGTGTATAACACGGCGTCATCACCCACCCAGCTATAATCACCGAGCGTTAATTTCCATGGATATGTAATTTTCACTGACGGGCGGATCACCACGCCTTTACCAATTTTTGCGCCAAACAGGCGCAGTAAAAATGCGCGCCAGCGGTACATCACCTGTGGTGACCAGGCAAATAATGTCGCCTGTACTGCCCACCAGAGCTGAACTTTGAGCGCACTGGCCCCGCGGAACCCGGCGGGTACCGTGAATCCGTTTAATTCCTGCATACTATTTCCTTATATTCAGGCTTTGTTATATAAGGCTTTGGTTTTACCGGTTGTGCGTTTGCGCAGCAGGTAAGAAAGCTCTGCCCAAAATGCCGGCACACGTAATATTTTGCGCTGCACATTTTTAGCATCCTGGCATAATTCCAGATTATTCGAGGTTGACACGCCACCCATCGAAAATTCCGATACCAGTCCTTTCAGGCGCTTAAAACCGTAGCCCGCTTTATACATCCGGGCGGCAAGCGCATAATCGGAAGAGACTTTATATTGTAAATCGTAGGGGTAGGTTTTCAGACCGCTTACCGGGAAAAAAATCGCCTGATGGCTGGCCGGTAAGCTATGGTAGATATACCATCCATGTTTCGCACTGCGGCGAATTTTTTTCCCGTCACCAAAATCGAGTAACGCATCGCCAATATACATGGCGCTTTCCGGGGCGTTCTCCAGCTGGCGTACGACATCCGCGGCGTCCGGGTGGAAGATATCACCGGAATTCAGGAACAGCGCAAAGCGCCCTTCCGCCATCGCAATGCCTTTGTTCATCGCATCGTAGATGCCTTTGTCTTTCTCACTGACGTAACGTAAGTTGTATTGACCGTTGAGGTTTTCCAGAAATTCAGCAGTGCCATCCTGGGAACCGCCGTCCACCACGATCCATTCGAAGGTGATGTCATGTGCCTGTGCCAGATGCGCCAGTGACGCATAAGTTTTCGCCACGCCGTCATAATTCCGAAACGCGACAGTAATGACACTTAGAAGCATGTAAACCACCTCATCTTGAATGCGTAATATTTAGCGCTTTGCGCAAAATAAAAGGGCAGACGATTAAAAAAGCATATTCTGGACTAAAAATCGAACCGGTAAAAAACAATGACACCGGGGTAAAAAGAAAAAGTTGAACGCGATAATTCTGATTATTACCAAACGCGTTAATCATCATTTTTACCACTTTCGACATGTACCATATCGTCAGTAACACTGCGAACCATGAGAAATAAATGATTAGCAGATACAACCCATTGTCTATTGTTTTTCCGACGTCCGCACCGTTAAAGATTCCGAATGATGCAACATATTCATAAAGCGAACCGAAGCGCACCACACCGTCGATATTGGTTAATGAATAGCCCACCATCGCCAGCGGTCCGATGATACGGTAATAAGAAGACGACCCTTCCGTACCTAAATCACCCAGACGTTCCGAAATATAAGGAAATGCGAATACCACGCCGACCATAAACACGGCGAGTGAAATTATCGCCAGGGGCAGCTTTTTCTTAATCGCCTCTTTATTCAGATACTGGAATGCCCATTCCAGCAGGTAAAACAGGATAAATGTCATTACCCCAGAGAACGATCCAGAGAGGACTATCCCTGCCAGAATCATAGCATCGGTCTTGGGGGTTTTGATACCAAACTGTTTGATGCTAAGCCAAATTGAGATTAATGCCAGAGCAAAAAACGCTGGTTCAAAATACATAGCAGTGGTTCGCTTACCACCAAACTTAATGAAATTCAGAACATAGCTGTTACTGTAAATCAGATATTTCGAAATATTCTCCATCAGGCTGCTACCGCCGCTGAGAATAATCTGCGCCATTTCGGCGGCGGCAAGCATGACCACAAAGCCCACCACCAGCCAGAAGAAGCGTAAAATCTTACGGTAGTTATGCGGCGAAATCGTTTTGAAGCGAATACTCCACACCATGCCGATGATGATCACCAGATAGACAAACAGCAGCGTCGAGGTGACATACTTTCCGGCATTCAGCGACTGACCGAAAATATAGTTAAACAGCGTCAGCCCGACGCCGATGCCCAGCGCAATCATCAGCTTCTTAATGCTGATCTTCTCGACATACAGCAGCAGCAGGACCGGTAAAAAGGTGACGATGGTTATCGGGAAGCTCTCCCCTATCTGGGCGATCTTCACGTTCACCAGCAGATAGATGAGTGGCAGCAGCAGATAACTACAGACTCTGATAGAACGAGACATACTCCTCCAGCATCTGTTCGCCACTGTATGCCTGGCGGCTGCGTGCGCGGAAGGCGTCCAGCGTGGTGCCAAACACCGCCTGGGCAATATCCGCTTTTGGGCGTTGCACCAGGGAGACCACTTCCGATTCGGCAAAGGTTTTACCGCCGGACTTGTGCAGCACTTCCTGCGCTGCTTCGCTATGCGTCGCTATGACCGGCACGCCGATCGACAGCGCTTCGCAGAGGATCAGCGGGTAGTTGTCGACCCGCGAGCTGAACACCAGCGCGTCCATCTGATTGAGTTCGCTCATCAGCTGGCGCTTATCGGTCATAAAACCGTGGTTCACCACGTTCGCGCCTTCAAAAGGCGAAAACTTGCCGAACGTATGCAGTTCGATTTTATCGCCCAGCGCCATCATGTCGCGCACCAGCCGATGATTCGTTTTACCGTCGTAGCGCAAATCGTGGGCTACAATGGCGATTTTTGGCACGCCTGCGGTTTCGCTGACCGGCGTCAGTTCCGCGAGGATCGCCTCGGTCGCCACATCAATGCCGTTATTGATAATGCGGCAGCGCCCTTCGCCGTAAATACTGTTGAAGGCATCAGCCACATGCTTGCTTGGGGAGATAAAGGTGCAGCCGAGCGCCAGCATCGCTTTAAACAGCTCACGCTTGCCCGCCACCAGCTGGTGCGCACGGTCGATTTTCACCGGCGGATAGTTACTGAGCGTCGGGCATTTCTGGCAGTTCGTTTTCCAGCCTTCGCAGCCGTCGGTAAAGGCGCAGCGGCCGGTGACGCTCCAGTGATCGTGCAGCGTCCAGACGAAGGTCACGTCCGGCTTGTGCGCGTTCACTTTCTGGCAGAACGCCACCAGATCGCTGAGGTTCAGCCAGTAACTGTGCATGACGTGAAAGTGCAGCACCACCGGACCCGGCGTGCGGGTGACGGTACGGTACAAATTGTTCAGGTTGCCGAACAGATCGCGGTTAAACAGACGAAACAGCGCCAGATTAGCTATCGAGGTCAGGCGCGGGGTCTGTTTGATCACCTGCGGATAATCGTCATGACTGACGCTGTTTTTACCGCCCTTGCCATAGCCGTACACAAAACGGGAAGGCAGTCCTTTTTGCAGCGCGCGCTGGTGCAAATCCAGCGCCACGCCCGCTGCGCCGCCCTCGGCGAGACGCACATTAAATTGCAGAATGTTCATTTAATTACCTTCACGCGCGCTTTCTCACCCACCACCAGCGCGTTGTCCGGCACGCTGTCCAGTACCACACTACCCGCGCCGATAGTCACGTTGTTGCCGATGGTGATATCACCGATCATCACTACGTTGGCACCCAGCTCAACGCCGTTACCAATGACCGGACAAGCCAGGCTGTCCGCGCCACGGTTGCCGATGGTGACGCCGTGACGGATAGTGAAATCATCGCCCGCCACGACGTTTTTATTAATCACCACTGCATAGCCGTGATGAATGGTGAAACGCCGTCCGATGGTCGCTGCCGCCTGAATTTCGTAACCAAACAGGCATTCGGTAATGAAGCGGTACAGCACCAGCACGGGTGCGGCCCAGATATTGTTAAGCACATGTTTTTTACGCCACACCGAGCAGAAATGCGCGATGCGGTAGGCCATCACCATGCAGCACGGACGCAGGCTCCAGTGGTTAGCGCGAAAATCTTCCAGTCGCATTATTTCCCCCGCAGCCCGTCAGCGAGGCGTTTACCGTTACGCACGGACAGCAGCGTTAACAGCGTGCGCCACGTCATGCGCTTGTTGCGGATCTGATAAAGCGTGAACAGCTGATACTTTTTGCTGGCGCGGTCAAACTTGTCTTTATGCTTACGGTAGAAATGAAAATAACCGGAGAACTTTTTCGGCGATGCAGTGATCTGCATTTCGCCGTGATTAACGTGCAGGATCTGCGTGGCTTCTTCCACTTTCCACGGTTCGCCGTATTCCACCACCATCCGCAGGAAAATGTCGTAATCCTGTGCGGCTTTCAGTTCAGTATCGAACAGGCACTCTTTGAAACGCCAGGCAAAGGTAAACACCTGATTGCCGATGATATTGCGTTTGTAGAACAGCGTGCGGGAGTACGGCGATTTCGGGTACAGCGGCAGACTCGCAGGCTGAGCGTAGACTTCGCCCTCGCAGATATAGTCGTTGGCGTATAAAAACGCGTGGGTCACCAGCTGGTGTTTGTGCGCCAGAAAAACCGACAGGCGGTTTGGCGTCCATTCGTCATCATCGTCAATACCGGTGATAAATTCGCCGTTGGCCTGCAAAATGGCCTGGTTGCGCACCGCGCAGGCACCGGTATTGATATCGTTATGGGTATAGCGCACGCGTGGATCGTTCAGGCTATCGACAAACTGCTGTAACTGCTCCCAGGACGACGAGCAGTCATCAACGATGATCATTTCCCAGTTGCTGTAATCCTGGCGCAGCACCGATTTAATCGCCCGGATCGCCAGTTGCTGCCTGTTCCAGGTTGGCATGTAAATTGAGATCAGCGGATTATCTGTTGTCATTCTTATTTCCCCGGATAGTACCGACTCATTTGCCGGATGGCGGTGCGGGCACCTTATCCGGCCTACATCAACGTAGGCCGGATAAGCGCAGCGCCATCCGGCACCTTTCGGTGTTTTATTTTGAATCAGACTTGTACTCGTACTCGTAGTAACCGTAATCCTGATAGCCCGTTGCGCGGCGGAAGATGGAGTTGAGGATCACCCCTTTCACCTCGATGCCGTTCTGTTGCAGACGGTTCAGGCTGGTTTCCACCTCTTTGAGCGTGTTCACCGCGTAGCGTGCCACCATCAGTGTGGTGCCGGCATGGCGACCCACGATGGCGGCATCGGTCACCGCGAGGATTGGCGGGGTATCGATCAGCACCAGGTCATAGTTTTTGCTCGCCCAGGCAATCAGCTGCGTGAAACGCTCGCTCATCAGCAGCTCTGACGGGTTCGGCGGCACCTGACCACGCGGCACCAGGTCAAAATTCGGCACGGAGGTCGGTTTTGCACAGGCGGCAATGTCGCCGGTGCTGGAGAGCACGTTTGACAGACCGTTCACGTTGTCGGTGCCAAGCAGTTCGTGGGCGTAACCTTTACGCATATCACAGTCGATCAGCAGCACGCGCTTGTTGGTCTGGCTGACCACCGCCGCGAGGTTGGCACAGACAAAGGTTTTACCGATTGACGGGCTGACCCCGGTCATCATCAACACATTGTTGTTGGCCTGCATCATGGCGAAGTGCAGACTGGTACGCAGACTGCGGATCGCTTCAATAGCGAGGTCAGTCGGGTTACCCACCGCCAGCAGCTGGCTCTGCTTGTAACGCTTCGTCCCTTTGACGGTTTTGACCTGATCGCGGGATTTCTGCCATTCAGACAGCGGAATACTGGCGTAGACGTTGATGCCATGCTCTTCCAGCACCTGCGGGCTTTCGATCCCACGATTAAACAGCGAGCGCAGCAGCACGCCGACAATCGACAGCATCAGGCCGAGGATAATACTGCCGAGAATAATCAGCGCTTTCTTCGGCTTCAGCACGCCAGGCTGGGTGATCGCCGGGTCAACAATACGCACATCGCCGACGGTACTGGCTTCAGTGATCTTCAGCTCCTGCTGTTTGTTAAGCAGCGCCATATACACCTGCTGACCGGATTCCACATCACGGGTCAGACGGACAATTTCCTGCTGGGTTTTCGGCATCGCCGTAACGCGCCCGTTCAGCTTGGCTTTCTCATCTTCCAGCGCCTTACGTTTTTCCAGCAGCGTGCGGTAGGCCGGGTGCGCTTTGGTATAGAGCTTGGAAATTTCCGCTTCTTTAAAGGTCAGTTCGTTTAACTGGGCGTCGATATTGACCATCGAGTCCAGCACGGCTTTCGCTTCCAGCGGTAAATCCACCGAGTCTTTATCCTGACGGAAGGCGTTCAGTTTATTTTCCGCTTCATCCAGATTACGGCGAACTTCCGGCAACTGCTTAGCGAGGAAGGCGAGGCTCTTCGCCGCTTCTTCCGATTTACGCGCCACGTTCTGCTCAAGATAGTTGCGGGTAATGCTGTTGAGGATGGCACGGATCTGCTCACGATCTTCACCGGTAAAGGACAGGCTGAGTACGCCGGTGTCTTTGCCGTTTTCAGTGACGGTCAGGTTGTTTTGCAGATTGTTGATCATCCCCAGCGTGGAAAACTTGGTGATGGTGAACTCGCTGTCCGGGGACGAATTGATCGCGCTCACTTCAAGGGTTACGCCGTCTTTTTCCAGCAGTTTGCCCACTTCACCTTTGGCGCTGAAACCGGCATCGCTGGTTAGCTGGTACTGCGTCGGGCTGAGGACGCGCAGCGTGAACACCTGATCGCCCGCCCCTTTCGGGATGGTAAAGGTGGTAACGTTCACCGTTTCGTTCTGGCGACCCATCAGGCGTTCCCAGCCGGCTCCGATGATCGGCATGGTGTTTTTAGTGACGGCAATGTCTAAATCGAGATCGTCGACGGTTTTGCCGAGCACCATGCGCGATTTGATCAGCTGAATTTCCGCATCTGATGCGGGCGGCTTATTCGACAGCGCGCTGTTAATGTTCTGCACCAGCGAGTTGCCGGTATCCTGCTCAATCTGCACCAGGGCATCGGCGCTGTAGATCGGCGTGGCGAACAGGGTATACACCACCGCGGCCAGCGCGAAGACGGCGGTAATGCCAAGCACCCACCATTTTGCCTCCACGACCGTCCCGATCAGGCGTCCGATGTCGATTTCATCGCTGCCTGTCTGGGAGGCGGCAGAATGCTGTAGTTTTTCTGTCATTGTTATCCCTGCTGAACGTTCAATGCCTGCGCCCACTGGCGGGCAGACCTTTCGAGTAAGGTGTAAACGGCTTCAAAAGCTTCACGGCTTTTACGATACGGATCGGGGATTTCCCGCTCATTATCCCAGTGACCAAACAGCATCACTTTGCCGCGCATTTCCGGTGCGATTTCGCACAGCGAGGCGATGTGACGCTTTTCCATCACCAGGATCAGATCGTACTCACGGCACATGCGCGCGGTGATCTGGCGGGCGCTGTGGCCCGCAAGCGAAATATCATGCTGTTCCGCCACGCTGGTGGCCGTGGCATCAGCCCCTTTCCCCACCAGCGCACCCAGCCCCGCCGAATCGACGGTCAGGCCAGGCTGAAACGCCCGTAACAACCGTTCTGCCGTCGGGGAACGGCAGATATTGCCAACGCAAACCACGAGGATTTTGTTAAACATCACTTATTCCCAGTTCCGCAAATCGCTGGCCGTGTCGGTCATGTAGCGAACGCCACTGATGGTCGGCAACAGCTGGTTGATCAGACGGTTCCAGCGGGCGACCGGTGCGGTCGTGACGTAAACCACGTCGTAAGGCTGGAGGCGGAATTCCGTCGCCATCACCAGAGAGGTGGCGTCAGACATATCAAGCTGGTAAATGTTGGCAATCTTGCCGCCGCGTCCACCCTCGCCTTTCAGCGGACGGATCACGAAGATACCGCTGGCGTTGGAGGTGTTCAGATCCAGACCTTCTGCCTGACCCAGCGCTTCGGTCAGCGTCATGCCGCTGAAGTCCATTTTGAGCGTGCTCTGTTTTTTCACTTCGCCCATCACGAACACTTTCAGATCGTCATTGCGCGGCACAAACAGAATGTCGCCCGGATAGAGCAGACGGTTCTGGCTCAGGTCGCCGTTTTGCATCAGCGCCTGCAGAGAAATGCGTTGCTCGCGGCCTTCGTGGGTCAGCACCACGTTGCGCCAGTCGGCGTTATCGGTCAGACCACCGGCGGCGTTGATGGCGTCCAGCACCGTCAGCGGTACGTTGGTGATCGCCTGCTGGCCAGATTTATTCACCTGGCCGGAGATATAGGCTTTTTGCGAGCGGAAGCCAGCGATATTAACGTCCACCTGCGGGTCAGCAATGTACTGCGCTAAACGGCCGGTAATATCACTACGGATTTCCGCGAGGGTTTTGCCCACAACGTGGACTTTACCGATATAGGGATAGAACATCGTGCCGTCCGGTTGCACCCAGTTACCGGCCTCGCTGGAACTACGATACTGGCCTGCCGGCGTCGTCAGTTCCGGGTGATCCCAGACGGTGACGTTCAGGACATCGCCAGGACCGACACGGTACTGATAACTCGCGATTTCCTGGTCCAGCGACATATTAGGTTGGGCGACATTCGGACGGGGACGTAACTGTTCGACCAGTCGGGGGGTCAAAGGATAAACATTCACCATGCGGTCAAGATCGAAGTCAGCATCTTGCTGCTTAATGACATCCTTGCCCATGGTCGACATATTGCTGCCGGGGAAAACCGTACAACCACTCATCAAGGTCACAGACACCAATAATGGCATCAATTTCATTTTGCATTTCATCATTGATTATTTATCACTTTGGCAGAGTAATTATCCTGTGCGGTATAAATAAGCGCGTAGCCTGTTCCCATTCAGCATGCAGTTAATGGCTGCTAAATATAACTGGCATCAGTCCTAAAAATCGCTTATTCAAACGCGGTTCGTTGACAGAATAATCGGAGCTGATTCACACGCGTCCGGGCACGCTACCGCCCCTGGCTTCCAGTTACCAATTCACTGATAAAACAGTAAGTTATTGATTACACCCTGTATCTGTACATTATTGAGAGGAAATAATGTAAGTATCGATAGTGACGATCAGATAAAGAAGAACTTAGCTCATCATGTCGTCAGAAATATGACATACAAAAGACCGCCATGATGCGCTGGAAGAATTGTTGCAGCTAACGGAATAGCAGGCAAGGTAACTTGTCCGGGGTAAGGTCTTTTTAAGATTAATATTAACCTCAAATTTATCGAGTTTTAGGAATTTCTTCATATTGACAAAGATTATATATAGCTTTACGCATGCGATAATTCCTAATTAAGAAACCAATTATGGCGTCAATATATAAGCACAATGCTGTAATGGTTATCCCCAAATATCACCTATTCCTATGGTGCGATTATTCGGATAAATCGCAGGGGTATATTGCATTTTGGGCGCAATGTACCCATGATCAAAACGTGACAATCGTCATATTACACAAGGTACGACACTTACTATGGAATGGATTGCCGATCCCTCTATCTGGGCGGGACTGTTTACCCTGATCGTTATCGAGCTGGTGCTCGGCATTGATAACCTGGTCTTTATTGCCATCCTCGCGGAAAAACTTCCGCCTGCACAGCGCGACCGCGCGCGCGTCACAGGCCTCATCCTGGCGATGCTGATGCGTCTGGTCCTGCTGGCCTCAATTTCCTGGCTGGTCACTCTCACCACCCCGCTGTTCAGCGTGCGCAGCCTGAGCTTCAGCGCCCGCGATCTGATCATGCTGTTTGGTGGTTTCTTCCTGCTGTTCAAAGCCACGGTAGAGCTGAACGAGCGGCTGGAGGGGAAAGACAGCGACAACCCGACGCAACGACGCGGGGCTAAATTCTGGGCGGTAGTGACGCAGATCGTCATTCTCGACGCCGTATTCTCGCTGGACTCGGTGATCACCGCCGTCGGCATGGTCGATCACCTCGCCGTCATGATGGCTGCGGTGATCATTGCGATTTCGCTGATGCTGCTGGCCAGCAAAGCGCTGACCCGCTTTGTCAATAATCACCCGACCATCGTTATTCTCTGTCTTAGCTTCCTGCTGATGATTGGTTTTAGCCTGATTGCTGAAGGCTTTGGCTACCACATTCCGAAGGGTTATCTGTACGCTGCCATCGGCTTCTCGGTCATGATTGAAGCGCTCAACCAGCTGGCGATCTTCAACCGTCGCCGCTTCCTGTTCGCCGACAATACCCTGCGTCAGCGCACCACTGAAGCGGTAATGCGGCTGCTCAGTGGTCGCAAAGAAGACGCGGAGCTGGATGTCGAAACCGCCTCTATGCTCGCCGACCATGATAATGCGCAGATCTTCAAACCGCAGGAGCGGATGATGATCGAGCGGGTGCTGAATCTGAATCAGCGTACCGTCAGCAGCATCATGACCTCCCGCCACGATATTGAGCATATTGATCTTACCGCGCCGGAAGAGGTGATCCGCGAGCTGCTGGACAAGAACCAGCATACCCGCGTGGTGGTCACCGGCGGTGACGAGCAGGAAGATCTGCTGGGCGTGGTGCATATTCTCGATCTGCTGCAACAGGCGCTGCGCGGTGAACCCCTGAATCTGAACGTGCTGGTGCGCCAGCCGCTGGTGTTCCCCGAAGGCCTGCCGCTGTTACAGGCGCTGGAGCAGTTCCGTAATGCCCGCACCCACTTCGCCTTTGTGGTGGACGAATTTGGCTCGGTGGAAGGCGTGGTGACGCTCAGCGACGTGATGGAAACCATCGCCGGTAACCTGCCCAACGAAGTGGAAGAGATCGACGCCCGCCATGATATACAGAAAAACGCTGACGGCAGCTGGACGGCGAACGGGCATATGCCGCTGGAAGATCTGGTGCAGTTTGTGCCGCTGCCGCTTGATGATAAGCGTGAATATCACACCATCGCAGGCCTGCTGATGGAGTACCTGCAACGTATTCCGCAGGTGGGTGAAGAAGTTCAGGTGGGCGATTATCGATTGATCACGCTACAGGTAGAGAGCCATCGCGTGCAGAAAGTGCAGATTGTACCGTTACACAAAGAAAGCGAGATGGATTACGAAGTCTGACCTCGCAATCCTGTTCCCGGCTTTCGCCGGGAACAGGTTTATCAGCCGCTACATTTTCTCCAGCAGCTTCTTCACATCGTCACTGTATTTACTGTCTTTATTGCGATCCGCCCACTTGTTCAGGCGGCGTTTCGCTTCGCCCTGCAGATGGTCACGCATCACCTGATCCACTTTCAGGTTGTACTGTAACGCGTTCCATTTGCCGTAAACGCTAATCGGGATCGGCGTGTTGCGCAGGAAAGTAATCAGCTCGCTGTTGCCACCGTTCCAGCCGGAGAGCACGCGAACTTTAAACTGCGTGTTGCTCTCTTCTTTGACCAGATCCAGCGTCCCCTGCCCTTCCAGCGCCATCAGCGGTGAGCTGCCCTGCAAATCGCTCAGGGTGACGGTGCCGTGATCCAGTTCCAGATCGGTGCTCAGCGCATCCAGCCGGGTGGAGTTGTCGTAATCCTGCTCCACCTTCACATCACTGCTGCGCGCCACGGCCTGCTGGATCAGCTGCTGGAAGTTAAGCCCTTCCATGCGCACATTCGCGAGGTTTAGCTGCGCGCTGCCCTCCCAGTCGCGGCGGAACGCATACGCATCCACCTGACCGCCAGAAAAATCGCCGTTCATCGACAGCGCGCCGGTCAGCGCAATCGGATAATCGAAGGCTTTCAGGATGGTGCCGATTTCCACGTTTTGAAGTTCAGGCTGGAACTGGCTTTTCGGCGTTCTGCCGCGCACGTCAAGATGACCCGGCAGCGAGAGCGTGCCGTTGCCCATCTTGCCCTGTAAGGTGGAGAGGGTTAACAGCCCCGCCTGGTTAGTCATTTGACTGCTGACGTCGGTGAAATCCATCCCGCGCCAGCGGATCTGCGCGGCGCTCAGCGCCACCCGTGCGGTAAAACCGCGCAGGCTGGTGTATTCCGGCTCGCTGCTGTCGCGGGCGATCACCGGACGCGGCAACAGCTTAGGCTGCGCCTGGCCTTTCTGCGCGGCATCGCTGCTGGCGTCGGCCATCGTCGGGCCGCTGAGTAAATTTTCCAGATTGAGCTTGTCGAAGTGCAAATCGAGCACCCAGTCCGGGGAATCGTTCAGGATCACGCTGCCCTGGCCGCTCATCGCGCTGTCGTTAGCGGTGACCTTCAGATTACTGAACGACAGGCGTTTTTGCGCTTCCTGCCAGTTTGCATTAAGCGTCGCCGTGCCGCTGATCCCCTGTGGGGCGACATCGCCGCCTTTCAGCTGCCAGTCGAACTGCTCGATGGCGGCCGTCAGATTATGCGGATAGTCTCCGGCATTGATTTTTGCTTTCATCGCCAGCGTCAGATCGCGCTGATTACGGTTGATACGTCCGGAGAAATCAATGCTGGCGTTGTAAGACGCATCCTGATCCATATTCAGACGGATGTCGCGCACAGTGACCTGCTCTTCGTCTTCATGCTGGAAGACCAGCACGCTGTCAGCAACCTGCAGACGGGATATGGCGTATGACCAGCCGCGGTCGATGTCCACCTGCGGCATGGAATTATCGTCCGGGGCAACCGGCGCATCGGGTTTGCGCGCGGCTTTGGTTTGCGGCGTTAACTGGATCACCGCCCCTTTCAGCATCACTTGTTTGACGTGCAGCTGATGCGAAAGCAGCGGCCAGAGTTCCACATCAAGCCGCATGTTCGCCGCCGACACCAGCGGCGTGCTGGCCCCCGGCGCGGTCAGCGACATGCGCCCGGAGAGAATGCTGAGCTGTGGCCAGACATGCCAGCGCAGCGGCTCGTCGAGTTGCAGCTGATAGCCGCTTCGCGCCTCAACCTGCTGCACCATATAGGCACGGAAATCGTTGGGGTTGACCAGCAGTACCAACGCAGAGATGCCGGCAACAAGCACGACAAGCAAAATCATCAGCGTGGTTAACACTCTTCTCATGGCATCCTCAGCGAGCGGTTAATACTCAATCTTTATCAATACGGCTGGCAACCGCGCCCTGCTGGTCACGGTACTTCGCGTCCTGGCGACGGTTATAAGGACGGGCTGCCGGGCCGGAAAGCGGCTCAAAGCTCAGCGCGCCGATAAGCATACCCGGACGCAGCGCCAGCGGCAGTTTGCCTGAATTATAGAACTCCAGCACGATACAGCCTGACCAGCCGGGATCGATACGGTGCGCAGTGACGTGCACCATCAGCCCAAGACGTGCCAGCGAGGAACGACCGTCAAGCCAGCCCACCAGATCGGCGGGTAAGGTCACGGATTCATAGGTCACCGCCAGCGCCAGTTCCCCCGGATGCAGGAAAAAGGCATCCCCTTCCGGCAGCACAATTTCGTCACTCATTACGCGCTCAAGGGAGGCGGCGACTTCATCCTTCGGACCGCTGAGATCGATAAACGCCGCCGTGTGGCCGCGGAAAGTGCGGAATTTATTCCCCAGACGGACATCGACGGTGGCACCATTGATGCGTTCAACCGGTGGACGCGGGGTAATAGACAGACGGCCTTCATCCAGCCAGGCTTCAATATCTCGGTCACACAAACGCATGCGTTTTCTCCTTAGACACAGCATCCTCCGGCAAGTGCTCTCGCCGGAGGTTAAGCATACTACGTTGAACGGTACACAATTCGCGCGGATTATTCAAAAGCAGACTATTCAAAGAACTGGCTGATTTTGGCTTTCAGAATGTCGATCGCAATCCGGTTCTTGCCGCCGCGCGGCACGATGATGTCCGCGTACTGTTTGGACGGTTCAATAAACTGTAAGAACATCGGGCGCACCGTTTTCTGGTACTGTGCCATCACTGAATCCATGGAACGGCCACGTTCGTTCACGTCGCGTTTAATACGGCGCATCAGGCAGATGTCCAGCGGGGTATCAACGAAAATGGAGAAATTCATCGCGTCGCGCAGGCGTGCATCGGTCAGTAGCAGGATCCCTTCGAGGATAATGACTTTCTTCGGCTGAATATGAATGGTTTCCTGCGTGCGGGTATGTTCTACATAACTGTAGACCGGCAATTCAATGGGGCTGCCATTTTTTAAGGTTTGCAGGTGCTGAAACAGCAGGCTGTGATCCATCGCGCTCGGATGGTCATAATTGGTCTTTACCCGTTCTTCCATGGACAGATGACTTTGATCTTTGTAATAGCTGTCTTCCGGGATGACGCCAATATGCTCATCGCCCACCTGATCGCGCAGCTCGCGATAGAGGGTACTGGCAATGAGACTTTTACCTGAAGCGGATGCACCGGCGATGCCGATAATGACGCACTGATGAGACTTATCAGTCATAAATTTTTGCGACCTGGTTAACCTGGATGTTTAGGAAGGACGACGCCGAAACGCCAAACGCGGCAATTATAGGGATTTCGCCGTCGTGATACCAGTTGATTAGGTCAGCGCGTTATTCTGCGCCGGTAAAGCCAGTATATCGCCTTTACGCAAATTAAAATGCTCACTTTTGCGGCGACGATCGGGGAAATGGCATCAGGTAAGTAATTAATAACACTGTGATGTCAAATTATGAGCGCCCGCGATAGGAATTGTAAATTGTTTGTACTAGCATAATCCAAATTTCAAATTTAACTCGCCCCGTGAATGTTCCGGGCAGATCAGGGTCTGCGGATAAAGTGGTAATGAATAAACAATACCAGCGTGTTTTGGTGGCTACACCGAATCCTTTACTGCGGTTAATCAGTTTAGGACTGGTCACCTTTATCTTCACCCTGTTCTCGCTCGAGTTAACCCGCTTCGGCACGCTTCTGGCCCCGCTGTGGTTTTCCACCGCCATTATGATGGTAGCCTTTTACCGCCATGCCGGACGCATGTGGCCCGGTATCGCCGCGGCCTGTACCCTGGGCACCCTTGCCGCATCCCTGGTATTTTTCCCGGTGGATAAAATCAATTACTGTTATGCCGGGGTCAATATAGTTGAAGCGCTGATCGGCGCGATACTGCTGCGCAAAATGCTGCCGTGGTATAACCCGCTGCAAAATTTAAATGACTGGGTACGTTTGACTATCGGCAGCGCCGTGATCCCCCCGCTCATTGGCGGCGTGCTGGTTTGTCTGCTGGTCGAGAGTGAAAACCCGCTGCGTCTCTTCACCCTGTGGACCCTGTCCGAATCCATCGGCTCGATGGCGCTGATCCCGCTGGGCCTGTTGTTCAAAACCCATTACCTGCTGCGCCACCGCAAACCCCAGTTGCTGCTGGAGACCCTGCTGACGCTGGCGGTCACGCTGGCGTTAAGCTGGCTGTCGATAAAATTTTTGCCGTGGCCCTTTACCGCGGTGATCGTGCTGCTGATGTGGAGCGCCGTGCGTCTGCCGCGTCTTGAAGCCTTTCTGATCTTCCTCACCACCGTAATGATGGTGTCACTGATGGTGGCGGCCGATCCCCACGCCCTGTCGCCGCACCATACTTCTGCCATGCTCAACGTGCCCTGGCTGCCGTTTATCATGATGCTGCTGCCCGCCTACGTCATGACCATGGTGATGTACGCCTTTCGTACTGAACGCAAACATATCACCGAGAGCGAAGCGCGCTTTCGTAACGCCATGGAATATTCCGCCATCGGCATGGCGCTGGTCGGCACCGAAGGGGAATGGTTACAGGCCAACAAAGCGCTCTGCACCTTTCTGGGCTACACCCAGGAAGAGCTACGCGCCCTCACCTTTCAACAACTGACCTGGCCTGAGGATTTAAACAGCGATCTTGAACAGCTGGGAATGCTGGTGCGCGGCGAAATCAACAGCTATTCGATGGAAAAACGCTACTACACGCGCAACGGCGATGTCGTCTGGGCACTGCTGGCGGTGTCGCTGGTCCGCCACGGTGACGGCACCCCGCTCTATTTCATCTCGCAAATCGAAGACATTAACGATCTCAAGCAGACGGAGTGGGTCAATAAACGCCTGATGGAACGCATTACCCTCGCCAATGAAGCGGGTGGCATCGGCATCTGGGAGTGGGAGCTGGCGACGGATACCATTAGCTGGGACAAGCGGATGTTTGAGCTGTACGAGATCCCGCCGCACGTGAAGCCCACCTGGCAGCTGTGGTATGACTGCGTGGTGCCGGAAGATCGCGCCATGACCGAGCAGGTGGTGCGCGACTCACTGGTATCGCGGCTGCCGTTTAAGCTGGAATTTCGTGTGCACGTAAAAGAAGGCGTGCGCCATATTCGTACCCTGGCTAACCGGGTGCTGAATAAAAATGGCGAAGTGGAGCGCCTGCTCGGCATCAATATGGACATGACCGAGGTGAAGCAGCTGAACGAGGCGCTGTTCCAGGAAAAAGAGCGTCTGCACATCACCCTCGACTCCATCGGTGAAGCGGTACTCTGTACCGACGTCAATATGAACATCACCTTTATGAACCCGGTGGCCGAGAAAATGAGCGGCTGGCCGCAGGAGCAGGCGATGGGCCAGGCGCTGTTGAACGTGCTGCGCATCACCTTTGGCGATAATGGTCCGCTGATGGAAAACATTCACAGCGGCGATATGTCCCGCTCTGCCATTGAGCAGGATGTGGTGCTGCACTGCCGCAACGGCGGCACCTACGATATCCACTACAGCGTGACGCCGCTCAGCACGCTGGACGGGCAAAACATCGGCTTTGTGCTGGTCATCCAGGACGTCACCGAATCGCGCAAAATGCTGCGTCAGTTGAGCTACAGCGCGTCTCACGATGCCCTCACCCATCTGGCCAACCGCGTCAGCTTTGAACACCATCTGAAACGCCTGTTACAGGGCGTACAGGAAACCCACCAGCGTCACGCGCTGGTCTATATCGATCTCGATCGCTTTAAGGCGGTAAACGACTCTGCCGGCCATGCGGCCGGGGATGCGCTGCTGCGGGAGATTTCCACGCTGATGCTGAGCATGCTGCGCACCACCGACATTCTGGCGCGTCTGGGGGGCGATGAATTTGGTCTGCTGCTGCCGGATTGCAACATCGAAAGCGCGCGCTACATCTCCGGGCGGCTGATCCACGCCATCAACGATTACCAGTTTATGTGGGAAGGCCGTATGCACCGCATCGGGGCCAGCGCCGGTATCACGCTCATTGATGAAACCAACTATCTGGCCTCCGAAGTGATGTCGCAGGCGGATATTGCCTGTTACGCCTCGAAAAACGGCGGGCGCGGCATGGTTACCGTGTATGAGCCAGAGCAGGACGACATGCATCAGATCCGCCTGCAGATGTCGGCGGATGAGCAGGCGCGGATGATCAACGACAATCCGCTGTTGCTGATCGCCCGCGGTGTGGCCTCGCCACGGGTGCCGGAAACCTGCAACTTCTGGCTGCTGTCGCTGCGACTGTGGACCAGCAACGGCGACATCATGGAAGAGCATGCGTTTCGCGCCTCCCTGAGCGATCACAAGCTGATCCGCGCCCTTGACCGCCGCGTCTTTCAGGAGTTTTTCCGCAACAGCGCCGCGGCCGTTACCCGTAAAGGGTTAGGCGTCGCCCTGCCCCTGTCCACCACCGGTCTTGCCAGTAAAACCCTGGTAAGCGAACTGCTGGACAGCCTGCACCAGAGCCAGATGCCGTCCCGCCTGCTGCATCTGGTCATTGAGGCCGATGCGCTGATGCGCGACGACGCCAGCATCGCTGACGGGCTGCATAAACTGCGCGAGGCGGGCTGCCAGGTGATCTTAAGCCACGTCGGGCACGATCTGGAGATCTTCAGCCACCTCACGCCATACATCGCGGATTACCTTCTGCTTGATCAGGAGCTGGTGAGTAACGTCCACGGCAACCTGATGGATGAGATGATGGTCACTATCGTACAGGGCCACGCCCAGCGTCTGGGCATGAAAAGTATCGCCGGACCGACGCACCAGCCGATGGTGATGGACACCCTGTCCGGCATTGGCATCGACTATATCTATGGCGATACCATTTCCCCGCCGCAGCCGCTGGATCTGATGCTAAACACCAGCTATTTCGCCATCAACTGACGGCTGCCAGCCGTCGGTGTACCAGATATGCAGCAGCGCGTATGAGCGCCATGGCTGCCAGCGGGCGGCGTACTGACGGATCTGGGCGGGCGTCATACCGCTAAAGCGCTGTTTGATCAGATAATCATCCGCCAGAAATACATCTTTCGCCTGCCAGCCGCGCAGCGCCAGATAGTTCGCCGTCCAGCGCCCAATCCCCGGAAAGGTCTGTAACGCCTTCACCCCCTGCTCCACCTCGGCCGGTGCGGTTAGCGGAAAGCGTCCGTCGAGGGTTGCCCGGGCAAAATGCACGATGGCCTCCCCGCGCTTTACCGGCATCCCCAGCGTCTTGAGTTCTGCCGGATCGGCGTCCACCAGCGCCTCCGGGCGTGGAAAACAGACAAAGCCCGGCTCGCCATCGAGCGGCTCACCGTAGCGGTTTGCCACATAGCCGGTGAGCTTTGCCGCCATCGCCACGCTCACCAGCTGGCCTAAAATCGCGCGGATCCCCTGCTCGAAGGCATCCATTGAGCCTGGTAGTCGCAGTCCCGGACGCGCCGCGCCCAGATCCCCCAGCACGCCATTGATAACCGTCGGATCGCAGGCCAGATCAAACAGGCGCCCGACGCGCAGCAGGCATTCCTCCGCCACCGGCAACAGGCCCTCGCTCAGCGTCACGCGCAAAGTATGATCCTGCTCATCCGGTTCGGCGGCGATCAGCCCCCGGTGCTCGCCAAGGGCCAGGCTGCGCACGTAGCGCCCCTCGCTTACCACTTCCACACCGCTAACGGCACGGGCACGAAGAAAACCCAGCATCCACGCCCAGTCATAGGGCGGCTGCCAGTGAAGTGTGTACATAGCCTCTCCTGATGGAATTAACTTTCTTATAACAGACTAACCGCCCCCGGCACTTTTTGCTTTGCTTTCAAATCCCATTCCGCTAAAGTCGCCCCCCTTCTGCACCGGCCCGGGGAATTCAACATGTTTATTGGTTTTGACTATGGCACCGCCAACTGCTCTGTGGCAGTGATGCGTGACGGCTCACCGCAGCTGTTAAAAATGGAAAACAATAGCTCGCTGCTGCCCTCGATGTTGTGCGCCCCGACGCGCGAAGCGGTCAGCGAATGGCTGCACCGACATCACGCCGTTCCGGCGACAGACGGGGAAACCCAGGCGCTGCTGCGCCGGGCGATGAATTTCAACCGCGATGAAGACATCGAGGTGCTGCCGGGCAGCGTCCAGTTTGGCCTCAGCTCCCTGCACCAGTACGTGCAGGATCCGGAGGAGGTGTATTTTGTTAAATCACCTAAATCTTTCCTCGGGGCCAGCGGCCTGAAGCCGCAGCAGATCGCACTGTTTGAAGATTTGGTATGCGCCATGATGCTGCATATCCGTCTACAGGCCCAGACGCAGTTGCCGGAGCCGATTGACCAGGCGGTGATTGGCCGTCCGATCAACTTCCAGGGTCTCGGCGGCGATGACGCCAACGCCCAGGCGCAGGGGATCCTTGAGCGCGCGGCAAAACGCGCCGGGTTCCGGGATGTAGTATTCCAGTATGAGCCGGTGGCGGCCGGGCTGGATTTTGAAGCGACGCTTAGTGAAGAAAAACGCGTGCTGGTGGTGGATATCGGCGGGGGTACCACCGACTGCTCACTGCTGCTGATGGGGCCGCAGTGGCACCACCGCAGCGACCGCGACACCAGCCTGCTCGGGCACAGTGGTTGCCGCGTCGGCGGTAACGATCTGGACATCGCGCTGGCCTTTAAAAACCTGATGCCGCTGCTCGGCATGGGTGGGCAGACCGAAAAAGGCATCGCCCTGCCGATCCTGCCGTGGTGGAACGCCGTGGCGATCAACGATGTTCCGGCACAAAGTGATTTCTACAGCACCGCTAACGGTCGCCTGTTAAACGATCTGGTGCGCGATGCCCGCGAAGGCGATAAAGTGGCGCTGCTGACCAAAGTATGGCGTCAGCGACTGAGCTACCGCCTGGTGCGCAGCGCCGAAGAGAGCAAAATTGCCCTCTCAGAGGCGGATGACGTCACCGCCCGTCTGCCGTTTATCAGCGACGATCTGGCGACCGCCATTACCCGCGACGGCCTGGAAGCGGCGCTCAGCCAGCCGCTGGCGCGTATTCTGGAACAGGTGCAACTGGCGCTGGATAACAGTAACGAAACGCCGGACGTGATTTACCTCACCGGCGGCAGCGCCCGTTCACCGCTGATCAAACGCGCGCTGGCGGAAAAGCTGCCGGGCATTCCCATCGCCGGTGGCGATGATTTCGGCTCGGTGACCGCCGGTCTGGCACGCTGGGCACAGGTGCAGTTCGGCACGACGGGGAAATAACGCCATGAAACGCTTTTATCTGATCGTCATGCCGCTGTTAGCGGCCCTTACGCTGCCGGGATCCGCCCGCGCCGACACGCTTTCTGCCGTCAAACAGGCAGAAACCACGCTGGCGGCACGCGTGGGCTATGCGGAACTGGATCTGGCTTCCGGTAAGGTGTTGGGCAGCTACCGCGTCAATGAACGTTTTCCGATGATGAGCACCTTTAAAGTGCTGCTGTGTGGCGCAGTGCTGGCACGCGTAGATGCCGGGCAGGAACAGCTGGATCACCGCCTTAGGTGGCAGAAAACCGATCTCATTACTTATTCGCCGGTGACGGAAAAGCATCTGGCGGACGGCATGACGGTCGCGGAACTGTGTGACGCTGCGATAACGATGAGCGATAACACCGCGGCCAATGTACTGCTCTCAACGTTGGGCGGCCCGCAAAAGCTGACGGCTTTTCTCCGCAAAACCGGCGATGCAATGACGCGTCTGGATCGTGTGGAGCCGGAACTGAACGAAGCGCTGCCGGGGGATGTGCGTGATACCACTACTCCTGAGGCGATGGCGAAAACCCTGCGCCAGCTGTTAACCGGCAACACGCTGAGCACGGCCTCGCGGCAGCAGCTGGCGCGCTGGATGGAAGACGATAAGGTCGCCGGGCCGCTGGTGCGCTCGGTCCTGCCGGCGGGCTGGTACATCGCCGATAAAACCGGAGCCGGTGAACGCGGATCGCGTGGCATTGTTGCAGCGCTGGGGCCAGACGGCACGCCATCGCGCATCCTGGTGATTTACGTTACGGGCAGCAGCGCTACCATGGATGAACGCAATAAACAGATCGCGGCCATTGGCGAGGCGGTGATTAAGCAGTGGTGATATGCCCATTGCCCGGCGGCGCTGTGCTTGCCGGGCCTACAAGGGCATATTATGTAGGCCGGGTAAGCGTCAGCGCCACCCGGCACAATCGCCACAATATCCAGGCCGGGTAAGCGTAGCGCCACCCGGCAAAAACACGCTACGATCCAATAATCCCGCCATCCGCTTTGGTGATCACTACCGTTGACGAGCGCGGACGACCATCCGGCCGGTTATCCGGCCAGTTCGACACCGCACGCGGGTTCGCCGGATCGGTCACATCATCCCCGCCCTCTCCCGGATGCTGAATATTAATAAACAGCGTTCGGTTGTCCGGCGTAAAGGCGATACCGGTGATCTCACAGCCGCGCGGCCCGGTCAGGAAACGGCGATAATCGTTACTGCCGGGAATGGTCGCCAGCATCTGATTGTTGCCCATCCCCTCGTAGGCTTTCTGATTAATGGTGCTGGAAGAGACGTCCGTCTGGATCCACAGCACGCCCTGATGGTCGAATGACAGGCCGTCCGGGCTGCCGAACGCCGCACCCTGCATAGTGCCTTTCGCGTCCGGCTTATCGCCATCGTTACGCCCGGCGAGCACCAGAATATCCCATGTAAAGCGTGCCGCCGCCGGATCGGCGTTATCTTCGCGCCAGTGCATAATGTGACCATACACATTGTTAGCGCGCGGGTTCGCCGCATCCACCGGCGCTTTGCCCTCTTTGCCGCGATCGCTGTTATTGGTGAGCGTGCAATAGACGCTGCCAGCCGCGTGAGGGTCGACGGCGATCCACTCCGGACGGTCCATTTTTGTAGCCCCCACCGCATCCGCCGCCAGACGGGTTTTGATCAGCACATCGCCCTGGCTTTCAAAGCCCTTGCTGTGATCAAGCCCGTTCTGCCCGAACACCAGCGGCAACCAGTCCCCGCTGCCGTCCTCATTAAAGCGGGCGACATACAGCGTGCCGGACGCCAGCAACTGCATGTTGGCGTCGCGGTTGCCTGCGTCATAGTGGTTATCCGAGACAAATTTATAGATGTATTCGAATTTCTGATCGTCCCCCATATAGACCACCGGGCGCTTATCCGCCGCCAGCGTCACTGCGGCACCTTCGTGCTTAAAGCGGCCCAGCGCCGTGTGTTTACGCGGCGTGGAGTCGGGGTCGTAGGGGTCAATTTCCACTACCCAGCCAAAGCGGTTAGGTTCGTTCGGGGTTTTATCGACGCTAAAGCGCGCATCCACTTCGCTCCAGCGGTAGGACTCGTCGCTCTCGGCGATGCCATAACGTTTTTCCAGTGCATTACGTTCGGCTTTTTTAACAAAAATATCGGACCAGTTTTCTTCGCAGGTAAGATAGGTGCCCCAGGGCGTATGGCCATTGGCGCAGTTCTGCATGGTGCCGAGCACGCGCTCACCCTGCGGATCGGCCGCGGTTTTCATCAGCGGGTGATGGCGGGCCGGGCCGGATAATTCCATCGGCGTGTTAACGGTGATACGACGGGCATAATGTGACGGGCGCACCACCTGCCAGTCATTGTCGCGCTTTTTCACCTCAATCACCGAGACGCCCATGGCGTTCTGCCCTTTACGCACCTTATCGGCATTCCAGTCGGCGGTGCCGTCTTTAAACAGCATGCCGTTATCAATGTATTCATGGTTCATCGCCAGCAGGCCGTGGGCGGCGTTATCTTCGCCGCGCGGCAGGCTGAACCAGGCCATGCCGTCGTGGTGCATCCCCGCCTGCGCCGCCTGCTCGTCAGTGGTGTTGCTGGCATCAAATTTGAATTCCGGCAGCATGCCTTTGATGCCGGTGGCATCGCCCCAGCGGTAAAACGGACGCGCGATATAGCCTTCCGGCACCGTCACGGTATCGGCGGTGGAAACCGGAATGCTGGTAAAGCCCAGCGACACCGCTTTTGCCAGCGCCGTCGGCTGGGTCATCGCCGCAAAGGCGCTTTCCGCGCGCATTAACGCCGGGAACGACACGGCAGCGCCTGCCACCGCGCCCATCTGTAAAAAACGACGCCGTGAGAGAAAAACGTCCTTAACGTCCGAGAACACCGGGTTGGCGCTGCGGTTGCTGATCTCTTCGCTGTGTTCTTGTTTGAATACGGATTTTAGTGGCCTGCTCATATCGACTTCCTGTTTCCAGAGGACGGGAAAATAACAATGCTGAGCAGTCTATAAACTTTTTATTACATTTTTATAACAAGACCAGCCGTCACGCTGTCCTCTGCGCCATTCGGACAATTCCACACAGTGTTTCATATTTCCTCCATTTTTCTGCGGCATAGCATCACTAAACTAGTATCATTCTGCTTAATGTTTCAGGAAGAGATACGAATAACGATGAAAGGCCGTAACAACACCCGCTGGATGATCCTTGCAGGGCTGGTGATCGCCGGACTTGCCGCTGCCTGGTACTGGCACTCCACCTCCGCCGCGCCCGCCGGGCAGCAGCGCCAGGCCGGAGCCGGACGTCACGGCGCGGGCATGCGTGGCGGCCCTTCCCTCGCGCCGGTACAGGCGGCCACCGCCACGCGCGAAGCTGTACCCCGCTATCTGAGTGGTCTTGGAACCATCACTGCCGCTAATACCGTCACCGTGCGCAGCCGCGTTGATGGTCAGCTTCTGGCGGTGCATTTCCAGGAAGGCCAGCAGGTGAAAAAAGGCGATCTGCTCGCCGAAATCGATCCCAGCCAGTTTAAGGTCGCCCTTGCCCAGGCGCAGGGACAGTTGGCGCGCGACAAAGCGACGCTGGCGAACGCCCGCCGCGATCTGGCCCGCTATCAGCAACTGGTGAAAACCAATCTTGTTTCCCGTCAGGAGCTGGACGCCCAGCAGGCGCTGGTCAGTGAAAGCGAAGGTACGCTGAAAGCGGATGAAGCCGCCGTGGCCAGCGCGCAGTTACAGCTCGACTGGAGCCGCATCACCGCGCCGATTGATGGCCGCGTTGGCTTAAAACAGGTGGATGCCGGAAACCAGATCTCCAGCGGTGACACCACCGGTATTGTGGTGATCACCCAGACACACCCTATCGATCTGATCTTCACGCTGCCGGAAAACGACATCGCTACTCTCGTGAAAGCGCGCAATGCCGGGCAGACATTGAGCGTCGAAGCCTGGGACCGCACCAACACACAGAAGCTGAGCACCGGCACCCTGCTGAGCCTTGATAACCAGATCGATGCCACCACCGGCACCATCAAATTAAAAGCCCGCTTTGAGAATCAGGACGATGCCCTGTTCCCCAACCAGTTCGTCAACGCGCGCATGCTGGTGGATACCGAGCAGGACGCGGTGGTGATCCCGGCGGCAGCGCTGCAAATGGGCAACGAGGGCAATTTCGTCTGGGTACTTAACGATAAGAATACCGTCAGCAAACACACCGTCACGCCAGGCATTCAGGATAGCCAGAAAGTAGTCATCGCCGCCGGGCTTTCCGCGGGCGATCGCGTGGTCACCGACGGTATCGACCGTCTGACCGAAGGGGCGAAAGTGGAAGTGGTGGAAGCGCACAATGCCAGCGCCACGCCGGTGAAGGATACCGCTAAAGGAGCGAAATCCTGATGCAGGTGTTACCGCCCAGCCGTACCGGCGGCCCGTCCCGCCTGTTTATTTTACGTCCGGTCGCCACCACGCTGCTGATGGTGGCGATTTTACTCGCCGGGATCATCGGCTACCGGTTTTTGCCGGTCTCCGCCCTGCCGGAAGTGGATTACCCGACCATTCAGGTGGTGACGCTCTACCCTGGCGCCAGCCCGGATGTGATGACCTCTGCGGTTACCGCGCCCCTTGAACGCCAGTTCGGGCAGATGTCCGGCTTAAAACAGATGTCGTCGCAAAGCTCCGGCGGCGCGTCGGTGGTGACGTTACAGTTCCAGCTTTCGCTGCCGCTGGACGTCGCCGAGCAGGAGGTGCAGGCCGCGATTAACGCCGCCACTAACCTGCTGCCGTCGGACCTGCCGAACCCGCCGGTGTACAACAAAGTGAACCCTGCGGATCCGCCGATCATGACGCTGGCCGTGACCTCCAGCGCCATACCGATGACGCAGGTGGAAGACATGGTGGAAACCCGTGTCGCGCAGAAAATTTCTCAGGTTTCCGGCGTCGGTCTGGTGACCCTCTCCGGCGGTCAGCGTCCTGCGGTACGGGTGAAGCTCAACGCCCAGGCGATTGCCGCCCTTGGGCTGACCAGTGAAACCATTCGTACCGCCATCACCAGCGCCAACGTTAACTCTGCCAAAGGCAGCCTTGATGGCCCGACGCGGGCAGTGACGCTCTCCGCCAACGACCAGATGCAGTCCGCGGAAGAGTACCGCAAGCTGATCGTCGCGTACCAGAACGGCGCACCGATCCGTTTAGGCGATGTCGCCACCATCGAACAGGGGGCGGAAAACCGCTGGCTGGGTGCCTGGGCCAATAAAGAGCAGGCGATTGTGATGAACGTGCAGCGTCAGCCGGGGGCGAATATTCTCGATACCGCCGACAGCATCCGCGCCATGCTGCCGCAGTTAACCGCCAGCCTGCCGAAATCGGTAGAGGTCAAGGTTCTTTCCGATCGCACCACCAATATTCGCGCCTCGGTGTCCGACACCCAGTTTGAGCTGATGCTGGCGATTGCGCTGGTGGTGATGATCATCTATCTGTTTTTGCGCAACGTTCCGGCGACCATTATTCCCGGCGTCGCGGTGCCGCTGTCGCTCATCGGCACCTTTGCAGTGATGGTATTTCTGGATTTCTCGATCAATAACCTGACGCTGATGGCGCTGACCATCGCCACCGGTTTTGTGGTGGACGATGCGATTGTGGTGATCGAAAACATCTCCCGCTATATCGAAAAAGGCGAAAAACCACTGCCGGCGGCGCTGAAGGGCGCGGGGGAAATCGGCTTCACCATTATCTCGTTAACCCTGTCGCTGATTGCGGTGCTGATCCCGCTGCTGTTTATGGGGGATATCGTCGGGCGGTTGTTCCGCGAATTTGCCGTCACCCTGGCGGTGGCGATTTTGATTTCCGCCGTGGTGTCGCTGACGCTGACGCCGATGATGTGCGCCCGCATGTTGAGCGCTGAATCGCTGCGCAAACAGAACCGCTTCTCCCGCGCCTCCGAGCGTTTTTTTGAACGGGTGATCGCCGCTTACGGGCGTGGACTGACAAAAGTGCTCAACCATCCGTGGCTGACGCTGGGGGTCGCTTTCGCCACCCTGCTGCTGTCGGTATTGTTGTGGGTGATGATCCCGAAAGGCTTCTTCCCGGTGCAGGATAACGGCATTATTCAGGGCACCTTACAGGCCCCGCAGTCGGCGTCTTTTGCCAGCATGGCCGAACGCCAGCGCCAGGTGAGCGATATCGTGCTCAAGGATCCGACGGTGGAAAGCCTGACGGCCTTTGTCGGCGTCGACGGCACGAACCCGGCGCTGAACAGCGCGCGTCTGCAAATCAACCTTAAGCCGCTGGACGATCGCGATGACCGCGTACCGGCGGTCATCGAACGGCTGCAAAACGCGGTGGCAAAAGTGCCCGGCGTGGCGCTCTATCTGCAACCGACCCAGGATCTGACCATCGACACCACCGTCAGCCGCACGCAGTATCAGTTCACTCTGCGGGCCTCATCGCTGGAATCGCTCAGCACCTGGGTGCCGCAACTGATGAACAAATTGCAGGCGCGCCCGGAGCTGGCGGACGTCAGCAGCGACTGGCAGGACAAAGGCCTTGCAGCTTATATCAATGTCGATCGCGACAGCGCCAGCCGGCTCGGTATCAGCATGGCCGATGTCGACAACGCGCTGTATAACGCTTTCGGTCAGCGGTTGATCTCCACCATTTACACCCAAGCGAATCAGTACCGTGTGGTGCTGGAGCACGACACCACCAGCACGCCAGGACTGGCGGCGCTGGACACCGTGCGCCTGACCGGCAGTGACGGTGGCGTGGTGCCGCTCAGCGCCATTGCGAAAGTGGAGCAGCGCTTTACGCCGCTGTCGATCAACCACCTCGATCAGTTCCCGTCCACCACTATCTCCTTTAACGTGCAGGACGGTTACGCGCTGGGCGAGGCGGTGCAGGCGATCCTCGACACGGAAAAAACCATCAGCTTCCCGACGGACATCACCACCGAGTTCCAGGGCAGCACGCTGGCCTTCCAGGATGCCCTCGGCAGCACGGTGTGGCTGATTGTCGCGGCGGTGGTGGCGATGTACATCGTGCTCGGCGTGCTGTACGAAAGCTTTATCCACCCGATCACCATTCTCTCCACGTTACCCACGGCGGGCGTGGGTGCGCTGATGGCGCTGATGCTGGCAGGGGCGGAACTGGATGTGATCGCCATTATCGGCATTATTTTGCTGATCGGTATCGTCAAGAAAAACGCCATCATGATGATCGACTTTGCGCTGGCCGCCGAGCGCGAACAGGGCATGTCGCCGCGGGAGGCGATTTATCAGGCCTGTCTGTTGCGTTTCAGGCCGATCCTGATGACCACCCTCGCCGCCCTGCTCGGCGCGCTGCCGCTGATGCTCAGTACCGGCGTCGGCGCGGAACTGCGCCGTCCGCTGGGCATCGGCATGGTGGGCGGTCTGCTGGTGAGTCAGGTGCTGACGCTGTTTACCACGCCGGTGATCTATCTGCTGTTTGACCGCCTGGCGCTGTCGCTGCGCCGTCGTTTCCCGGCGCGTAATGAGGAGGCGTAAGTGAAGTTTTTCGCCCTCTTCATTTATCGTCCGGTGGCGACCATCCTGATTTCACTGGCCATCACCCTGTGCGGCATTCTCGGCTTTCGCATGCTGCCGGTCGCGCCGCTGCCGCAGGTGGATTATCCGGTGATCATGGTCAGCGCCTCGCTGCCAGGCGCATCGCCGGAAACCATGGCCTCGTCGGTGGCGACGCCGCTGGAGCGCGCGCTGGGCCGCATTGCCGGGGTCAACGAAATGACCTCCTCCAGTTCGCTGGGCAGCACACGCATTATTCTGGAATTTAAATTCGACCGCGACATCAACGGCGCGGCGCGGGATGTGCAGGCAGCGATCAACGCCGCGCAGAGCCTGCTGCCGAGCGGTATGCCCAGCCGTCCGACTTATCGCAAAGCTAACCCGTCCGATGCGCCCATCATGATCCTGACGCTGACCTCAGACACCTGGTCCCAGGGGCAGCTGTATGACTTCGCCTCCACCCAGCTGGCGCAAAATATCGCGCAGATCGAGGGCGTGGGGGATGTCGACGTGGGTGGCAGTTCGCTGCCTGCGGTGCGCGTCGGTCTCAATCCGCAGGCGCTGTTTAATCAGGGCGTATCGCTCGACGATGTGCGCACCGCCATCAGCAATGCCAACGTGCGACGACCGCAGGGGGCCGTGGAAGACGACACCCACCGCTGGCAGTTACAGACCAACGACGAGCTGAAAACCGCGGCGGAATACCAGCCGCTGATCGTCCATTACAACAATGGCGCGGCGGTGCGGCTTGGCGACGTCGCCAGCGTCACCGACTCGGTGGAGAATGTGCGTAACGCCGGGATGACCAACGCCAAACCGGCCATTCTGCTGATGATCCGTAAGCTGCCGGAAGCCAATATTATCCAGACCGTCGACAGCATTCGCGCGCAGTTGCCGGAGATGCAAAAAAGCATTCCCGCCGCTATTGATTTACAGATCGCCCAGGATCGCTCTCCCACCATTCGCGCGTCGCTGGAAGAAGTGGAGCAGACGCTGATTATCTCGGTGGCACTGGTGATCCTCGTGGTTTTCCTGTTCCTGCGCTCGGGTCGCGCGACGCTGATCCCGGCGGTGGCGGTGCCGGTGTCGCTGATCGGCACCTTTGCCGCCATGTACCTGTGCGGATTCAGCCTCAATAACCTGTCGCTGATGGCGCTGACTATCGCCACCGGTTTTGTGGTGGATGACGCGATCGTGGTGCTGGAAAATATCTCCCGCCATCTGGAAGCAAGTATGAAGCCGTTGCAGGCAGCGCTTCAGGGTACGCGGGAGGTGGGCTTTACCGTGCTGTCGATGAGCCTGTCGCTGGTGGCGGTGTTCCTGCCGCTGCTGCTGATGGACGGGCTGCCGGGCCGCCTGCTGCGTGAATTCGCCATCACCCTGTCAGTGGCGATTGGTATTTCCCTGGTGGTATCGCTGACCCTGACGCCGATGATGTGCGGCTGGTTGCTGAAAAGCGCGAAACCTCGCAGTCGCCCGCGCGAACGGGGTTTCGGACGGCTGCTGGTGGCGATGCAGCAGGGTTATGGCCGCTCGCTGAAATGGGTGCTCAGGCATACCAGGCTGGTGGGCGTGGTGCTGCTCGGCACTATCGTGCTTAACGTCTGGCTGTATATCTCGATCCCGAAAACTTTCTTCCCGGAGCAGGATACCGGCACGCTGATGGGCGGTATTCAGGCGGATCAGAGTATTTCGTTTCAGGCGATGCGCGGCAAGCTGGAGGATTTCATGAAGATCATCCGTGACGATCCGGCGGTGGATAACGTCACCGGTTTTACCGGCGGTTCGCGGGTCAACAGCGGCATGATGTTTATTACCCTTAAACCGCGGGATCAACGCCATGAAAGCGCCCAGCAGATCATCGACCGTCTGCGCGTGAAGCTGGCGAAAGAGCCGGGAGCGAATCTGTTCCTGATGGCGGTGCAGGATATTCGCGTCGGCGGACGCCAGTCCAATGCCAGCTATCAGTACGCGCTCTTGTCAGATGATTTGAGCGCCCTGCGCGAGTGGGAACCCAAAATTCGCAAAGCACTGGCGGCATTGCCGCAACTGGCGGACGTGAATTCAGACCAGCAGGATAACGGCGCGGAAATGAGCCTGATCTACGATCGCGAAACCATGTCGCGGCTTGGCATCAGCGTGCAGGCGGCTAATAGTCTGCTCAATAACGCTTTCGGGCAGCGGCAAATTTCCACCATCTATGAGCCGCTGAACCAGTACAAAGTGGTGATGGAAGTCGATCCGCGCTACACCCAGGACATCAGCGCACTGGATAAAATGTTCGTCATTAATAACGACGGCAAGGCCATTCCGCTGTCGTATTTCGCGAAATGGCAGCCTGCTAATGCGCCGCTGTCGGTGAACCACCAAGGGCTGTCGGCGGCGTCAACCATCGCCTTTAACCTGCCGGCGGGCGTGTCGTTGTCAGAAGCGAGCGACGCCATCAACCGTACCATGACACAGCTTGGCGTACCCTCCTCGGTGCGCGGCAGCTTTGCCGGGACGGCACAGGTATTCCAGGACACCATGAGTTCGCAGGTGATCCTGATCCTTGCCGCCATTGCCACGGTGTATATCGTGCTGGGCGTGTTATATGAGAGCTACATTCATCCGCTGACGATTTTGTCGACGTTGCCGTCCGCTGGCGTCGGGGCGCTGCTGGCGCTGGAGCTGTTCGGCGCACCCTTCAGCCTGATCGCGCTGATTGGTATTATGCTGCTGATTGGTATCGTGAAGAAAAACGCCATTATGATGGTGGATTTCGCCCTTGAGGCCCAGCGCAACGGCAACATGACGCCGGACGAGGCGATTTTCCAGGCCTGCCTGCTGCGTTTTCGCCCGATCATGATGACCACCCTGGCGGCACTGTTCGGCGCCCTGCCGCTGGTGATCTCCGCCGGGGATGGTTCAGAACTGCGCCAGCCGCTCGGTATCACCATTGTCGGCGGACTGGTGATGAGCCAGTTGCTGACGCTGTACACCACGCCGGTGGTGTATCTGTTTTTCGATCGTCTGCGGCTGCGCTTTACGCGTAAAAACCAACAGCTGATAAGTGAGTAAATGACCGACCTGTCCAGAAATGTACGCTGGCAATTGTGGATCGTCGCCGTGGGCTTTTTCATGCAGGCGCTGGATACCACTATTGTGAATACCGCCCTCCCCTCGATGGCGCAAAGTCTCGGGGAGAGTCCGCTGCACATGCATATGGTGATCGTCGCCTATGTGCTGACGGTGGCGGTGATGCTGCCTGCCAGCGGCTGGCTGGCGGATAAGGTCGGCGTGCGAAATGTTTTTTTCAGCGCCATCGTGCTGTTCACGCTTGGCTCGCTGTTTTGCGCCCGCGCCGCCACCCTGGACGAACTGGTCATGGCCCGTGTGTTACAGGGCGTCGGCGGGGCAATGATGGTGCCGGTCGGACGACTGACGGTGATGAAGATCGTGCCGCGCGCGCAGTATATGGCGGCGATGACCTTCGTCACCCTGCCCGGTCAGGTCGGTCCGCTGTTAGGCCCGGCTCTCGGCGGCGTGCTGGTGGAGTACGCCTCCTGGCACTGGATCTTTTTGATTAACCTGCCGGTGGGCATTATCGGTGCCATCGCCACACTGTGGCTGATGCCGAATTACACCCTGCAAACCCGCCGCTTCGATATGTGGGGATTTGTGCTGCTGGCGCTGGGCATGGCGGCGCTGACGCTGGCGCTGGACGGGCAAAAAGCAGACGGACAATCTCCGCTGCTGCCGGTGGTGCTGGTGGCGGCGGGCGTGGTGGCGCTGCTGCTCTATCTGCGTCACGCCAGAGACAACGAGCGCGCGCTGTTCCGGCTGACGCTGTTTAACACCCGCAGTTTTTCCCTCGGCCTGCTCGGCAGCTTCGCCGGACGCATCGGCAGCGGCATGCTGCCCTTTATGACGCCGGTCTTTTTGCAGATTGGCCTCGGGTTTTCGCCGTTTCACGCGGGGTTGATGATGATCCCGATGGTGCTCGGCAGCATGGGCATGAAGCGGATTGTGGTGCAGGTCGTGAACCATTTCGGCTATCGCCGGGTGCTGGTCGGCAGTACGCTGGGGCTGGCGCTGGTCAGCCTGCTGTTTATGACGACCGCGCTGCTCGGCTGGTATTACCTGCTGCCGGTGGTGCTGTTTTTGCAGGGCATGATCAACTCGATGCGCTTTTCATCGATGAACACCCTGACGCTGAAAGATCTGCCCGATGACCTGGCGAGCAGCGGCAATAGTCTGCTGTCGATGGTGATGCAGCTGTCGATGAGCGTAGGGGTGTCCGTCGCCGGGCTGCTGCTCGGCCTGTTTGGTCAGCACCATCTGGCAGCGGACAGCGGCATGGCGCACCAGGTCTTCATCTATACCTGGCTGTGCATGGCGGCGATCATCGCCCTGCCCGCGCTGGTGTTTGCCCGCGTCCCCAATGACGCCAGTAAAAACGTGGTGCTTGCCCGCCGCAAAAGGAGATAACGATGAAACTGTGGCGGCCGGGTATTACCGGCAAACTGTTCCTCGCCATTTTTGCCACCTGTATTGTGCTGCTGATCAGCATGCACTGGGCGGTACGGGTCAGCTTTGAGCGCGGCTTTATTGACTACATCAAGAATGGCAATGAGCAGCGGCTCCAGATGCTGAGCGATGCGCTGGGCGAGCAGTATCAGTTGCACGGCGACTGGCGTTTTTTGCGCAATAACGACCGCTTTGTGTTCCAGATCCTGCGCTCCTTTGAGCACGAGAATGACGATGACCGCCCGGGTCCCGGAATGCCGCCCCACGGCTGGCGCACCCAGTTCTGGGTGATCGATCAGGACAGACATGTGCTGGTCGGCCCACGCTCGCCGGTGCCACGGGAAGGCACACGCCGGGCGATCCGGGTCAACGGCGCGAACGTCGGCTGGGTGGTGGCCTCGCCCGTAGAACGCCTGACGCGTAATACCGACATTAACTTTGATCGTCAGCAGCGGCGCACAAGCTGGCTGATCGTCGGCCTCGCCACTCTGCTGGCGGCACTGGCAACCTTTTTGCTGGCGCGCGGCCTGCTGGCGCCGGTCAAACGACTGGTGGAAGGCACGCACAAGCTGGCCGCCGGGGATTTCTCCACCCGCGTCACCCCCACCAGCCCGGACGAACTGGGCAAACTGGCGCACGACTTCAATCAGCTCGCCAGCACGCTGGAGAAAAACCAGCAGATGCGGCGGGATTTTATGGCGGATATTTCCCACGAACTGCGCACGCCGCTGGCGGTACTGCGCGGTGAACTGGAGGCGATCCAGGACGGCGTGCGCCAGTTCACGCCTGAATCGGTGGCCTCTTTGCAGGCAGAAGTGGGCACCCTCACCAAACTGGTTAACGATCTGCATCAACTGTCGATGTCCGATGAAGGGGCGCTGGCGTACCAGAAAGCACCGGTCGACGTTATCACCCTGCTGGAGATGGCCGCGGGTGTATTTCGTGAACGCTTCGCCAGCCGTCAGCTATCCCTCAACGCCTCGTTAACCGAATCCGCCACCGTATTCGGCGACCGCGACCGGCTGATGCAGTTATTTAATAACCTGCTGGAAAACAGCCTGCGATATACCGACGCGGGCGGGCAGCTGCTGATCAGCGCCCGTACTCAGGGCAATGCCGTACTGCTGACCTTTGCCGACAGCGGGCCGGGCGTCACCGATGAACAGCTCGTCCGCCTGTTTGAACGTTTTTACCGCACCGAAGGCTCCCGCAATCGCACCAGCGGCGGCTCAGGACTGGGGCTGGCGATCTGTGTAAACATCGTCGAAGCCCACGGCGGCACCCTCCATGCTGCCCATTCGCCTTTTGGTGGGGTAAGCATTACAGTTGAACTACCGCTGGAACGCGACAAAACGAGAGATGTATGACTGAGTTACCGATAGACGAAAACACCCCGCGCATTCTGATTGTCGAAGACGAGCCGAAGCTCGGCCAGTTACTGATTGATTACCTGCGGGCAGCGGGCTACGCACCGACACTGATAAGTCACGGCGACCAGGTACTGGCTTACGTGCGCCAGACGCCGCCGGATCTCATGCTGCTGGATCTGATGCTGCCGGGCACCGACGGACTGACTCTGTGCCGCGAGATCCGCCGTTTTTCCGAGCTGCCGATTGTGATGGTGACCGCACGCATTGAAGAGATCGACCGCCTGCTGGGGCTGGAGATCGGCGCGGATGACTATATCTGTAAACCTTACAGCCCGCGGGAAGTGGTGGCGCGGGTGAAAACCATTCTGCGCCGCTGCAAGCCGCAGCGTGAATTACAGACGCTGGATGCGCAAAGCCCGCTGGTCATCGACGAAGGCCGTTTTCAGGCCAGCTGGCACGGCAAAATGCTGGATCTGACGCCAGCCGAGTTCCGCCTGCTGAAAACCCTCTCCGGCGAGCCGGGGAAAGTGTTCTCCCGCGAGCAGTTGCTGAACCACCTGTATGACGATTACCGCGTGGTGACGGATCGCACCATCGACAGCCATATCAAGAATCTGCGCCGCAAGCTGGAGGCACTGGACGACGAACAGTCGTTTATCCGCGCGGTATACGGCGTCGGCTATCGCTGGGAAGCGGATATGTGCCGCGTGGCATAATTTTCCCCTCACCCTAACCCTCTCCCACAGGGAGAGGGAACAGATCGTGCACGGACTCGCGTCTCTCCCTCTCCCCTGGGAGAGGGCCGGGGTGAGGGGTGACATAACACGCTGGTTTACTCCCCCGCCCCACAGCGCTACAATTCCCGCCCTAAAATTAAGGGATCTCCCCGACCGTCTCACCCCGTGAGCGGATCTGACCTGTCATCAGAACGAGAAAATCATGTTTAAACCGGAACTTCTTTCCCCGGCGGGAACGCTGAAAAATATGCGTTACGCCTTTGCCTATGGTGCCGATGCGGTATATGCGGGCCAGCCGCGCTACTCCCTGCGCGTGCGTAATAACGAATTCAATCACGAGAATTTACAGCTGGGCATCAATGAAGCCCATGCACTTGGTAAAAAATTCTACGTGGTGGTGAATATTGCGCCGCACAACGCGAAGCTGAAAACCTTTATTCGCGATCTGAAACCGGTGGTGGAAATGGGGCCGGACGCGCTGATCATGTCCGATCCGGGGTTAATCATGCTGGTGCGTGAACACTTCCCGCAGATGGATATTCACCTGTCGGTACAGGCGAACGCCGTGAACTGGGCGACGGTGAAGTTCTGGAAAAGCATGGGCCTGACGCGGGTGATTTTGTCACGCGAACTGTCGCTGGATGAAATCGCCGAGATCCGCGCGCAGGTGCCGGACATGGAAATCGAAATCTTCGTGCACGGCGCGCTGTGCATGGCTTATTCAGGGCGCTGCCTGCTGTCGGGCTATATTAACAAACGCGATCCGAATCAGGGCACCTGCACCAACGCCTGCCGCTGGGAATATAACGTCCAGGAAGGCAAAGAAGACGACGTGGGGAATATCGTGCATGTGCATGAGCCTATCCCGGTGAAAAACGTCGAGCCGACGCTGGGCATCGGCGCGCCGACCGACAGCGTCTTTATGATCGAAGAAGCCAAACGTCCGGGCGAATATATGACTGCCTTTGAGGATGAGCACGGCACCTACATCATGAACTCGAAAGATCTGCGTGCTATCGCTCACGTACCGCGCCTGACGGAAATGGGCGTGCACTCGTTGAAAATCGAAGGCCGTACCAAATCCTATTACTACTGCGCGCGCACCGCCCAGGTGTACCGCAAAGCCATTGATGACGCCGCCGCCGGGCTGCCGTTCGATGAGAGCCTGATGGACACGCTGGAAGGCCTGGCGCATCGCGGCTATACCGAAGGTTTCCTGCGCCGTCATACCCATGATGATTACCAGAATTACGAATACGGTTTTTCCGTCTCCGAGCGTCAGCAGTTCGTCGGCGAATTTACCGGCGAGCGCAACGGCCACCTTGCCGCCGTACAGGTGAAAAACAAATTCAGCGTCGGCGACAGCCTGGAATTAATGACGCCGAAAGGTAACGTTAATTTCACGCTGGAGCACATGGAAAACGCCAAAGGCGAAGCCATGCCGGTCGCCCCTGGCGACGGCTACACCGTCTGGCTGCCGGTGCCGGAAGATGTGGTGCTGGACTATGCGCTCTTGATGCGTAATTTCAACGGCGAAAATACGCGTGCACCGCACAATAATTAACAGCGGTGCTGACGGCAGAGAAGGATATTAGAATCGGATCACATACCGCTTCGTTCTTTATGAGTACTATCGCGCCTGCTGAAAAACATAATCCATAAATGCTAGCTGTACCAGGAACCACCTCCTTAGCCTGCGTAATCTCCCTTACGCAGGCTTATTTTTTCCCGCCTTTCAGTTTCTTCTTACGCGCTCTGCTTCTCCCTGAGATACACTTCTTTCATTCGTTCTTTTCGAGGTAGCAGGATGAGCACCTATACATCCAGTTTGATGATTTTGAATGGCAAAAACGCCGGTGACGAGACGCTGCGCGAAGCCATCACCTTACTGCGCGATGAAGGCATTGATATTCAGGTGCGTGTCACCTGGGAGAAAGGCGATGCGGAGCGCTATGTGCAGGAGGCGGTGCAACTTGGCGTGGAGACGGTGATCGCCGGCGGCGGCGATGGCACCATCAACGAAGTGGCGACGGCGCTGTATAAAAACGGCGGCGAAAACGCCCCGGCGCTGGGTATTCTGCCGCTCGGGACAGCAAACGATTTCGCCACCAGCACCGCCATTCCTGAATCACTGGATAAAGCATTGCAACTGGCGATTGTCGGTAAAGCAGTGCCGGTGGATCTGGCACAGGTCAACGATGACACCTGTTTTATCAATATGGCGACCGGCGGGTTTGGCACGCGCATCACCACCGAAACGCCGGAAAAACTGAAAGCCGCGCTTGGCGGCGTCTCCTATTTGATCCACGGTCTGATGCGCATGGACACGCTGAAGCCGGACCGCTGCGAAATCAAAGGCGATAATTTTCAGTGGCAGGGTGATGCGCTGGTGATCGGCATTGGCAACGGGCGTCAGGCAGGCGGCGGGCAACAGCTTTGTCCCGACGCGCTGATCAACGATGGTCAGCTGCATCTGCGCATTTTCACTGGCGAGGAGCTGCTGCCGGCGCTGGTGACAACGCTGACTCAGCCAGAAGACAGCCCGAATATCATCGACGGTAAATCGGCATGGTTTGAAGTGACCGCTCCGCACGAGATCACCTTTAACCTCGACGGCGAGCCGCTCAGTGGACAGCATTTCCGCATCGAGGTGTTGCCCGGCGCATTGAAATGCCGTTTGCCGCCGGATTGCCCGTTATTGCGTTAATGGCGTTGATAATGCCGGGTGGCGGCTGCGCCTTACCCGGCCTACAGCGCGGGTAGGCCCGGCAAGCGTAGCGCCGCCGGGCAAGGAGCAAGGAGCAAACAAAAAATAATTAATACGCCGCCACTTCCCGCGCCATCTCCCGGCTGTACTGCTGGCTGGCATTGACCAGCATCAGTGTGTAGTCGGTTTTCGCCCCGCCGCTCACCAGATCGTCCACCGTCAGGGTTTCGAGGATCTTGCCGTACTGCATCACCGCCACTTTCTGGCACAGATGGGCAATCACCCCCAGATCGTGCGTCACCATCAGATAGGTTAGCTTCGACTCCTGATGCAGATCTGCCAGCAAATTGAGAATTTCCGCCTGCACCGACACATCCAGCGCCGAGGTGGGTTCATCCAGCAACAGCACCTGCGGCTCAAGGATCAGCGCCCGGGCAATCGCGACGCGCTGGCGCTGGCCACCGGAAAGCTGATGCGGATAACGATCACGAAACGCGCGGTTTAGCCCGACTTTATCCAGCAGCGAATTTATACGCCTGTCGCGATCGGGGATGCCGTGGATTTGCAGCGGCTCTTCCAGAATATCGCCGATCGTGTGTCGCGGATGCAGCGAACCGTAGGGGTCCTGAAACACCATCTGCACCAGTCGACAACGCTGCTGATTAATACGGTGATCGAGCGGCTGATCGTTAATCGCAAGCTCCCCCTGCCAGTGGGTAAACAGCCCTGCCAGGCATTTCAGCACCGTGGTTTTACCGGAACCGGACTCCCCGACCAGGCCGTAGATTTCCCCTGGCTGCACGCTGAAATTAACGTCAAACAGCACCTGATTGCGCTTGTCGCCTTCGCCGAACTCCAGACTTAAGTTTCTGACATCGATCATAAGGGGTCCTTTATTCGTGAAGCCAGCTGGCCTGGCGCTGCAACACCGGCAGTACCGGTCGGCGATGATGAATTTCCGGCAGCGCGTTGATTAAGCCCTGCGTATAAGGGTGCTGCGCCTGATCGAGATCTTTCGCGGCGATAGACTCCACCACCCGTCCGGCGTACATCACCAGCACGCGATCGCAGAAGCTGCGCACCAGGTTAATATCATGGCTGATAAAAATCAGTCCCAGACCGCGCGAGGCCACCAGATCGTCCAGCAGCCCGAGCACCTGCAGGCGCACCGACACGTCCAGCGCCGAGGTTGGCTCGTCGGCGATCACCAGTTCCGGATCGGTGATCAGCATCATGGCGATCATAATGCGCTGCCCCTGACCGCCGGAGATTTCGTGGGGATAGAGATGGTAAACCCGCTCCGGCTGGCGGATGCGCACCACTTCAAGCATCTCCATCACTTTTACTTTCGCCTCGGCTTTGCGCCCCGGATGGTGCGTCAGCCAGGCTTCGGCGATCTGATCCCCGACGCACACCACCGGGTTCAGGGAGTATTTCGGATCCTGCATGATCATCGAAATACGTTTGCCGCGCACGGTGCGCATCTGCGCTTCGCTGACGTTGCGCAGATCGATATCGCCAAAATGCATACGTTCGGCGGTGATGCGCGCTTTGGCCGGATGCAGCCGCATCAGTGCGCGCCCGACGGTGGATTTGCCTGACCCGGACTCGCCGACAATCGCCAGCTTTTCCCGGCCCAACTGGAAGGAGACGCCGCGTACCGCGTTGGTCACCGTGTGCCCGTTGACAAAATCGACGTGCAGATCGCGCACGTCGAGCAGGGGCGAATTATTCGCTGCGAGGATCGAGGATGTCACGTAGGCCATCTCCTAAGAAGTTGAACGCCAGGCTGTTGATCAAAATCGCCAGCCCCGGAATAGTCACTACCCACCAGCACTCCATCATGTAAGTGCGACCGCTGGAGATCATCGCGCCCCACTCCGGTTCCGGCGGTTGTGCGCCAAGCCCAAGGAATCCCAGACCGGCGGCGGTCAGAATGATGCCCGCCATATTCATGGTGATACGGATGATCACCGACGGCAGGCACAGCGGCACCACATGACGCCAGAGAACGCGCACCGGCGAGGCACCCTGCAAACGTACCGCCGAGATAAAATCGGCCTGCCGCAGTGACAGGGTTTCAGCACGCGCCAGACGGGCAATCGGCGGCCAGGCGGTAAGCGTAATGGCGATCACCACATGCTCAAGTCCCGGGCCGAGGGCGGCGACAAACGCCAGCGCCAGCACCAGGCTCGGGAAAGAGATGAAAATATCGGTCACGCGCATCAGCACCATATCCACCTTGCCGCCGAAATAGCCGGCGCAGACGCCGAGCAGCAGCCCGAGGGGGCCAACGGTGACGGAGACCAGCAGCACGATGTACAGCGTGATACGCGAGCCGTACACCAGGCGGCTGAAAATATCGCGGCCAAACTCGTCGGTGCCGAACCAGTGCTGCGCCCCGGGCGGTTGCAGGGCGTTATTCAGATCCTGCACCAGCGGATGATACGGCGCGATCCACGGCGCAAAGGTCGCCACCACCAGCAGCAGGAAAATGATGCCGCCGCCGATGGCGGTCAGCGGGTTACGCGCCATTTTGCCAATAAACCCCCCGGTGCGGCTGAGCAGACGTTTGACGCGCGCGCCCTGCTCACTGGTCTTGCCGCTGACAGGCGGATCCAGATAAACGGTCATGATTTCGTCCTCGGATCAAAGAGTTGATACAGCATGTCGGAGAGCAGGTTCAGCATCACGAAGATCACGCCGACCACTAACACGCAGCCCATTACCGCATTCATGTCCCCCAGCAACAGGCTGCTGGTGAGGTAAGAGCCGAAGCCCGGCCAGGAGAAGACGGTTTCAATCAGTACGGCCCCTTCGAGCAGCGAGCCGTAGGCCAGCGCCACCACCGTCAGCAGTTGCACGAGAATATTGCGGAAGGCGTGGTTCCAGATCACCTGCCGTTCGGTTAAGCCTTTTACCCGCGCGGTGATGATGAACTCCTGGGAGAGCTGCGCCAGCATAAAACTGCGGGTCATACGGCTGATGTAAGCCAGCGAGTGAAACCCGAGCAGCGACGCAGGCAACACCAGGTGATTAAGCGCATTCCAGAACACCTGCATGTTGCCTGCCAGCAGTGCGTCCAGGGTCATCAGTCCGGTGCGGCGCGGCACAATGCCGTCCAGACCCAGATCAATGCGCCCGGCGCCACCCACCCAGCCAAGCCAGGCGTAGAACAGCAGCAGGCCCATCATGCCGACCCAGAAAATCGGTGTGGAATACCCGGCGAGGCTGATAATACGCACCACGTAGTCGGAGACGCTGTTACGTCGCGCCGCCGCCAGCACGCCCAGCGGAATGCCGAGGCCCGCGCCGACGATAATCGCCATCGTTGCCAGCTCAAGGGTGGCCGGGAACACGCGAATAATGTCATCCAGTACCGGTTTACCGGTCAGCAGCGCATTACCCAGGTCGCCATGCAGCAGATTGCTGAAGTAGATGCCGAACTGCGACAACAGCGATTTATCAAAGCCCAGTTGCTGATAGACCTGGTTATAGGTGCTCTGGTCGGCATCCGGACCGACAATCGCCAGCACCGGGTCGATGGGCATCACGCGGCCAATAAAAAAGGTCAGCAGCAGCAGGCCTAACAGCGTGATCAGTACCTGGGTCAGGCGTTTTGAGAAGCGACGGGCGCGGGAGCCGGGCGCTAAAATTGCCGTACTCATCCTTTCTCTCCTTCGCTTTTCAACGGGGCTTTCCAGACTTCCCGCAGATGGGTGGTGGCAGACGGATGCGACTGGAAGTTTTTGACTTCATTACGCACCACCACCGAATCCACCATCTGGGAAATGGGCATCAGGGCAGGAATAAGCTGGTCGTAACGGGTCTGAATGGCCTGGTACTCCGCTTTTTGCTTTTGCGGATCGCGCTCCAGCAGGGCGTTATCGATCATCTCGTTCAGCGGTTTGTCATAAAAGCCGGTGCGCCAGCCCTGGAAGTTGGTCAGCCGCGCTTCATCGCTGTTGTCCGGGTTGTAGACCAGCGCGCGCAGGCTGGAGTGTGGATGCGGCTCAACACCGCTGCCGCCGCGTCCGACAAGGATGTCGAACCTACGCTCGCGCATCGCGCCGTAAATCTGGTTGCCGGTGCCGGTGATGATTTTGGCGTTAATGCCCGCCTGCATCAGCGTGGACTGCACGGCGATGGCGATATTCAGGAACGGCTGGTCGGCGAGCACCCGCAGGGTGGTGTTAAAGCCGTCAGGATAGCCCGCTTCCGCCAGCAGCTTTTTCGCCCGCGGCACGTCGAGCTTATAGCCCGGATCCGGCAGCGTGGACGGCATTCCCGCTTTGATAGGCCGCTGATGCAGCACGCCGTAGCCCGGCATCAGCGCTTTATTAATGCCCTGATAATCCACCAGATAACGCACCGCTTCGCGCACTTTCGGATTGGCGAAGTGCGGCTCTTTCATGCTCATCGCCACGTAATAAACGGTACCCTTTTGCACCGCTTCGACGGTCACATCGGGATCTTTGCGCAGCGCGTTGATGTCCGACACCGCCATATTATTGGCGATATCCAGATCGCCTTTGGCGATCATCAGGCGCAGGGTTTGCGACTCCTGGAAGTGGCGCAGCACCACGCGGTTCATCTTCGCCGCCTCGCGCCAGTAATCCGGGTTACGCTTCATGCGCAGTACGTCTTTGGCCTGCCAGGTTTCCAGAGAAAACGGCCCGGAACCGGCTTCATTGGTGGTCAGCCAGCGGTTGCCCCAGTCGTTATTCACTTCGTGGCTTTGCACAGTTTTGCGGTCCAGCACGCCGAGGTTGCCAAGCGCGCCAAGGGAGTAAATCACCAGTTGCGGATCGTTAGCTTTTGGCAGACGAAGTTGCACCGTGTAGTCGTCCGGCGCGCTCACCTGCTCATCGATATTCTTCTTGCTGAAGCCGTAGGATTTCCATACCGACGCCTGCGCCAGGTTGAGGTGCAGCAGGCGACGCATCGACCACACCACATCGTCAGCGGTCAGCGGGTTGCCGGAGTGAAATTTGACGTTTTTGCGCAGATGGAAAGTGAGCATTTTGCCGTCGGGGCTGATGTCCCAGGACTCCGCCAGCGCCGGTTTAACGTTGGTCAGCTGATTAGGATCCAGCTCGACCAGCGAATCATAAAGATTCACCACAATGCCCACCACCTCGTTGCCGGTCATCGCCGCCGGATCAAGGCTCAGCAGGTTATTCATATTCATGCCGATGATGAGCTGATCGGGGGGCGTTTTTGCCATCGCCGCCCCGCTCCCCATCATCAGCGAAAGCGCCAGCAGGCACGCTCCCGCCAGTGAGATTTTTTTCATGTATATATCGCCTGTAGGGTAAGAAGTTTTTATAGGTCAGTCGTGGCTGACGGTATTGGCTTCGATATACGCAAAATTAATGTCTTCACCCAGACCCGGCCCTTGTGGCAGATGAACAAATCCCTCTTCATCCATCGGATCGACAATGCTGTGCAAATACGCCGCGGGGACGTCGTAATCAAGGAACGGATGCAGCAGGCCGCGCTCGTACCAGCGGCAGTTTTTGATCGCGCCTACTACCGCCAGACTGGCCGCGCCATTGCCGTGCACTTCGCAGTCCATGCCGAAGGATTCGGCGAGGCTGGCGACTTTCATGGTCGGCCAGATGCCGCCGACGCCGTTCGATCCGGCGCGCAGAATGTCGCAGGCCCCCGCTTTCACCCAGTCGGCACGGCTGTGGTGTTTACCGCCGAGGCTTTCCGGCCCGACAATGGGAATGGAGAGGTTTTCTGCCAGCCAGGCGTAAGAGGCCATGCTCTCTTCTTCCATCGGCTCTTCGAACCAGGCGAAGTTGAGTTTTTCCAGTTCTTTACCGATGTAAAGCGCTTCGCTGCGGCTGTACCAGTGGTAGCCGTCGATCATCAGATCGATATCCGGCCCCACCGCTTCGCGCACGGCAGCGCAGGCTTTGACGTCCATTTTCGGGTTCGGCGCAAACGAGACTGGCGGCATCCAGGTGTGCAGTTTGATGGCCTTATAACCGCGCGCCACCAGCTTTTCGGCGAAGTCGGCATACTCCTGCGGCGTGGAGAGGCCGCCTTCCAGATCGTCGCCGCACATGGTGCTGCCATAGGCGGGCACTTTGTCACGAAAACCGCCGAGCAGCTTGTATACCGGCATGTTGAGTTTGCGGCCCATCAGATCCCACAGCGCCTGCTCCACAAAAGAGAGGGCGCGCTCCGTGAGCTGGTGCGCGCTGCCGCGCTGCCAGTGCGCCAGATCCTGCCAGATACGCTCCCGGTTAAAGGCGTCCTGACCAATCATCACCTTGCGGAAAAAGGTGTTCACCACAAAGGGGCGCACCACTTCCGGCGGCGCGAACGAGTACCCTTTGGTGCCATCGTCTGCGGTGATGGTCAGCATCGCCATTTTCGCCAGACTTTCCGGCCCCGGGTGTGAATGCCCGGCGGCATCGGAAACCCGACGCGTGGGAAACTGAAAGACGGTGACGTTTACGGATTCAATTTTCATGACAAGTCCTTGAGGCAGAGGTGAAGTAAGCTTTTGAAAAGCTGTTTCAGTAATCAATGTATGCAGAAAAAACAGCCAGTGCCTCAGACAAATTACGTTAAGAAGGCGTTAAATGTTGTGCATGTGCACGAAGGGATGTGACGTTTTCCACAAAAGACAGGGGAAGTGTGAAGTGGATCTCCCCTCTCCCGCGGAGAGGGGACGGTACGCCTTCACCCTCTCCCACAGGGAGAGGGTCGGGGTGAGGGGCCGGTTATCAGGCGATAGTGACCTTGCTGTCGAGATAAACATCCTGCACGGCATTAATCAGCTTCACGCCGTCCGCCATGGATTTCTTAAAGGCCTTACGGCCCAGGATCAGCCCCATTCCGCCCGCGCGTTTGTTGATCACCGCCGTGCGGACCGCGTCGCTCAGGTCGGTGTCGCCCCCTGACGCGCCGCCGGAGTTAATCAGCCCGGCGCGGCCCATGTAGCAGTTCGCCAGCTGGTAGCGCACCAGATCGATAGGGTTATCGCTGGTCAGTTTGGTGTACACCCGCTCGTCGGTATAGCCGTATTTCACCGCGTTATAGCCGCCGTTATTTTCCGCCATTTTCTGCTTCACAATATCCGCGCCGATGGTCGCCGCCAGATGGTTCGCCTGGCCGGTTAAATCGGCGGAAGCATGATAATCAACGCCATCTTTTTTAAAGCCGCTGTTGCGCAGATACGCCCACAGCACGGTCACCATTCCCAGTTCGTGGGCGCGCTCAAAGGCAGCGGAGATCTCCTCAATCTGGCGACGGGATTCCGGTGAACCAAAATAGATTGTCGCGCCGACCGCTACCGCACCGAGGTTAAACGCCTGTTCCACGCTGGCATACAGCGTCTGGTCATAGGTATTCGGGTAGCTCAGGGTTTCGTTGTGGTTAATTTTCACCAGGAACGGAATACGGTGCGCGTAGCGTCGGGAGACAGACGCCAGCACGCCATAGGTGGACGCCACGCAGTTACAGCCCGCCTCGATGGCCAGCTCAACGATATTCTTCGGATCGAAATAGAGCGGATTGGCGGCAAAAGACGCGCCTGCGGAGTGCTCCACGCCCTGATCGACCGGCAGGATAGATAAGTAGCCGGTGCCCGCGAGGCGTCCGGTGTTATAGAGGGTTTGCATGTTACGCAGTACCGCAGGCGGACGGTTGTTGTCCATCATCACGCGGTCCACATAGTCATGTCCAGGAAGGTAAAGCTGATCGGCCGGAATGGTCATACAACGATGTTGCAACAGGCTGTCGGCGTCTTTGCCCAGCAATTGCGTAATATCAGTCATAGCGATGCTCCCGTAAGTTGATAAGCAGAGTAAGCCTGGTACTGACCTTCCGGGAATGCCACCTTGTGTCATTTTTTAAGCACAATCTGATGGCACGATCCATAAGTGAAAAAAATGTTATGCTGATCAAAGATCCAGCACAAAGGTATCTGAAAGGTATTATTTACTGGTATGGTCATGCCGTACCCTCTGTTAGTCATGAAGGAAGACCGATGAAAACAACTGCTAAGCTGTCGTTCATGATGTTTGTGGAATGGTTTATCTGGGGCGCGTGGTTTGTCCCGCTGTGGCTGTGGTTAAGTAAAAGTGGCTTCACCGCCGGGGAGATTGGCTGGTCCTATGCCTGTACCGCCATCGCCGCGATCCTGTCGCCTATTCTCGTCGGTTCGCTGACTGACCGCTTCTTTGCGGCGCAGAAAGTGCTGGCGATCCTGATGTTCGCCGGGGCGATCCTGATTTACTTTGCCGCGCAACAAACGGAGTTCCGCTATTTCTTCCCGCTGCTGCTCGCCTACTCCCTGACCTATATGCCAACCATTGCGCTGACCAATAGTATTGCTTTCGCGCATGTGAAGGATGTTGAGGCTGACTTCCCGCGCATCCGCGTGATGGGCACCATTGGCTGGATCGCCTCCGGGCTGGCCTGTGGCTTCCTGCCGGAAATGCTGGGCTATGCGGATATCTCGCCGACCAACATTCCGCTGCTGATCACCGCCGCAAGCTCGGTGGTGCTCGGAGCCTTTGCCCTGATGCTGCCGAATACGCCGCCGAAAAGCACCGGCAAGCTGGATTTCAAAGTCATGCTCGGGCTGGATGCGCTGGTGCTGCTGCGCGATCGCAACTTCCTCGTCTTTTTCTTCTGCTCGTTCCTGTTTGCCATGCCGCTGGCGTTCTATTACATCTTCGCCACTGGTTATCTGACCGAAGTGGGCATGAAAAACGCCACCGGCTGGATGACGCTCGGCCAGTTCTCTGAAATCTTCTTTATGCTGGCGCTGCCGTTCTTTACTAAGCGCTTTGGTATCAAAAAGGTGCTACTGCTGGGCTTACTGACCGCCGCCATTCGCTATGCATTCTTTGTTTACGGCGGGGTGGATCACTACTTTACCTATGGCCTGCTGTTCCTCGGCATTCTGCTGCATGGCGTCAGCTACGACTTCTACTACGTGACCGCGTATATCTATGTCGACAAGAAATCCCCGGTGCATATGCGCACCGCGGCACAGGGTCTGATCACCCTCTGCTGTCAGGGCTTTGGCAGCCTGCTGGGCTACCGTCTTGGCGGCGTACTGATGGAAAAAATGTATGCCTACAAAGAGCCGGTTAACGGTCTGACCTTCGACTGGGCGGGCATGTGGGCATTTGGCGGCATTATGATCGCCATTATCGCGGTGCTGTTTATGCTGTTCTTCCGCGAATCGGATAAAGAAATTACCGCAATTGCGGTGGACAACGGCACGCTGCCCACCCGCGGAGAGGTTCCACAAGGAGAGGTAAAATGAAATCAGAACGTATTCTCGGTGCGTTGTACGGCCAGACCTTAGGCGACGCGATGGGGATGCCGTCGGAGCTGTGGCCCCGGTCACGGGTGAAGGCGCATTTCGGCTGGATCGACCGTTTCCTGCCCGGTCCGCCGGAAAACAACGCCGCCTGCTATTTTGATCGCGGCCAGTTCACCGATGATACGTCAATGGCCCTGTGCCTCGCGGATGCCATTTTTGAGTGTGATGGCAAGATTGACGCCGAGGTTATTGGTCGCCATATCCTGCGCTGGGCCGAAGATTTTGATGCCTTTAATAAGAACGTGCTCGGCCCGACCTCAAAAATTGCCCTCAAGGCGATCCGCGACGGTCGCCCGGTGAGCGAGCTGGAAAATAACGGCGTCACCAACGGGGCGGCAATGCGCGCCTCCCCGCTGGGCTGCCTGCTGCCAACCCATTCGCTCGATGAGTTTATCGATCAGGTGGCGCTGGCTTCCAGCCCGACCCACAAGTCCGATCTTGCAATTGCCGGCGCGGTGGTGATTGCCTGGGCGATTTCCCGCGCAATTGACGGCGATCGGTGGCAGGATATTGCCGATGCCCTGCCGGCCATTGCCCGCCGCGCGCAGGAAAAACGCGTCACCACCTTTAGTGCCTCGCTGGCAGCCCGAATCGAACTGGCGTTAACGGTGGTACGTAAAGCGAACGGCGTGGAGTCTGCCAGCGAGCAGATTTATCAGCTGGTGGGCACCGGCACCAGCACCATTGAATCGGTGCCCGCCGCCATTGCAATGGTCGAGCTGGCACAAACTGACCCGAACCGCTGTGCGATCCTGTGTGCGAATCTGGGCGGCGATACGGATACCATCGGTGCGATGGCTACCGCCATCTGCGGGGCGCTGCAAGGTGTCTCCGCCATCGATGCCGCCTTTAAGCAGCAGCTGGATGACGTCAATCAGCTCGATTTTACGCACTACAGTGAAAAGCTCCGGGCGTATCGTCAGGAGCGGGAGGAAGCATGAAACCAGGCCATATCGTCAACCTTCTGCATCAGCTTGAAACCCGGCGTCCGGTGACGGTGCTGGGGGGCGCGGTGATCGACGTGATCGCCAGCGCGTACTCGCTGCCGTTTCGCGGCTGTGACATTGAACTCAAACAGCAGAGCGTCAACATCGGCGGCTGCGGGCTGAACATTGCCGTGGCCCTGCACCGGCTGGGGATGATCTCGCAAAATGTCCTGCCGGTCGGTCACGGCGTCTGGGCGGATATGGTCAGCAACGCGCTGAAAACCCACGGTGTGGAGAGCGTGCTGAAGGTCGAAGGCGGGGATAACGGCTGGTGTCTGGCGCTGGTGGAGCCGGACGGCGAGCGCACTTTTATGACCTTTTCCGGCGTCGAAACCCGCTGGGCCACGTCCTGGCTGACGCCGCTGCACGTGCCGCCGGGCAGTCTGCTTTCGCTGTCAGGTTATCAGCTCGCCGCCGCCTGCGGCGAAGTGCTGGTCAACTGGCTGGAAACGCTGCACGACGTTACGCCTTATATCGATTTCGGACCGCGTATCGAAGATATCGATCCGGCACTGCTGACGCGCATTCTGGCGCTGAAACCGATCGTCACCTTAAACCGTCGTGAAGCGGAAATCGCCGCACAGCTGCTGGACGTGGAGCCTGAACATTTAGGGCCGGCGTGGCAGCAGGCGTACGGCGCACCGCTGATTATTCGTCACGATCGCGACGGGGCCTGGTTCTACGATGGCGATGAGCAGGGCTTTGTACCGCCCTTCCCCGCGACCATGGTGGACACCATAGGCGCGGGTGACAGCCATGCGGGCGGCGTGCTGGCGGGGTTATCCTCTGGCCTGTCGCTGGCGGAGGCTGTTTGTCTGGGCAATGCCATTGCCGCGATGGTGGTCAGTAAGCGCGGCGGCGACTGCGCCCCGACGCGCGAGGAATTACTCCTCACATACAAAGACGTATAAATCGCTGCGACAGGTACTGATGCTGTACTCAATGGGCCGGTTTTGTTGATCAAAAGCCACCTGGCTTATCACCAGAACCGGCACCGTGTTTTCCATCTGAATATGCGTCTGAAATTCAGCGTCCGGCATCCGGGCGCTGACGCGCGACTTCGTGCGCTGCGGATAGATACGCTGGCTGCGGAAATAGTCGTACAGCGACACGCCAATGGCATCGACATCCTTGATCAGCGGCGCAGGCACCCATGACTCCTCAATGGAGACAGCGTCTTCATCCGCATAACGAATACGCTTGAGCAGGAACACGTCGGAGTCGGTGTCGATGGCGAGTTTTTCCGCCACCTCCGCCGGGCAGGCAACGATACGCTTGTTCACCCATAAGGTATCCGGCTTCTTCCCGCGCAGCACCACCTGCTGGGAAAATCCGCGCGCTTCCTTGAGGGAATATTCAAAGATGTTATTGATTTGCGTGCCATAACCGCGCGAACGCGTCACCACGCCCTCATCTTCCAGCGTTTGCATCGCCTTGCGCACGGTAATGCGCGAAATCCCCGTTAATCCGCTGAAATCGCGCTCGCCCGGCAGAATATTGCCGTGGGCCAGCAGCCCGTTACGCACGGCGTTTTTTACCGTCTCGGCAAACTTCAGGTACAGCGGCATATTATCCGCTGCGGCAATCCGCTCTTTCAGCTGTTCGATTAACTGGATATGCGCTTGTTCCATTTCGGGTGTCCTGGCAAAAAAGTCCGGTGGTTATACTACCACCACTCATGGAAATGATGCACCGGCCCGATCCCCTCACCCACCTCCAGCGTATCGGCCTGAGCCAGCGCCGCGCTGAGCCACGCTTTGGCGTGCGCCACCGTCGCGGCCCAGTCGGGATGCCGGGGGCGTAACGCCGCCAGCGCTGCCGATAAGGTGCAGCCGGTACCGTGAGTATTTTTTGTATGAATACGTGGCGCGGTAAAGCGCGTTGCCCCGTCGCGGGTAAACAGCCAGTCAGGACTTTCGGCATTCTCCAGATGACCGCCCTTCATCAGCACCGCCTCACAGCCAAGGGCCAATAAGGCGCGGCCCTGTTCCAGCATCTCCTGCTCATTGCGGGCATGGGGAGCTTCCAGCAGCGCGGCGGCCTCCGGCAGGTTGGGGGTGATGAGCGACACCTGCGGCAACAGATGTTCACGCAGGGCGACAACGGCATCGGGCGAGAGCAGCGGATCGCCGCTTTTGGCGAGCATCACCGTATCCAGCACCACATTCTGCACCTGATAGCGCCGCAACCGTTCAGCCACGGCCTCCACAATATCGGTTTCCGCCAGCATGCCGATTTTCGTGGTGTCGATGCGCACATCGCTGAACACCGAGTCCAGTTGGGCGGCGACAAAATCCGGCTCAATGCGGTACACCGACTGCACGCCACGGGTATTTTGTGCCACCAGCGCGGTGATCACCGAACAGCCATAGGCCCCGAGCGCCGAAAAGGTTTTCAGATCCGCCTGAATACCCGCGCCGCCGCTGGGATCGGTGCCGGCAATGGTCAGCGCATTGATACGCGTCTTCATACCCGCGCCTCCCCGTCCAGACGATATAGCGCATCGAGAAATGCCGGAACAAACGAGCCCGGCCCCTGGCTTGCCGCTACCGCCTGGCTGCCCGCCTGCGCCATGATGCAGCAGGCCGACGCCACGTTGGTCAGGCGATCACCCGGCAGCGCACAGCTTGCCGCCACGACCGCCGACAGCGCACAGCCGGTACCGACCACCCGCGTTATCAGCAGATCACCGCCTTGCACCGCGAGCATACGCTCGCCATCGGTGATGTGATCCACCTCGCCGCTCACCGCCACGACAGCGCCGGTCTGACGTGCCAGCGCCACGGCAGCAGGTAGTGCCGCGCTGATAGGATCGGTGGTGTCGACGCCACGCCCGCCCGCCTCCATCCCCGCCAGCGCGAGGATCTCCGAAGCGTTGCCGCGAATGGCTGCCGGGCGCAGGTCAAGCAGCGCCCGGCAAAAATCGGTGCGGAACGTCAGGCCGCCAACGGCCACGGGATCGAGCGTCCAGGGGGTGTCCGCCTTGATGGCGCTGATAACGGCGCGACGCATCGCCCCGGCGCGATCGGCCGTGAGCGTGCCGACGTTAATCAGCAGCGCGTCGGCGATAGCGCTGAACTGCTCAGCCTCATCAGGCTCGATAACCATCGCCGGTGACGCGCCCAGCGCCAGCAGAACATTGGCGGTAAAGCATTGCACCACGTCATTGGTCATACAGTGAACAAGGGGAGAACGACTGCGGAAGTGCTGTAAAAGTGTGGCGGCATGCGCCCGGTTTAGCAGGTCAGGTTGCATTTTTTGCTCCTGCCAGGCTGTGAAGAAGGGACGCCGGCAGAGGCATCTGACTTCCCTACGCTGGCATTATCCAGATCAGGTGGTACGGGTATTTCTCAGCCTTCACAAAGAAGGGCACCCCGAGTCATCGATAAATCATTTGTTGAGGCTGTGTTTGCCATCCCGCACAGAATACTGACAGCGGGTAAGGTTGTAAATCACGATGACCCGTCGTGGACGCCCACAATCTGCTCACTCCTTAACCACATCCTGAAATACCGTACAAGATAAATACTCTCTGTCATGCCAGATTAAAGGCACATTTGCTTGTCACCAGTGGGAAATAACATGTCGAACACAATCTGTATTGTTGATGGTTATTCAACAGGCGCAGAGCTGGCTCCTGTTTTCAAGAAAAAGGGCTGGCGCTGCGTTCATATTCAAAGCCATGCGGTGATCCCGGAGGATTATCTTTTATCGTATCGTCCACAGACCTATGATCAGCATTTAATCTTAAAAGAGACGTCTATTTTAGCTATGCAGGAACTGGCACGATGTCTCTCGTTATTTGCCCCCGACGTGATTATTCCCGGCACGGAAACGGGCGTGGAGCTTGCCGATTTTCTTTCTACCGAATTAGGCACCGCTGGCAATGATTATGCCACCAGCCCCTTACGCCGCAATAAATTCAAAATGCAGGAAGCGTTGCGCCAGGGCGGGCTGCGTTCTATCCCGCAAATGGTGACGGATTCGCTGGCAGATGCCTGGATCTGGGTGAAAACCTCCGCCTGCTGGCCGGTAGTGGTAAAACCCGTAGACAGCGCTGGCGCCGATGGCGTGCGTTTTTGCCACAATTTTGAAGAGCTGAACGAAGCCTTCACGGATATTCACGGCAAAACCAACCGTCTGGGTTTACATAACAGCGAAGTTTTATTGCAGGAGCGATTAATTGGACGCCAGTTTATCGTCAATGCCGTCAGTATTAACGGCGAACATTTGATCAGCGAAATCTGGTCTGACGATAAAAAACAGGTCAGAAACGCCTCACTGATTTGTGAAAAAGAAGTGCTGCTGCCGTATCAGGGCGAAGAGCAGAAGGCTTTAATTGCCTATATGCAGAAAGCACTGACGCTGTTAGGTATTAAAAACGGTCCGTCGCACAGTGAATTAATGATGACGGCTAAAGGGCCGGTATTAATCGAGACGGCAGCCCGTATGCAGGGCACGATTATGCACAGCGCGGTAGTGGCAGCCTTAGGTTACAGCCATGTCACCTTAACGGCGGAGCGTTATCTCGATCCGCAACGCTTCACCTCCCGGCTACGGCATCATTTTCAGGTAAGCAAATCCTTATACTGCGTTACTCTGGCGTCTGACGTAGAAGGTGTCGTGAGACAAAATCGTTGCCAGGAATTGCTCGCGCAACTGCCCTCTTTTTATGGCGTGATGCATACCCCCGATGCAGGTGAAAAAATTTACCGCACCACCGATCTGTTCACCAATCCGGGCATTATTTATCTGTGCCACGAAAGCCAGAAACAGATCGAAGAAGACTATGCGCAGATCAGAGCGTTTGAAAAAAACGGCGCCTTATTTGAATTAGCCTGAGATAACTATGAATAATTATAGTGGTGCACTGTTTGGTTTTATTATGGTCTTCGTTTACAACTTCCTGGACGCAGGAAAGGAAGTGTATTCGGGATTCCTGGTACAGTCTGCTCATCCGATGATGGTCACCTGTATCGTATTCTCCGCGGTGCTGGTTTTCTTTCAGCTTTTCTGTCTGCTTAAACAGAGAAAAGAATATTTGCACCCCTGGAGTACGTGGAAGCCGCTGGTGGCGCTTAACGTGACCACTGCGGGTTCGTGGATCACTTTCTTTTACTGTTTAAAGTACTTAGAGCCGGCCAGCGCCTCAGCCATCATTACCGGCGTGGCACCACTATTAATGGTTATGATCGTGCCTTTCTTTTTCAGCACGGAAAAACGCGAGTACCGCCTGTTATTGCTGACAGGCATCGCCTGTAGTTCACTATGGTTAGGTATTATCAGTCTCCAGGAGGGGCGTAATACCTATAATTTATCCATTAATGAAGTGGCCATCGGCATTATTCTTTCCGTCGCCTGCGCCCTGTTCAGCATTTTCTCGAATATTCTCAGTAAAAAACTGAGTGAGAATGCGTGTCGCCCGGAAACCATTATGGCGCACCGCTTTTATCTGACCGTCATTGTCACCCTGTTATTCACGTTGCAGCGACAGGATATGCACAGCGATATGCAAAACCTCTTTCCGGGGGTGTTGTTACTGGCGCTGCTGGGGTTGATTATTCCATTGTGGTGCCTGCAATACGGCATAAAATCCTTACCCCCATCGCGAGTGATGGTATTAATTTCTGTCAGCCCGGTCTTTACCTTCGGTTTTCAGATTTTCGATCCCCGACTGTCCCCGACAGCGTCCTCATTTGTTGCCATTCTGTTAATATGTTTCTTTTCTCTGGCGGCAGAAGTATGGCGCATCCAGCATAGTGGACGGGTAAACGATGGCTATCACAGGGTATCGGAGGACAGGAACGGTTGAGATCACGCTTTCCGATAGCACCAACCATGTTTTTCCCAGGCACTCCCACGACGAATTTTATCTCGGCGCAAACCTGGCTGGCAGGGAGAAAATCTGGCTCGACGGTAAACGTTCTGAAGCCAGCATTGCGGATATTACCGTTTATAATCCCGGTCAGGTGCAGGCCGCCACGCCCACCCCTTATAACTGGGTTTATTACAGTTTTTACATCCCGCCTCAGGTTCTGGCCGAGCTCACCGGCCTGCCTGAGGACGAGGAATTCAGAAAGAGCGTATTCACCGCACCGGATATTGCCGGGGATATTATTAAAACCGGGGCATATTGCCTGGAGTATGCGCATTCCGATGATGAAGTCCTGGAACGCCTGTCGGTATTATTAAAAAAGGTGCTGCAACGCACCGGATGCCACAGCAAACTTATCCTCTTTGATCATGATGCGGTGCTGGCGGCAAAGATTGCCGCACAACTGAAAGAGGAATTGCTGGACCCGCCGTCGCTCCACGATCTCTCCGCCCGGTACGGGCTCAGCGCCGTGCAACTGGTGCGGATCTTTTCCGCCTCTTATGGCCTGCCGCCCTTTACCTGGCTGAAAGTGGAAAAGCTTAAGATCGCAAAAAATCTTATCTTACGCGGGCTGAGCTTATCGGATATCGCCGCCGGTCTTAACTTTGCCGATCAGTCCCATTTCACCCACAGCTTTAAAGAAATGTTTACTGTTACGCCGGGCCAGATGTCGCGGTTATTTAAAGGGGCGTGATTAACCCACGTTCTGATTGCGGGCCAGCTCAGCGACCGTCATGGTAAATATCACCTTAGTCTTTGTCTCATTCGCATACTGGTGCGGCACGTCGGTTTTTGCCACCGCCGACTGCCCTTTTAGCAGCACGAATTCATGTTCATCTATTTTTAGCGTCAGGCGTCCCTGCTCCACGTGAAACAGCTCAAACGTGCCCTGCGGATGGCCCGGCGAGGTAAAGCGTTCACCGGGGAACAACTCCCAGCGCCAGAGTTCCACCATATCCGGCCCGCTGGTGCCCGCCAGCAGGCGCGCGGAGCCGCCTTTTTCACCCGTCCACAGTGTTGGGATCTCGTGTTCGGCGATCACATGTACGCTGGGCTTGCTGGCGACATCAACCATATCTGCCACTGATACGCCCATCGCGGCGGATACTTTGCAGAGAATGGCGATGCTGGGGTTAGCCGCGCCTTTTTCGATTTCCACCAGCATGCCTTTACTGATCCCCGCCCGCTGGGCCAGGGTGTCTAACGTCAGTTTTTGCTGCTGCCGAAAGGCGCGGATGCGTCCGGCGAGGGCTTCGCTCACGCGGTCAACGTCGGCCCCCTCAACGGTCAATATATTGACTTTCTTGGTCACTGGTCATTACCATGGTCTGAAATAGTCATTAAAGGATTATCCAATGTTAACTGTGACACCGTCAATCGATCCCGCCGTGGCGGCCCTTGCGCCCTGTTTCCGCGCCCTGAGCATCGTGGTTGAAGCGGGCGCGCTGATTCACCCGGAAGTGGGTGCCCAGGCGCTTGCACGGGCCTGCCAGGCTATCAACGCGCAGGATGTCCCCTGGGCTGAGGCGCATCTCGCCGCCTGGAGTACGGTTTTTAAAGCCTTCGGCGCGAAGCCGAAACGCACCCCCTGCTCGGCGGACGCTTTACGTAAGCGCGTACTGCGCGATGGCACCCTGCCTGCCATCGATCCGGTAGTTGATCTGTATAACGCCATCAGCATTCAGTATGCGATCCCGGTAGGCGGCGAAAATATCGCGGCCTATCAGGGGATGCCGCGGCTGGTGATCGCCGATGGCAGCGAGGCTTTCGATACCGTTAAAGAAGGGGAAATCGTGCTGGAATGCCCGGAGCCGGGGGAAGCGATCTGGCGGGACGATTCCGGCGTAACCTGCCGACGCTGGAACTGGCGTCAGGGCGTGCGTACCCGTCTGGACGCCAGCGCCACGCAGATGTGGTTCATCCTCGAAAGCCTGCCGGAGATGCCGCTGGCGGCGCTGCATGAGGCCGGAGACACATTGATCGCCGGGCTTAAGGCGATGATGCCGGAGGCGAAAATCAGTCAACAACTTATTGGCGCGGAAAAGGGGTAATACCCGGCTGATTTTCACTCCCGGAGGATAACTCCTGCTTTTCGTATCGGGTGTTTCCCGCGCCGGGAGACGGCTATGCTTAGACTATTCGCTCAACGCTATGGAGTAGTTATGAAAGCAATCGCCATTACCGCCGCCGCCCGTAACGGCAGCAACCTCGACTTTCTGCGTGATATCGACATCGACAAGCCGGTCGCCAGCGGTCACGATCTGCTGGTGCAGGTCAACGCCATTTCCGTAAACCCGGTAGATACCAAAGTGCGTGCCGGGTTCGACGCTGACGAACCGCGGATCCTTGGCTGGGATGCGGTTGGCGTCGTCACTGAGGTGGGCGATGCGGTGACGCTGTTTGCGCCAGGGGATACCGTCTGGTACGCCGGGGCGCTGACCCGTCCGGGCAGCAACGCTGAGTATCAGTTAGTGGATGAGCGCATCGTGGCGCACAAGCCCGCCTCGCTGGATAACGCCTCTGCGGCGGCGCTGCCGCTGACCGCCATCACCGCGTGGGAAATGCTGTTCGATCGTCTCGGCGTCACGGAAAACGGTAATGAGGGTGACGTGCTGCTGATCGTTGGCGCGGCGGGCGGCGTGGGTTCCATCCTCACCCAACTGGCGCGTAAGCTGACCAAAATGACGGTGATTGGCACGGCTTCACGTCCGGAAAGCCAGCAGTGGGTGCGCGATCGCGGCGCGCACCATGTGATTGACCACAGCAAACCGCTCGGCGAGGAGCTGGCGCGTATCGGCATTAAACAGGTGACCCACGTCGCCAGCCTGACCAATACCAGCGATCACTATCAGCAGCTGATTGATGCGCTGATCCCGCAGGGTAAGCTGGCGCTGATCGACGATCCCGACAGCCTGGATGCCCGTCCGCTGAAAGCCAAAAGCATCTCACTGCACTGGGAATTTATGTTTACCCGCTCGATGTTCGAAACCACGGACATGATCGAACAGCATCACCTGCTGACCCGCGTGGCGTCGCTTATCGACAGCGGCGTTATTAAAACCACGCTCGGGGAGCACGGCGGCGCGATTAATGCCGAAAATCTGCGTAAAGCGCATAAGCTTATCGAGACACAGCGTGCGGTCGGCAAGATCGTTCTCGAAGGTTTCTGAGCCAGGAATCTTCCCAAAAGCCTTTCCCCGATGAAAGCGAAGCGCGGTTAACGCGCTTCGCTGCTTCTGCTTTGCCCCGCGTTTGCTTACACTTTTTAGCAAGGCGCTGTTGCTTTCAGTCATAAATCGCAGCAATGTTAGCGCGCATGATTTACCAGAGGGCGGTATAAAAATAAAACGCCTGTCAAAAACGGAGAGATTATGGGTAAGACGAAAATGTTACTTCTGGGCGCGCTGCTGATGACGTCCGGCGCGGTACTTGCCGCACCGCAGGGAACCGGTATTCAGAAGTATGAAATTCAGGAATTTATTGCCGACTTTACCAAATTTAAACCCGGCGATACGGTGCCGGAAATGTACCGTACCGATGAGTACAACATTAAGCAGTGGCAGGCGCGTAACCTGCCGGCCCCCGATGCCGGCAGCCACTGGACCTATATGGGCGGCAACTACGTGCTGATCACCGATGCCGAAGGGAAGATCCTCAAAGTTTACGACGGCGAAATTTTCTACCACCGCTGATGGTCAGTTCAGGGATGAGACATGCACATTCGTAACGGGACAGAGAGCGATCGCCCTTTTTTACGCACGCTTTATTTGCAGGCCCGCCGCCATAGCTGGACATGGCTTGATGGCGAAGAGTGGCAACTGGAAGATTTCGATGCCGCCACCCTGGACGAGCACATCTGGGTTGCGGAAGAGGACGGTCACCGGCTGGGATTTGCCTCCGTCTCGGTGAGCAACAATTTTCTGCACAACCTGTTTGTGGATCCGGCGTGGCAGGGAAAAGGCGTCGGCAGCGCGTTGCTGGATAAGGTGCAGTCGGAATTTACCAGCACCGGCGCGCTGAAATGTCTGGCGAAGAACAAGGCGGCGCTGGCGTTTTATCAGCGTCACGGTTGGCATGTTGAAGCGAAAGGCGAGTCGCCGGAAGGGGAATATGTGCTGCTGCACTATCGGCTACGCTGACGATCGGCAAGAACCCCTCACCGGATGGCGAGGGGTTTTGTTTTTATAGCGCGCGGAATGCGATCTCGGCAGGAATAACGTCCCCCTGCCAGTACAGCTGCGCGGCTACACGTCCTGCCAGCTTACGGTACATCGCCGTAAACTCACTGTCCGGGCGACTCACCACGGTCGGCGTGCCGTTATCCAGATCTTCACGCAGGCTGATGTGCAGCGGCATCTGACCGAGAAGCTGGGTGTGGTACTGCTCTGCCAGCTTCTCTGCGCCACCGGTGCCGAAAATCGGTTCGTGGTGACCGCAGTTGCTGCAAATATGCACGCTCATGTTTTCCACGATGCCCAGCACCGGCACTTCAACTTTCTCGAACATCACGATGCCTTTTTTCGCATCGATCAGCGCGATATCCTGCGGCGTAGTGACAACTACCGCGCCGGTCACCGGCACGTTTTGCGCCAGCGTCAGCTGAATGTCACCGGTACCCGGCGGCATATCCAGCACCAGATAATCGAGATCCGGCCACAGGGATTCCTGCAACAGTTGCAGCAGCGCTTTGCTGGCCATCGGCCCGCGCCACACCATGGCGTTCTCGTCGGTGACCAGATAGCCAATGGAGTTGGTGGCAAGGCCATGCGCCATGATCGGTGCCATATGCGTGCCATCCGGCGATGTCGGACGTTCACCTTCGGCACCCAGCATCGTCGGGATCGACGGGCCGTAAATATCCGCGTCGAGAATACCGACTTTCGATCCTTCCGCCGCCAGCGCCAGCGCCAGGTTGACCGCGGTAGAGGATTTCCCTACCCCGCCCTTTCCGGAACTGACCGCGATGATATTTTTCACGCCGTTGATGCCTGGCTGATTTTTCACGCGTTTTAAGGTGGCGATGTTGTGCGACAGCTTCCAGTCGATGGCTTTCGCGCTGGTGATGCGCAGCAGCTCGGCGCTGCACTGCTCTTTCAGCTCTTCAAACGCGCTGCGCCACGGGAATGGCATCAGCAGTTCGATGTGCAGGGTGTCATCAAGCCAGGCGACGTGGTGAACGGCCTTCAGGGCGGTGAGATTATGCGTCAGCGTGGGGTGCTGGAAATTTGCCAGGGTTCCGACAACTATTGCGCGCAAGGCTTCCGGGGATTTGGCCTGGGATTGCGAGTTCATCCCGACTCCTTTGTATTTGTATGATTAGCTCGTTATGCAAGTTTACCTGAAAGAGGCGGGTTTGTGCTTACTTAATAATGGCCGTTTTGGTAATATCAAAACCCCTTTTTTCACAGAAGAAGTAATGTTCACTATGACTCAAGTCGCGAAGAAAATTCTGGTAACGTGCGCGCTGCCGTACGCCAACGGCTCCATCCACCTCGGCCATATGCTGGAGCACATCCAGGCTGATGTCTGGGTCCGTTACCAGCGAATGCGCGGCCACGAGGTAAACTTCATCTGCGCGGACGATGCTCACGGCACGCCAATCATGCTGAAAGCTCAGCAGCTCGGCATTACTCCGGAGCAGATGATTACCGAAATGAGTCAGGAACATCAGACTGATTTTGCTGGCTTCAATATCAGCTACGACAACTATCACTCTACGCACAGCGACGAGAACCGCGAGCTGGCCAGTGTGATTTACGGTCGCCTGAAAGAGAACGGTTTTATCAAGAACCGCACCATCTCTCAGCTCTACGATCCGGAAAAAGGCATGTTCCTGCCGGACCGTTTTGTGAAAGGCACCTGTCCGAAGTGTAAATCCCCGGATCAGTACGGCGATAACTGCGAAGTGTGCGGCGCGACCTACAGCCCGACTGAGCTTATCGAGCCGAAATCCGTGGTATCCGGCGCGACGCCCGTGATGCGAGATTCTGAGCACTTCTTCTTCGATCTGCCGTCGTTCAGCGAAATGCTGCAGGCGTGGACCCGCAGCGGCGCGCTGCAGGAGCAGGTGGCAAACAAAATGCAGGAGTGGTTTGAATCCGGCCTGCAACAGTGGGATATCTCCCGCGATGCGCCCTATTTTGGCTTCGAAATTCCCGACGCGCCGGGCAAATATTTCTATGTCTGGCTGGATGCGCCCATTGGTTACATGGGTTCCTTCAAGAACCTGTGCGACAAGCGTGGCGATACCGACAGTTTCGATGCGTACTGGAAAGAAGACAGCGAAGCCGAGCTGTACCACTTCATCGGCAAAGACATTGTTTATTTCCACAGCCTGTTCTGGCCGGCGATGCTGGAAGGCAGCGGTTTCCGCAAGCCGACCAACCTTTTCGTGCATGGCTATGTGACGGTGAACGGCGCGAAGATGTCCAAATCCCGCGGCACCTTCATTAAAGCCAGCACCTGGCTGAACCATTTTGACGCCGACAGCCTGCGCTATTACTACACCGCCAAGCTGTCGTCACGTATCGACGACATTGACCTGAACCTGGAAGATTTCGTGCAGCGCGTCAATGCTGACATCGTTAACAAAGTGGTTAACCTGGCGTCCCGTAACGCAGGCTTTATCGCTAAACGCTTCGACGGCGTACTGGCGTCTGAGCTGGCGGATCCGGCACTTTATAAAACCTTCACTGATGCCGCCCAGAGCATTGGCGACGCCTGGGACAGCCGCGAGTTCGGCAAAGCGGTGCGTGAAATTATGGCGCTGGCTGACGTGGCGAACCGCTACGTTGACGAGCAGGCGCCGTGGGTGGTGGCGAAACAGGAAGGCCGCGATGCCGACCTCCAGGCCATCTGCACCATGGGTCTGAACCTGTTCCGCGTGCTGATGACCTGGCTCAAGCCGGTCCTGCCGGAACTGAGCGCCCGTGCTGAAGCGTTCCTGAACAATACCTTCGAATGGGATGCCATTCACCAGCCGCTGCTGGCGCACAAGGTCAACACCTTTAAGGCGCTGTACAACCGTATCGAAATGAAACAGGTTGAGGCGCTGGTAGAAGCTTCGAAGGAAGATGTGAAAACCGCCAGCACACCGGTTTCCGGCCCGCTGGCTGACGATCCGATCCAGGACACCATCACCTTTGATGATTTCGCGAAAATCGACCTGCGCGTGGCGCTGATTGAAAACGCCGAGTTCGTGGAAGGTTCGGACAAGCTGCTGCGTCTGACGCTGGATTTGGGTGGCGAGAAACGTAACGTCTTCTCCGGCATCCGTTCTGCTTATCCGGATCCGCAACCGCTGATCGGTCGCCTGACGGTGATGGTCGCCAACCTCGCGCCACGCAAAATGCGCTTCGGTATTTCTGAAGGCATGGTGATGGCCGCCGGTCCTGGGGGCAGCGACATCTTCCTGTTAAGCCCGGATGACGGTGCAAAACCTGGCCAACAGGTGAAATAATCCCAAATACGCTTAATTGGGCGCTGTTTATACAGCGCCCTTTTTTTATTGCACTATGATTTCAGGGATGGTGATTATTTCTAATTTAAAGGAGCAGTATGAACATCTTAAAAAAATTGGGCGCACTCGTATTCACAGCGTTTGTGGTTGTTGCGCTGAGCGGCTGTGGCGATAAAGAAGAAAGCAAAACCTTTACCTGGTCAGACGGTAAAACCGATTTATCCCTGACCTATTACTACAAAAATGACGTAGTACTGCGTCAGACGGCGAAAAATACGCTGCACTATGCCGGTCTGGGCGTGGCGAATAAAGAAGAAGCGATGCAACGTCTGGGGCCAATCAGCGAGAAGTATAAAGAGATCAAAGGCGTGGAAGAGAGCCTGGACTACGGCGACACCTCTGCAACCGAAACTCTGACCGTGGATTACAGCAAAGTTGACCGTGACGCGCTGCAGAAAATCCAGGGTGCTGAGTTTACCGGTGATGTGAAAGAAGGCGTCAGCATGTCTAAATCTGAAGCTCTGCTGAAGTCTCGTGGTTTTAAAGAAGTTAAAGAGTAAGTGTAATATTGCCCGGCGGCGCAAGCTTGCCGGGCCTACAAATCTCATCGCCCGCCAGGCCGGTGTTAGCATAGCGCCACCCGGCAACAGCCTGTTATTTCGCCGCGTGTAAACGCGTCGCCAGACCACGCAGGAAATAACGCAGGAACTGATCCCCACATTCACGGAAATTTTTATGATCCGCCGCGCGCATCATTGCAGTGATTTCCGGCATCGATACACGGAACTGCTGCTCGGTTAAGATAGCCAGAATATCGTCGGTTTTCAGGTTATAGGCGATGCGCAGCTTCTTCAGCACGATATTGTTATTTACGCGACGTTCCACGGCCAGCGCGGGAGAGGATTCATCCCGGCCACGCTTCTCATAAATCAGACCATTCAGGAAACAGGCCAGAAGAATATCCGGGCAACGCACAAAGCCCTCTTCATCTTCCTTGCGCAACCACGGCACCAGCTGTTCTGCGGTGACATCCGCTTCACCCAGCGCGAAGATACGCAGCAGATCTTGATTGTTGAATTTAGAGATGTAGCGGACGCTTCGTAAAATATCGTTACTGATCATAGTGCCTTCGGTGGAGAAAAATACAAAAACGCAGTTTACCACGATCCCCGCATTTTACAGACCCAGCGCTTCTTTTAGATTTTTCAGATAGCGACGGCTTACCGGCACGGTATGCCCTTCGCGTAGCAACAGCTCCGCCTGGCCATTATCCTCAAAGCGGATCTCTTTTAGGTGCGCCATATTCACCAGATATTGGCGGTGACATCGCATCAGCGGCGTGCGGCTTTCCAGCGTGCGTAGCGTCAGCTCGGTAAACCCCTCTTTGCCTTCATGGCTGGTCACGTATACTCCGCTCAGGCGGCTGCTGACGTATGCCACATCGTCCATCTGCAACAGATAAATGCGACTGTGACCGGCGCAGGGGATAAACTTCAGCGGCTCCTGATTTTCCGGCAGCACCGAAACGTCCTGCACCGCGCGCTCCTGCCGCAGACGCGCCAGCGTTTTAGCCAGTCGTGCCGTAGCAATGGGTTTGAGCAGATAATCAAAGGCGTGCTCTTCGAAGGCTTTCACCGCGTACTCATCAAACGCGGTGAGAAAGACAATATAAGGGCGATGTTCCGGATCGAGCATACCGACCATTTCCAGCCCGCTGATGCGTGGCATCTGAATATCCAGAAACAGCACGTCCGGGCGCAATTTATGCACCGCGCCAATGGCTTCCACCGCATTCGCGCACTCGCCGACGATCTCAATATCGCTTTCATCTTCCAGCAGGATGCGCAGATTTTCCCGCGCTAAGGGTTCGTCATCGACAATCAGCACTTTTAACATGCGATTTCCTCCACAGGCAAACGTAGGGTAATGCGGGTAAAGCTATCCGGCTCGCAGGCCACGGCGATCCCGCAATCATCGCCAAAACGCGCCCGCAAGCGCTTATCCACCAGGCTCATGCCCAGCCCGCTGGCGTTGGCCTTCGGCTGGTACAGACCGGCATTATCTTCAATATCCAGCACCATATACTGCCCGTCGAGGCTCGCCCGGATGGTGATTTCACCGACGCCGAGCAGCTGCGAGGTGCCGTGTTTAATGGCGTTTTCCACAATAGGTTGCAGCGTGAAGGCGGGTAGTTTTTGCCAGCCGAGCGCCTCCGGCACGAACAGGTGCACTTGCAGACGCGACTGAAAACGCGCCTGCTCAATTTGCAGATAAGCATTCACGTGTTCAATTTCATCAGCCAGCGTCACCACTTCCGATGGCCGCTTTAAGTTCTTCCGGAAAAAGGTCGACAGGTACTGCACCAGTTGCCCGGCCTGGTCGCTGTCACGGCGGATCACCGCCATCAGCGTGTTAAGGGCGTTAAACAGAAAATGGGGATTCACCTGCGCATGCAGCAGTTTGATTTCCGACTGGGTGAGCAGCGCCTTTTGTCGCTCGTACTGCCCGGCGAGGATCTGCGCCGACAGCAGTTGCGCGATCCCCTCCCCCAGCGTGCGGTTGATCGAACTGAACAGGCGGTTTTTCGCTTCATACAGTTTGATGGTGCCCATCACCCGCTGATTTTCGCCGCGCAGGGGGATCACCAGCGTCGATCCGAGCTTGCACTGGGGATGCAGTGAACAGCGGTACGGCACTTCATTGCCGTCCGCATACACCACTTCGCCGGTTTCCAGCGCTTTTTGCGTCCAGCGCGAGGAGATAGGCCGCCCGGACAAGTGGTGATCATCGCCAATACCTTTAAACGCCAGCAACTTTTCGCGGTCGGTGATCGCAACCGCGCCGATTTCCAGTTCCTGATACAGCACCTGCGCCACTTTCATGCTGTTTTCTTCGTTAAACCCCTGCCGCAAAATGCCCTCGGTGGACGCCGCCACTTTCAGGGCAGTGGCGGAAAATGCGGAGGTGTATTTTTCAAACATCGCCCGTTTATCGAGCAGGATGCGCATAAAGAGCGCGGCACCAACGGTATTGGTGACCATCATCGGCGCGGCAATGCTGCTCACCAGATGCAGCGCGTCTTCGAACGGGCGGGCGATCAGCAAAATGATCAGCATCTGTACCAGCTCCGCCACCAGCGTAATCGCCCCGGCGGTCAGCGGGCTGAACACTTTATCGGTGCGCCCGCGTTTGATCAGAAAACTGTGCACCAGGCCGCCCAACAGCCCCTCGACGATGGTGGAAACCATACAGCTGAGCGCCGTCATGCCGCCCATTGAGTAGCGGTGTAATCCGCCGGTCAGCCCCACCAGCCCACCGACGACCGGCCCGCCGAGCAGACCGCCCATTACCGCACCGATGGCGCGCGTATTGGCGATAGAATCTTCGATATGCAGGCCAAGATAGGTGCCGAGAATGCAGAAGATAGAAAACGTGACATAGCACAGCAGCTTATGCGGCAGCCGGACGGTGACCTGCATCAGCGGAATAAACAGGCGCGTTTTACTCATCAGCCAGGCGATGACCAGAAACACACACATCTGCTGTAGCAGCAGTAACACCAGATTAAACTCGTACATACCCGCACACCGAAACCGCATAAAGCGCGTAACATACAGGGCGCGCGCTTTTCTTTCTGTGAAACTGCCGGAAAAAATCAAAAAACGTGCCCATTATCACAATAACGGGCCATATCGTCCCACTATCGTATGCACAACGAACAAAAAACGAGCAAATGAGATCCATTCGCATAACAGCGTCTACAGTTAGACCAGGATCCATGCAAAGGTGAAACTATGGCGCTATACACCATCGGTGAAGTGGCTCAGCTGTGCGATGTCAATCCTGTTACCCTGCGGGCATGGCAACGCCGCTACGATTTGCTGACACCCCAGCGTACCGATGGTGGGCACCGGTTATTCAATGACGCGGATATCGATCGAATTCGTGAAATCAAACGCTGGATCGACAGCGGTGTGCAGGTCGGCAAAGTGAAAACCCTGCTATGGAACGGTGCCGCCGACAGCGAATACAACTGGCGGGCGCAGCAGGAGCATCTGCTCGGCTACCTGCAAAGCGGCAACCTTCCCCGTCTGCGGCTGTGGATCAAAGAACAGGGGCGCAAATTCTCCGCGCATACCCTAATCACTCAACTTCTCAACCCCCTGCGTCTGCGCTTACGCGGTCAGGAGCCGACGCTGCTCGCCATGCTGAGTCTGCTGGACGGGGTGCTAATCAACCATATTTCAGTGTGCCTGGCGTCGACGCGCAAGAAAAACAGCAGCGATGCGCTGGTGGTCGGCTGGAATATTCATGACACCACCCGCCTGTGGCTGGAGGCCTGGGTGGCAAGCGAACAGGGATGGCGCACTGGCGTGCTGGCCCATTCCCTGACACAGCTGCGTCCGGAACTGTTTGAGGGACAAACCCTGATGGTGTGGTGCGGCGATGTGCCGACGGTGTCGCAGTTGCAGCAGATGGCCAGCTGGCGTGACGCCGGACATGCGGTTCATATGCTCGGCATTTAATGGTTCGTTAACACTTGCGCTTCACGTTATACTCTTTGCGTTAATCATCAGGAGTAAAACATGAACGCGTCCAAAATCCTTGTCACCACCCTCTTCCTTCTTATGGCCATCGGCGGCACGGGCGGCGTGATGCTGGCGGGTTACTTCTTTATTCTGCGTGCTTAGTCATCGCGCGCGTCAGGCGTTCGAATCCGCGGTCGACAATAATCGCCGCCAGCGCCACCAGTAGCGCCCCCTGGATCACATAGGCCGTATTGAAACCGGACAGGCCGATGATAATCGGCGTGCCGAGCGTATTTGCGCCGACGGTCGATGCAATGGCTGCCGTACCAATATTGATGATCACCGAGGTGCGCACGCCGGCTAAAATAACCGGCGCGGCCAGCGGTAACTCTACTTTCAGCAACCGCTGCCAGGCACTCATCCCCATGCCTTCCGCCACGCTTATCACCCCGGCGGGTACAGCGCTTAGCCCTGCCAGCGTCCCCTGTAAAATCGGCAGCACGCCGTAGAGGATCAGCGCGATAATCGCCGGATCCCGGCCAAAGCCCATCACCGGTACGGCAATCGCCAGCACCGCCACCGGCGGGAAAGTCTGCCCGACCGCGGCAATGGTTTCTACCATCGAGCGAAATTCAAGCCCTGCCGGACGCGTCACCACGATCCCCGCGCCAACGCCGACAAACACCGCAATGACGCTGGACACCCCCACCAGCCAGAAGTGCGCCAGCGTTAAGCTGAGAAAAGACTCCTGCTGATAGACCGGACGCGGCAGCTCGGGAAACCAGGCGCTGAACAGCGCACCGCTGTGCGGCAGGGCCAACAGTAATGCTATAAACAGGGCAATAAGCCACACCAGCGGGTCACGAACGATCTTCACGGTTCGCCTCCGTACTCAGCAAATCGCGAAAATGCAGGCTGCCGCAGGCCACGCCCTTCGCATCCACCACCGGCAAGACGTCGCGCTGCTGCGCCACAAAAGCCGACAACGCATCGCGTAGCGTCAGGTTTTCACTGAGCGGCTCGCCGCCGACCACTTCACCGGCGCGCTGATAATCACCGACGCGGCGCAGGGAGAGCAGACGCACGCCCAGCTCGCTACGGCCAAAGAATTCCCGCACAAAGGGCGTAGCCGGACGGGTCAGCATCTCCAGCGGCGTGCCCTGCTGCACCACCTTGCCGTTGTCCATCAGCACCAGGTGATCCGCAAGCTGTAAGGCTTCGTCGATGTCGTGCGTGACCAGCACAATGGTACGGCCAAGCAGCTGGTGAATGCGGCGCATCTCCTGTTGCAGCGCGGCACGGGTCACCGGATCGAGCGCGCCGAACGGCTCATCCATCAGCAGCACTTCCGGATCCGCCGCCAGCGCGCGTGCCACCCCTACCCGCTGCTGCTGCCCGCCGGACAGTTCATGCGGGTAACGCGAGCGCAGGCCGGGATCCAGCCCAAGCAGCGCCATCAGTTCATCCACCCTTGCTGCGATGCGCGCCCGCGGCCACTTCTGCAACTGCGGCACGGTGGCGATGTTTTCCGCCACCGTCCAGTGGGGAAACAGGCCGATGGACTGAATGGCATAGCCCATGCGCCTGCGCAACGTCAGCATCGGAAAGGAGCGGATCTCCTCACCGGCAAACAAAATCGTGCCGGTATCATGCTCCACCAGCCGGTTGATCATCTTCAGCGTGGTGGATTTACCGGAGCCGGACGTGCCGATCAGCACCGAAAACGCGCCGGTTTTGAAATGCAGATTCAGATCGCTGACCGCGTCCTGACCGTTAAATGCTTTGCTGACCTGTCGAAATTCAATCATGCCTGTTTTACCTTCAGCAGCGCGAGCCACAAACCAAATAACGCGTCGACCACCACCGCCAGCGCAATCACCGGGATCACGCCGAGCAGCACCAGATCCAGCGCGCTACTCAGGAGTCCCTGAAATACCAGCGCGCCAAACCCGCCTGCACCAATCAGTGCGGCGATCACCGCCATGCCGATCGTCTGCACCGTCACCACGCGCAGACTGCGCAGCAATAAGGGCAGCGCCAGCGGCAGACGCACCTGCAAAAAGCGCTGCCGGGCGCTCATTCCCATACCGGCGGCGCTTTCCAGCACCTCGCGCGGCACCTGATTTAATCCCGCCACCACACCGCGCACCAGCGGCAGCAGCGCATAAAGAATGAGCGCGATCAGCGCAGGCGTCAGGCCGGTTCCGGCAATGCCCAGCTGGCCTAACAGCGGAACGCTTTTAACCAGACCGGCAAGGGGTGCGATCAGCAGACCAAACAGCGCCACCGATGGCACCGTCTGGATGACGTTGAGCACGGCAAAGACCGGCCCCTGACGCGACGGATGCCGATAACACCATAGCCCCAGCAGCACGCCTACCAGCAGCGCAGGCAGCAGCGTGCCGACCAGCAACAGCAAATGGCGGGACAGTGCATCGTCAAAGACATCCTGACGGTTGGCGTACTCTTTCAGCAGGGAGAGATCGTTGAGGTAGCCGTAGTGCAGCAGAAGCAGCGGCAGGATCCAGATTTGCGCATGCAACAGCCAGCGCCAGACCGGACCTGCCGTCAGGCGACGAATGGCATCGCTGGCGGCGAGCAGTGCCAGTGCCATCCACAACCACAGGCCGCTGCCCATAGAGGTACGCGCCAGCGCACTGCCCTCCTGCGCCAGGTCTGTCGCCGCCCGCCCCGCTGCCCACACCAGCGCGATAAACAGCCCCTCGGCAAGGATCAGCGTGGCGGCCTGCGGCCACCTGCGCGGCATAAAACAGAGCGCAATCAAAAGCACAGGCGCGGCCAGCCACAGCCACGACGTCTGCGGCCACAGCTGCCATAACAGACGCGTTTCGCCGGACACCAGCCGGTTCGGCGCATAATTAACAAAGGGCAGCAGCGAGGCTGCCAGTGCGATGAGCACCAGCAGCAACACCACGCGATTATGACAACGGATCAAGACCATCCCATCCTGTGGTTACTTCACCAGTCCTTTTTGCTTCAGGTAGTCAGCGGCAACTTTCTTCGCGTCCAGGCCCTCCACAGCGATACTTGCATTCAACTGTTGCAGCGTTTTTTCATCAAGGCTGGCGAAGACCGGCTTCAGCCATTCATCCAGCTGCGGATACGCTTTCAGCACCGCTTCGCGTACTACTGGCGTCGGGGCATAAATCGGCTGCACGCCTTTTGGATCGCTGAGAGTTTGCAGACCCAGCGCCGCCACCGGGCCGTCGGTGCCGTAGGCCATCGCAGCATTCACGCCGGAGGTTTGCTGCGCTGCGGCTTTGATGGTCACTGCGGTATCGCCGCCTGCCAGCGACAGCAACTGATCCTGGTTGAGCTTAAAGTTGTAGGCTTTTTCAAAGGCTGGCAGCGCATCGGCACGTTCGATAAATTCAGCCGACGCCGCCAGTTTGAACGTGCCGCCTTCTTTCAGATAGCGGCTGAGATCGTCAAGGGAGGCCAGTTTGCCCTTCTCCGCCACGTCTTTACGCACGGCGATAGTCCAGGTGTTGTTGGCAGGTGCAGGCGTCAGCCATACCAGCTTGTTCTGTTCGGCATCCAGCTTTTTGACTTTTTCGTAGCCCTGCTGCGCGTTTTTCCACGCCGCATCGTTTTCGTCTTTAAAGAAGAATGCGCCGTTGCCGGTGTATTCCGGATAAATATCCAGCTCGCCGGAGGTGATCGCCCCGCGCACCACCGGCGTGGTGCCGAGCTGCACTTTATTGACGGTTTTCACGCCGTGGCTTTCCAGCACCTGCAAAATGATATTGCCCAGCAGCGCGCCTTCGGTATCAATTTTCGATCCGACTTTAATGGGCTCTGCCGCCAGCGCCGGCAGGCTCACCGCCGCGATCAGCGCCAGTGAACCGAGCATCCCCTTGGTGATAGTCATCGTGCCTTCCTCGTTAATTGCCGTCTGCTTTCAGCAGTTTGTGTAAAAAGCGTAGACGATATATCGCTATCCTGCGGTGTTCTCTGGCAGCTTTAACGGCACGGTCATCAGACTGGCGGAAAAATAGAGCAGCGCGATGACCCACAGCGTGCCTTCCACGCCAAGCGGCCCGACGCACAACGTCACGATAAATGGCCCGGCAAAGTTGCTCAGCCCCGAGCCAAGATTAAGACAGGAGATGGCCGCGCCTTTGTTTTCCGGCAACAATGAGGGGATCAGCGCACTCAACGGCCCAAAGGCACCCAGGCCAATGGCATAGAGGGCAAGCGCAATAAACAGCGCGGCGTTACTGTGGCCAAAAAGTACCGGCGCGTAGCAGACCGCCAGCGACGCCAGCCCGCAGAGGGTACCGGAAAACCACACGACCGTATTGCGCCAGCCGATACGATCTCCCAGCCAGCCGAACAGATAACTGGCAAAAATGTTGACCACGTTGACCAGACCCCAGATGGTGAGCCATTCGGCGATGCTGAAGCCGAAGCGCGGCAGATACACGGGCATCAGGATCACCAGTGAAAATTTGCCAATGTCATTGATGGTTTTGACGATCACCGCAAGACGCATTTTCGGCTCGCGTACCAGCACCATAATCCCATCGCCCATCGCCTGACGGATGCTCTGGCTGCGGGGAAATCGCGGTCGGTCACCATTGAGGATCAGCGCACACATCGCGCCCAGGGCGACAAAGACAAAACCGCTGGCAAGGGTAACGGTTTCCCCGACGACGGGCAGCATCAGCCCGGAATACCAGGGTCCGACGATAGTCATGCCGACGCCAAAGGCGATCCAGAACCACGACACCGCGCGGCCTAAGATGCTCGCTTCGCAGCGCTGGTTGATCCATACCAGAAAGGAATAGGCAAACAGCGGATAGGCCATGCCGCGCAGGGCATAGCTGACCATCATCATCGGATAGTGGTTGTCCGGCAATGCGACAAAAATAAAGGGCACCGAGCCGCCGACATAGAGCAGCGTTGCCACCCACATCAGCCGCCGCACGCCGAGCACACCGGCGCCGATCCCGGAGAACCAGGATACCGCCGCGACACACAGGCCAAAAACCGAGGACAGCAGGCTGATGTCGAACGCCACGAAGCCACGCTGTTGTAGCATCGATGCCAGCCAGCTCTGTTCGAGTGTCGCACCGGTAACAAAGAGAAAAACGCCGACAAATCCCCAGCACAGTTCGCGTGGTAAGCCGAGGCGCGCCCAGATGCCCCGCTGTATAAAAAGGCTTTGATCCATGAGGTTATCCTTAACAAGATACTCGTCCCTGACGGTGAAGGCCGCATTATGCGGATTACCGCCCGCCATTTTTGTGACGCGCTTTCTGAGTCTGGTGAAAACGTACTACAGTGTGCCGATAAATCTTTTACAGGACAGGTTAAGCGAGTATCAGATGTCACAATATTGGTGGAAGGATTTACTCGACCGCAATGGCCACTGGCAGGGGCTGGAACTGCAGGTGCAGGAAAGCGACGCTCCCGTGCAGGCAATGGAAATGTTGAGCGGCCATCATGGTCGGATGGCGCTACAGCTTCAGGGAGAAACGCTGTTCTGGGCTACTATGCTTGCGGATCACTCAGGCGTCTGGCTGGTGTTTAATGCCGATCATCCGGGCCAGCAATCTATGTTGCCGCCGGTGACATCCGCGGATGTGGAGTGGGTTCAAAAGCAGGCCGTACAGGATCCGCTACGCGAATGGTGTCGCTATTTTGCCCGACAGTTAATGGCAGCCCCCACGCCGTTGTTGCCCGCGCGTCGGTGGTTGTTAAGGCCCATGATGCCGGTAAGCGCAGCCCCGCGCCCTCTGGCACAGCGACAGCCCGTTGCCGACTGGCGTTTTGAGTCGCCGGCAAGCGCCGGAAATATCGGCTGCGACTGGGTGCTCTATGGCGAAGATTTCCCTGATGTCGCGGATCCGCAAAAGGTCATGCTGGTGGACTGGTGGTGGGGAGGCAATTTACTGCGGGGCCGCTATCCGATCGACCGCAATGCGGGACGCCTGAAATGGTGGCGCAAAAAAAGCCGTGAAGGGACATTGCCGCCGGTACTGGTCTGGTACATTGCCGGGCTGGCTTCCTTTGTGATCCTCGACGGGCATTATCGCCTGCAGGCAGCAATCGATGAGGGCATTCCCCCTGAATTTGTGGTGCTCAGTGAACTGAATGAGCGGACGTTTATGCCGGATCCGGACCAGCAGGCGCGGGTCGTTAAGGCATTGGAAATGCAGCAGCGTAATCCGGGGTTTAACGTTGAGGGGATCAATCAGACCTTGATTAACCTTTATGATACCCGCTATCTGTACGCGTCCACCCACAGCCGGGCGATCCTCGGCGAGGGCACGGGCTGGGCGCGGGATTTAAGGACTTATTTGCAAAAACACCAGTTGAGTGAGTACCTGGAAAGGATCATGGCCCGGGTGAGCGAGTAGCAGGCAGGATAGTCTGTTCACCGCAGCCAAAAAAAACGCCACCGGAGGGTGGCGTTGGATATCGCGACAAAACGATTACAGTAGTTCGAACTCGCCCTGCTTCACGCGGGCCGAATCGGTGCCGATAAAGACGTTAAATTTGCCCGGTTCCGCATCGTATTTCATCTGCTGGTTCCAGAACTTCAGCGCCTCAATGTCGATCGGGAAGCTGACGGTTTGTGTCTCACCCGGTTTCAGAGTGATTTTCTCAAAGCCTTTCAGCTGCTTCACCGGACGGCTCATCGAAGCAGTCACGTCCTGAAGATACATTTGCAGCACTGTTGCGCCTTCGCGTTTACCGGTGTTCGTCACCTGCACACTGGCAGTGACGGTGCCATCGCGCTTCATGGTCGGCGCAGACAGTTTCACATCAGACACGCTGAACGTGGTGTAGCTCAGGCCATAGCCAAACGGATACAGCGGGCCGTTTGCTTCGTCGAAGTAGCGCGAGGTGTACTTGTTCGGCTTATCGGCGTTATACGGGCGACCGGTATTCAGATGGCTGTAGTACACCGGGATCTGCCCGACGGAGCGCGGGAAGGACATCGGCAGTTTACCGGACGGGTTGTAATCGCCAAACAGCACATCGGCGATGGCGTTACCGCCTTCGGTGCCCGCAAACCAGGTTTCGAGGATCGCATCAGCCTGCTGGTCTTCTTTCACCAGCGCCAGCGGACGGCCATTCATCAGCACCAGCACCAGCGGTTTGCCGGTGGCTTTCAGCGCCGCGATCAGATCGCGCTGACTTTGCGGCAGCGTGAGATCGGTACGGCTGGACGCTTCGTGAGCCATGCCCTGGGCTTCCCCGACCACCGCCACCACGACGTCAGACTGATTCGCCGCTTTCACCGCTTCGTCGATCATCGCCTGCGGGGTGCGTTCATCCACCTGCACCGCTGGTTCGTACTGGTTTAAGAAGGTCACGATGTCTTTGTCGTCGGTGATGTTCGCGCCTTTAGCGACGATCACTTTGCCCTGATCGCCGAGGGCATTTTTAATGCCGGTCAGCACGGTCACGGACTGATCCGCCACGCCTGCCGCCGACCAGCTGCCCATCACGTCACGCTTGCTGTCAGCCAACGGGCCCACCACGGCGATGGTCGCGTTTTTCTTCAGCGGCAGCGTATCCAGACGGTTTTTCAGCAGCACCAGACTTTCGCGCGCCACTTCACGGGCTTCTTTGCGATGCAGACGGCTTTCGGCATTAGTGTCCTGCGGATCGGTCTCTTTCGCACCCAGGTGGCTGTACGGATCGTTAAACAGCCCCATATCATATTTCACGTTCAGCACGTGACGGGTGGCGTCGTCCAGCTCGGCCATCGTCACCTTGCCGTTTTTGATCAGATCCGGCAGGTATTTGCTGTAGTACTCATCGGCCATGCTCATATCGACGCCCGATTTAAGGGCCACGCGTACCGCGTCAGCCGGATCGGCGGCGGTGCCGTGTTTAATCAGTTCTTTAATGGCGCCGTGGTCAGAAATGGTGATGCCCTTAAAGCCCCACTCCTTGCGCAGCAGATCTTTTAACAGCCAGGGATCGGAGGCCGCAGGGGTTCCGTTGAGGGAGTTCAGGGCGATCATCACCCCGCCGCTGCCCGCGTCCAGCGCCGCTTTATACGGCGGCATGTAGTCGTTAAACAGACGCTGTGAGCTCATGTCGACGCTGTTGTACTCTTTGCCGCCTTCCACCGCGCCGTAAGCGGCGAAGTGTTTCACGCTGGTCATCACCGAATAGCGATCCGCCGGGCTTTTACCCTGCATGGATTCCACCATGGTTTTGCCCATGCTGGCGGTCAGATAAGTATCTTCACCGAAGCCTTCTGAACCCCGTCCCCAGCGCGGATCGCGCGAGACGTCGACCATCGGTGCCCAGGTCATGTTCAGGCCATCGTCTGCCGCTTCATAAGCGGAGATACGCCCGACGGTTTTCACCGCATCGAGGTTAAACGAGGACGCCAGGCCAAGGCTAATCGGGAAGACGGTACGCTGGCCGTGAACCACGTCGTAGGCAAAGAACAGCGGAATTTTCAGGCGGCTGAGCTGCATCGCCTGATCCTGCATGGCGCGAATATCCTGACGGGTGACGGTGTTAAAAATCGCCCCGACCTGACTTTCTTTGATCATGTCACGGATGGCTTCTTTCGGGTTGTCCGGCCCGACGCTGATAAGACGTAACTGACCGATTTTTTCATCGGTGGTCATTTTGCCGAGTAATTCGGTGACAAAGGCATCACGCGCTTCCGGCGTAAGGGGATGATTGCCGGTCGTTTCTTCTGCCAGCGCGGGATGCAGCGCCAGACTCACAGCGACACCTACAGAACATAGCCATTTCATGTCGTATATCTCTCGTAATTACAGCCGTATCAGCGGCAGAGCGTGCGAAAAACGCAGTGTGCCATAATCGTAGTAGCTGTTGCAGGGTTATTCTCTTATTTTTCTGACGATTACTTCCGCGTGATGTATTTTCCCGCGCTATGCTTTAAAGCGTCAATTTTGCCCCGCCACAAGGAGTGGATCATGTCTGGTCATCATCCTGATAATAACGCTGCTTTTCTGCAAGAACTTACCCGCCTCGTAGGCCACGCTCATCTGCTGACTGAACCGGCCAAAACCGCCCGCTACCGTAAAGGCTTCCGCTCAGGCCAGGGCGATGCGCTGGCGGTGGTATTCCCTGGCTCGTTGCTGGAACTGTGGCATGTGCTGAGCGCCTGCGTGCGCGCCGATAAAATTATTCTTATGCAGGCGGCGAATACCGGCCTGACCGCCGGCTCGACACCGGATGGCAATGATTACGACCGCGAGATCGTGATCATCAGTACGCTGCGCCTCGATAAGCTGCACCTGCTGGAAAAAGGTGAGCAGGTGCTGGCGTATCCGGGCACCACACTTTATTCGCTGGAAAAAGCGCTTAAGCCGCTGGGTCGCGAACCCCACTCGGTGATTGGTTCATCGTGCATCGGCGCGTCGGTGATCGGCGGTATCTGTAATAACTCCGGCGGCTCGCTGGTGCAGCGCGGCCCGGCCTACACCGAAATGTCGCTGTTTGCGCGTATTAATGAAGACGGCCAGCTGCAACTGGTGAACCATCTGGGCATTGATCTGGGCACCACGCCGGAGCAGATCCTCAGCAAGCTGGACGATGACCGCATCAGCGACGCCGATGTGCGTCATGACGGTCGCCACGCTCACGATCACGATTACATTACCCGTGTGCGCGACATCACGGCAGACACCCCGGCGCGCTATAACGCCGACCCGGATCGCCTGTTTGAGTCCTCCGGCTGCGCGGGCAAGCTCGCGGTCTTTGCGGTGCGTCTGGACACCTTCCCGGCAGAAAAACGCCAGCAGGTGTTTTACATCGGCACTAATCAGCCGGAGGTGCTGACGGAGATCCGCCGTCATATTCTGGCCAACTTTACCCATCTGCCGGTTGCTGGTGAGTATATGCACCGTGATATTTACGACATCGCGGCGCGCTACGGGAAAGACACGTTCCTGATGATCGACAAGCTCGGCACCGACAAAATGCCGATGTTCTTTACCCTGAAAGGCCGCACCGACGCGATGCTGGAAAAAGTGCCGCTGGTGAAACCGCACTTTACCGACCGGGCGATGCAAAAGCTCGGCAATCTGTTCCCGAACCATCTGCCGCCGCGCATGAAAACCTGGCGGGATAAGTACGAACATCATCTGCTGCTGAAAATGTCCGGTGATGGCATTGCCGAAGCGCAAAGCTGGCTGAAATCGTACTTCGCTGATACAGAGGGTGATTTCTTCGCCTGTACCACTGAAGAAGGCAATAAAGCCTTCTTGCATCGCTTTGCGGCGGCGGGAGCGGCGATCCGTTATCAGGCGGTACACGCAGAGGAAGTGGAAGATATTCTGGCACTGGATATTGCCCTGCGCCGCAATGACGAGCAGTGGTTTGAAACGCTGCCGCCGGAGATCGACAGCCAGCTGGTGCACAAGCTCTATTACGGGCATTTCATGTGCTACGTCTTCCATCAGGATTACATCGTGAAAAAAGGCGTCGATGCCCATGCGCTGAAAGATCAGATGCTGGCGCTGCTGCACGCCCGTGGGGCGCAGTATCCGGCGGAACATAATGTTGGTCATCTGTATGAAGCGGCAGAAAGTTTAAAACATTTTTATCGCAGCAATGACCCGACAAACAGCATGAACCCCGGAATCGGCAAGACTTCAAAGCTAAAAAACTGGGCGTAATCCAAACCAGAGGCTAAACCGCATAGCGCACCCCCGGCGCTATGCGTTGCACTGTGATGCATGGGGTATTCTGTGCTCCTTTTTCGTACTAGAGTAGCGCCATTACGCCATAGAAACGTTTCTATGGCTGGCCCCTCAGGAGCACTTGCCCATGTCTGTCATTGATGTTTTAACAGGAACCGAAGTGGAGGTTCGCGATGCACGGCCTGACGACGCGCATGCCGTGGCCGCCATCTACGCCTGGCATGTGCTGCACGGGCGCGCTTCTTTTGAAGAGGTGCCGCCCACAGTGGATGAGATGCGCGAACGTATTGAGGCCGTCACCGCCGAAGGGCTGCCGTGGCTGCTGGCGCTGTATCGCGGCATTGTGGTCGGCTACTGCTACGCCAAACCCTATCGTCCCCGCCACGCCTACCGTTTTACCCTTGAAGAATCGATTTATGTGGATGCCAGCATGACCGGACACGGCATCGGCAGCGCGCTAATGGATGCGCTGATCTCGCGCTGCGAAGAAGGGCCGTGGCGGCAGATGATCGCCGTTGTCGGCGACGGCCATAACAATGCCGGCTCCCTGCGTCTGCATGAAAAACATGGCTTTACCGTCGCAGGCCAGCTGCGCAGCGTGGGCTATAAGAAAGGTGACTGGCGGGATACCTTGATCATGCAGCGCCCACTCAACGACGGTGACTGGACGCTGCCGGAATAATTAATCGTTCTGCGCGGTTTGCTCGCCCGCGGCACTGCTGCCGCTGCTCACCATTTGCGCCGCTTTCTGGCGCTTGTAGGCCAGCGCCGCTGCCGGTACAGGTTGAGCTTTACCGGTTTCGATCCAGGTCCGCAGACGGCTGGCATCCGCAAAGTGGGTGTATTTGCCGAACGCATCCATGACCACCAGCGCTACCGATTTGCCGTTAATTACGGTACGCATCACCAGACAGTGACCGGCGGCATTGGTAAAGCCGGTTTTGGTCAACTGAATATTCCAGTTATCACGGTACACCAGATGATTAGTGTTGCGGAACGGCAGCGTGTACGGCGGGTTGCTGAAGGTCGCCATCTCTTCTCGCGTGGTGCTTAGCTGACCGAGCAGCGGATACTGTTTCGTTGCCACCAGCAGACGCGTCAGATCCCGCGCTGTAGAGACGTTGTGGATCGACAGCCCCGTCGGCTCCACAAAGCGCGTATTGCGCATACCTAAGGCCTTCGCTTTGGCGTTCATCGCGCGAATAAAGGCGTCATAGCCCCCCGGATAATGGTGCGCAAGGCTCGCCGCCGCGCGGTTTTCCGAGGACATCAGCGCCAGCAGCAGCATGTTCTTGCGGCTGATTTCACTGTTTAACCGCACGCGGGAATAGATGCCTTTCATCTCCGGCGTATGGCTGATATCCACTTTTAATTTTTCATCCAGCGGCAGGCTGGCATCCAGCACCACCATCGCCGTCATCAGCTTGGTAATGGACGCAATCGGTCGCACCAGATCGGGATGGCTGGAATAAATCACCTTATTGGTGTTCAGATCGACAATCATCGCACTGCCGGAGGCAATTTCGGGCTGGGCTGTGGTCGCGACAGCGGACGCTTTTGCCAGCGCCTGGGGAACCACAGGCACGCTCAGTAATAACGCAAGGCTTAATAAGGAAACACGGAATTTCAGCATGGTGAGGCTTCTGATAATGATTCACGCGCGTAATAACGCGCACCGCTGTTGTCGGCAATAAAAATAACAAAAGCTGGCAAAGGCATGATAGCCGCCCGTTCGGGTTGTCGCCAGAGAAGATTCGTTGCACAACGTTGCATTGCTGGCATTCACACCAGCAATGCAATTACCTCAGGATCGCCTCAGAACAGCCGGTAACCGTAGCCCCAGAGGATCACGGTGAGCGCCAGCAGCACTTCCAGCACCAGCACGCCAATGGCGAGCGTCGAGCCGGAAAAGTTAAGGCTTTCTTCACGATTGATATTGAGGAAGGTGGGGATACCGACATACAGCAGATAACCGGTCCACACCAGCGCCGCAGTGCCGATCAACGCGCACAGCCAGACCAGCGGGTACAGCGCGACGATACCACTTAAAAACAGCGGCGTGGCGACATAACCGGCAAATATCATACAGCGCGCCAGCGACGGACGCTGGGGTATGCCGCGTGCCATCCAGTAAATCACCCTGCCCATGATCGCCACGCCCGCCAGCATCAGGGCATAAAACAGAATGCCGAGATACACACCGGTGAACAGCGAGAGCTGCATAATATTGCCATCCCCGAAATCCCAGCCAATCTGCGTGGTACCGATAAACGCGCAGATCACCGGGATGGCGGCCATCAGTAATACGTGGTGCGTGTAGTGGTGCGAAACAGTTTCGTTTTCGCGTTTAATGACCTGCATTTCACGATCGGGATGGGAAAAGAGTCCCCAGACATGGTTCATAACGCCCCCTTGCAGTCAGCCCGAGCTTCGACCCTGTAAGTATAATGCAGATATTGGTTATTTTTTGAGCGAACCGATAAGTCTGATAAATAACCAGACGCCCCTTGTTGCGATCCCGTTCGCGTTTGAAGGTGTATGCTTTAAAAAATGGATGTAAACAACGAGTTGAGTTTGTCGTGGATATAAACGGTCTGATAACCCAGTACGGCTATGCGGCGCTGGTGATTGGCAGCGTGGCGGAAGGTGAAACCATTACCCTGCTCGGTGGCGTGGCAGCCCATCAGGGATTGCTTCGGTTCTGGCTGGTGGTGGTGTCAGTGGCGCTTGGCGGTATGATTGGCGACCAGTTGCTGTACCTGCTAGGGCGGCGCTATGGCGAGCGCATTTTGCGACGTTTTTCCCGCCACCAGAAAAAAATCCGCCGCGCGCAGAAGCTGATCCAACGTCGGCCTTATCTGTTTGTGATTGGCTCGCGATTTATGTACGGCTTTCGCATCATCGGCCCGCTGCTGATTGGTGCCAGCCATCTGCCGCCGAAAGTCTTTCTGCCGCTCAATATTCTCGGGGCCATTGTCTGGGCGCTGATTTTCACCACGCTGGGCTATGTTGGCGGCGAGGTGATAGGTCCGTGGCTGCACCATCTGGATCAGCATCTTAAGCATGGGGTGTGGATCGTACTGGCGCTGGGGATTGCGCTGGCGCTGCGTTACTGGTTCACGCACCGCCGCGATAAGGACGAGGACGACTAAGCCGGGCCATGGCCCGGCCCGGTCGCGTTATTTCGCTTTAAACTGCGGGTTCGCCAGCATAAAGCCGCCGTCGACGATAAACGACTGCCCCGTGGTATAGCTCGCATCTTCCGAGCACAGCCAGCCCACCAGGCTTGCGATCTCCTGCGTTTTACCCGGACGGGTAAGCGGCACAATCGGCAACGACCCGTCTTTGGCGTCGTCATCGTCCATATCGTTCATCGGCGTGGCGATGGCACCAGGCGCCACGGCATTGACCAGAATACGGTGATCCACCAGCTCCAGCGCCATCGATTTGGTTAGCCCGCCCAGCGCGTGTTTGGCAGCGGTATAGGCGCTGGCGTCCGGTAGCGGTGTGTGCTCATGCACCGAGGTGATGTTCACAATGCGTCCGCCCTCTCCCTGCTCTGCCATTTTACGTGCGGCGATTTGCGAGCACAGAAATGCGCCGTCGACATCGACGGTAAACACCGCGCGCCAGTCCTTAAACTCCACCTCAAGAAACGGCGCTTTGCTCATTGCCCCGGCGTTGTTCACCAGCGCATCGATACGACCAAAACGTTCAATCAGCGTGGTGATTGCCTCAGCGCCTTCCGGCAGATGCCCGAGATCAAGGTGCACATGCTCTGCGCGTCGCCCCAGCGCTTCCACTTCCCTCGCCGTAGCTTTTGCACCTTCCTCATCGGAATGCCAGGTAATACCAATATCGAAGCCCTGTTTAGCCAGCACCAGCGCGCATTGTTTGCCAATTCCTGAATCTGACGCCGTAACGATGGCGACTTTGTTCGTCGAAACCATGGGGAACTCCTCCGGGGAAATGTGCCAGTCACGGCAAAGAGGTAAGTATAGGAGGTTCGTGGAGGGTAAAAGCCTGATGCACAAACGATCTTGCCCGTTGGCCAGGCAAAACCGGAAATGTTTGCCTACACTAATGCGTGCAGGCATATGACTCTTAAAAGGAAAGGACGATGAAAATTTTACTATGGGCGGTTTTGATTATTTTTCTGATTGGGCTGTTGGTGGTGACTGGCGTGTTTAAAATGATTTTCTGAAAATTGCCCCCGTTATGGGGGCAAGTCATTTATAAGGCTACCGAATCAATCGCCGCCGCAATGGCGGACGAGTGCTTCAGGGTACGCACCTGTTCAAACAGCGCAGTGGCTTCGACATATTCTTTGCGTAAATACCCTAACCACTGTTTGATACGCGCCACGTGATACATCCCGGTATCGCCCTGTTTTTCAAGCTGGCTGTAGCGCTGCAACAGTTGCACCACTTCCGGCCACGGCATACGCGGTGCGTTGTATTTCACCACGCGGCTTAAGTTCGGTACGTTGAGTGCGCCCCGGCCAATCATCACCGCATCGCAGCCGGTGACCGCCATGCAATCCTGTGCGCTTTGCCAGTCCCAGATCTCACCGTTCGCCACCACCGGAATACGCAGCCGTTTGCGGATCTCGCCAATCGCCGCCCAGTTGATGCGCTCAGCTTTGTAGCCGTCTTCTTTGGTACGGCCATGCACCACCAGCTCGCTGGCCCCGGCCTGCTGGACGGCATCGGCGATTTCGAACTGTTTATCGCCGGAATCCCAGCCGAGGCGGATTTTTACCGTGACCGGCAGATGCGCGGGCACCGCTTCACGCATCGCTTTTGCGCCGCGGTAAATCAGATCGGGATCTTTCAGTAAGGTGGCCCCACCGCCGCTGCCGTTCACCAGCCGGGACGGGCAGCCACAGTTGAGATCAACGCCCCAGGAGCCAAGCTCGACGGCGCGGGCGGCGTTCTCTGCCAGCCATTGCGGGTATTGTCCCAGTAGCTGCACGCGCACCGGCGTGCCGCTTGGAGTGCGGCTTTGATGCTGTAATTCCGGGCAGATTTTATAGAAGGATTTTACCGGCAACAGCTGATCGACCACGCGCAAAAATTCGGTGATGCAATGATCATAGTCGTTTACCCCGGTCAGCAGCTCGCGCACCAGCGAATCGAGCACGCCTTCCATCGGAGCCAGTAATACACGCATAACAATACCCAATGATTAAGAGGCGCGTATGGTAGCGTCTCCGGGCCGGTGATGAAAGAGTCAAGCCGCCGGATGAACGGCGGTTTTACGCCTAATCTTGTGTGAATGCATAACGTTAATCACGGGATTGTTTGTTATGCTCGGCTGCATGTTGTGATCGGTAGCACATTTCAGAATTTAATTGTATGATGAATGCATCTCGTCAAGGGTAGTCACCATGAATAAATCACTCACTGTTGTCTGGCAATATCTGCGTGCGTTTGTCCTGATTTATGCCTGTCTGTATGCCGGTATCTTTATCGCCTCGCTGCTGCCGATCACCATTCCCGGCAGTATTATTGGCATGCTGATTATGTTCCTGCTGCTGGCGCTGCAAATTCTGCCGGCAAAATGGGTGAACCCCGGCTGCTATGTGCTGATCCGTTATATGGCGTTGCTGTTCGTGCCGATTGGCGTCGGCGTGATGCAATATTATGACGTGCTGATCGCCCAGTTTGGCCCGGTGGTCGTCTCCTGCGCCGTCAGTACGCTGGTGGTGTTCCTGGTGGTCAGCTGGAGTTCGCACATTGTGCACGGTGAACGCAAAATCGTCGGTGAGAAGGAGCAGAAGCAATGATGGCGTCGATCTGGTGGTCATTGCCGCTGACACTGGCGGTATTTTTCGCCGCGCGCCAACTGGCGACCCGCGTGCGTATCGCGCTGCTCAACCCACTGCTGGTTTCGATGGTGGTGATCATTCCCTTCCTGCTGCTGACCGGCATTCCTTACGAACGCTATTTTCAGGGCAGTAAAATTCTTAACGATCTGCTGCAACCGGCGGTCGTCGCGCTGGCCTATCCACTTTATGAGCAGCTGCATCAGATCCGCGCCCGCTGGAAATCCATTATTACCATCTGCTTTGTCGGCAGCGTGGTGGCGATGGTGACCGGTACCTCTATTGCGCTGCTAATGGGGGCGACGCCGGAAATCGCCGCCTCTATTCTGCCAAAATCGGTGACTACGCCGATTGCGATGGCGGTGGGCGGCAGCCTTGGCGGTATTCCTGCCATCAGCGCCATGTGCGTGATTTTTGTCGGCATTCTGGGCGCGGTATTCGGCCACACCCTTCTCAATGTGATGCGTATTCGCACCAAAGCGTCGCGCGGTCTGGCGATGGGTACGGCGTCGCACGCCCTGGGCACTGCCCGCTGTGCGGAGCTGGATTATCAGGAAGGGGCGTTCAGTTCGCTGGCGTTGGTGATCTGCGGCATTATTACGTCGCTGTTAGCCCCTTTTATCTTCCCGCTGATCCTCGCGGTACTGGGCTAAAATTTGCGATGCGTCGCGCATTTTTCATTTGAATTTCATAAGTTGCATATACAGTGTGAGTTGCGTCACATATAAAGGCCTTAGCGGCCCGTAAACTACGCTCCCATTACACTGTTATGAGGCAATGCCATGCATTCACGTTTTCACGCTGCTTTCGCAAGTCTCGCGGCGGATCTGCAATCCGCCCTGGCTCCCCTTCTGGCGGATGAGCACTTCCCTGCCCTGCTGACCGCGGAACAGGTCGCCATGCTTAAAAATGCAACGCGACTGGACGAAGACGCACTGGCGTTCGCGCTGTTACCCCTTGCCGCAGCCTGTGCACGTACGCCGGTATCGCACTTTAACGTTGGTGCCATTGCGCGCGGCGTCAGCGGCACCTGGTATTTTGGCGGCAATATGGAATTTATCGGCGCGACCATGCAGCAAACGGTGCATGCCGAGCAGAGCGCCATCAGCCACGCGTGGCTGCGCGGGGAAAAATCCCTCGCCTCCGTCACCGTCAATTACACGCCTTGCGGCCATTGCCGTCAGTTTATGAACGAACTGAACAGCGGCCTGTCGCTGCGTATTAACCTGCCGGGACGCGATCCGCATACGCTGGCGGATTACCTGCCGGATGCGTTCGGACCGAAGGATCTGGACATTAAAACGCTGCTGATGGACGAGGAAGATCACGGCTTTGCTGTTACCGGCGATGCGCTGGCGCAAGCGGCGATCGTCGCGGCGAACAAAAGCCATGCGCCGTACAGCCAGGCCCCGGCCGGACTGGCGCTGGAGTGCCGCGACGGCACGCGGTTTGCCGGACGTTACGCCGAGAACGCCGCATTTAACCCGTCTCTGCCACCGCTACAGGGTGCGCTGAACCTGCTCAGCCTGAATGGTTACGATTACCCGGACATTCAGCGTGCGGTGCTGGCGGAAAAAGCCGAAGCAACGCTCACCCAGTGGGACGCTACCGCCGCCACGCTGAAAGCCCTTGGCTGCCAGAATATCGAGCGCGTACTCCTTGCCTGATCCCCTTCACTGCGGGCGTTCGCGTCCGCAGTGATGAAAATCCCCGCAATCGACTCACCGTTTCTTGCGCAAAACCGACGCGTAAAGTAGCCTGAGTGAAATTTCTTCCATTATTGAGCTATCTGCATGTTGAAGCGTTTGTTTTACAGCCTGTTAGTCCTTATCGGCTTGCTGGTGTTTACTGCGCTTGGACTGGACCGCTGGATAAGCTGGAAAACCGCCCCTTATATCTACGACGATCTGCAGGATTTGCCCTACCGCCAGGTGGGCGTGGTGCTCGGCACCGCCAAATATTACCGCACTGGCGTCATCAATCAGTATTACCGCTACCGCATTCAGGGCGCGCTCAACGCCTATAACAGCGGCAAGGTGAATTACCTGTTGCTGAGCGGCGATAATGCCCAGCAGAGCTATAACGAGCCGGTGACGATGCGTAAGGATTTGATGGGTGGCGGCGTCGATCCGCAGGACATTGTGCTGGATTATGCCGGGTTCCGTACCCTGGATTCTATTGTGCGCACGCGCAAAGTCTTCGATACCAATGACTTCATCATCATTACCCAGCGTTTTCACTGCGAACGGGCGTTGTTTATCGCGCTGCACATGGGGATCCAGGCGCAGTGCTATGCGGTGCCGTCACCAAAAGATATGCTGACCGTGCGGGTGCGTGAATTCGGTGCGCGACTGGGCGCGCTGGCAGATCTGTACGTGTTCAAACGCGAGCCGCGTTTCCTCGGCCCGCTGGTGCCTATCCCGAACATCAGCGAATCCTCTGATGACGCGCAGGGTTATCCGGCGGTGACGCCGGAACAGCTCAGCGAGCAGCTGAGCAAACCCAAAGGACGCTAATCAGCGATCCTGTCCGCCCATTCGATGGACTCTTTCATCGCACCAATGACGGTCGCCTGATCCAGCTTAAAGGTGTCGAGCAGCGCTGCGGCATTTTCCCAGTCCTGCTCCTCGTAGAAGCGGGCGAGGTTCAGATAATGCCATATCACCCCTTCGTGCTTCGTCAGCGCTTCCATGACGTTTTCAGGCAGCAGGATCTGTAAAAACAGATCTTCCATCGAAATACCCAGAATGGTGTCGAGCAGCGAAAACAGCCCGCAGAAGAAGGCGTCGCTGGCGAGTGCGGCGTTGCCGGTCTTTTTGGACATCAGCTCACAGAACCTGCCGCGGACCAGGCTCATATGGTAGATCTCATCGGTTTTCACATCCGCCATATTGGTCAGACAGGAAATCGAGACGAAGCGCCGCACTTCGTTAATGCCTAAATAGAGCAGCGTATCCCTGATGGTGGCGTTTTTACCCAGTGCGATGCCGCGATTCTTAAACAGCACGTTTTTGGTATAACGCATCATGGTATAAGAGAGGGTCAGATCGCGTTTAAGATAATTCTCTACCTTGAACATATCAGGATTCGTTGTGTTCACTTCCTGAATAAGCTGTAGCTGTAATACCTTACCCGGGGACAGACGCTTATTTTTTATAATTTCCGGTTTGCTGTAAAAATAACCCTGATATAAGTCGAAACCAAAGGCTTTAAAGCGTTCGAATTCCTCGGCGGTTTCCACTTTTTCCGCCAGTAATTTCACTTTACTCAGGCGATTCTTATGCTGATTAATGTACTGGGTTATTTCTTCAAATGAGTAGGCGCGGACGTCAAACTTCACAATGCTGATGTACGGCAGAAAACGTTCCCAGCCCTTCTCCAGGGTGAAATCATCAAGAGCGATTTTAAAGCCCCAGCCAAACAGCCGACGCACTGCATCGAAGAGTTCATCACTGGGTTCAGCCGATTCGAGGATCTCGATCACCACTTTGTCGTGAGGCAACGTATCCGCGTAGCCCTGCACGATCATCTCTGCCGGAAAATTGATAAAACAGCTGTGGTCACCGACCAGGCGCGGCAATGAAATCGACATAAAGAGATCGGAGATGATCTGCGTGGTGGCGTATTCCGGCGAGACATCCGGAAAACGATTGGTCATCCCGTCGCGGAAGAGCAACTCATAGGCGACCGTCGACATGCTCTTGTCAAATACCGGTTGCCGGGCGATGAATGAATACATGAGGTTGCCTCCATGGCGTATACGCATTGACGGAAATGACTGTCGCGATCCGCCCTCAAATAACGAGTTGTATCTTATAGCATGATTTTGCAATTAATTCCCGGCAGGCACTGTGACGCGCCTTCATATTATTAAGCATAGCCTGGTGGCTTTAATCTCGCCTCGTTAAACATCTCACCTATACTGAGGTCAGGATTTACAAAACATGACGAAGCAGTGCCGTTTACCTTTCAAGATGGAGAGGCTATGAAACTCAGGTCATCATCGTCCACGCCCCCTTCCCCTTCACAACCCGTTTCGGAAAATCCATTCTGGCTGAATGTCGAAGCTAACGCCCGCCGCTATGGTTTATTTCTGCTGCTGGCGATCGTTATCGCGGCACTGTGCGGCCTGTTTTCAAAGGGCTGGCTCAGCCATATGCAGCGCACCACCGCGGACGGCGTACTGTCGCTGGAGTATGAACGTTTCGGTCGGCTGATGAGCGATACGGAAATGAAAATCGTCGTCCACGCGGGCAGCAGTAAAGAGGTTACCGTTGTGCTGGGCGGGGATTTTATGCGGACCTTTCAGATCAACACGCTCCAGCCGCAGCCGGATCGTATGCAGGCACTGGATAACCGGCTGGTGCTGAGCTGGAAGCGTGATGCACTACCGGCGGACAGCACCCTCTGGTTGGGTATGGAGCCGTTACAGTGGGGAACAAGCCACAGCACGGTGGCAGTGGATCAGGGGCCGACTCTCCCCTTCTGGCAATTTATTTACCCGTAGGAGCGCATCATGGATATGGTTGTAAGAGCGGTTGCCATCTACCTGATCCTGGTAGTGGTGTTCAAAATAGCCGGACGCCGGGCGCTGCTGCAAATGACGTCGTTTGATTTGATTTTATTGCTGATCATTAGCGAAGCTACGCAGCAGGCGCTGCTCGGCAATGACTTTTCGGTAACCGGCGCGGCGCTGACCATCATCACCCTGGTCGTGGTGGACATTCTCTTTGGCTTACTGAAAAAATATCTGCCGTCCGTGGAGGCCGCCATTGATGGCACCCCGGTGATCCTCGTGGAGAACGGACGTCTGCTGGAGTCAAAAATGAAGAAAGCAGATATTTCCTGTGCTGATATTATGGTGTCGGCGCGCAACAATCACGGCATCGACAAGCTGTCGGATATAAAATTCGCTATTCTCGAACAAAACGGGCACATCTCGATTATTCCGCTGTCTGAGTCTTCATAAGCCTGTGAAGCTGATTCTTAAGGTAACCTTAAGCTAATAAGCACTATACTCTCTAAGGCTTTAACATTATTTTTACACTGAGCCGCCGCGTTCAGGCAAGCAGGAAGGGGACCGTCATTGACAGAATAGCCAAAATCGCACTGCGTCGCCGGGGCATTGGCGTCAGAGAAAAAATTGTTCGCTATCGCGGTCAGTCGGTGTTATTCCGCCTGAACGGCGAGACGTATGATGTGTACACCAACGAAGAAAAGATCGCTTCCCTCGAAACCAATAATATCAACGAAGCCATCCAGCTCTATAAAACCCTTGAAGCCAAACATTAAGTTGCCGGACAATCCAGCCATAAAAAAACCCACGATAACGTGGGTTTTTTGTTTGTGACGGTACCTGTACTTATTTTTTGCGCGCGTACTTCAGGGAGTCCAGCGCCACGGCGAAGATGATGATGCCGCCTTTAATAATGTACTGCCAGTACGGGTTCACGCCGATATAGGTCAGACCGTAGTTGATGACCGTAAAGATGATCACACCGGTCACCACGCCAAACACCGTGCCCACACCGCCGCTGAAGGAGACGCCGCCTACCACACAGGCTGCGATGGCATCCAGCTCATACATAAAGCCGAGGTTGTTGGTTGCCGAACCGATACGACCCGCTTCCAGCATACCGCCGAAGGCATAGAACACGCCGGACAGCGCATAGATCATCAGCAGGTTGAGCGCCACGTTCACGCCAGACACTTTCGCCGCTTCCGGGTTACCACCGATAGCAAAAATGTTTTTGCCGAATCGGGTTTTGTTCCACAGCACCCAGACGAACGCCACCGCGATCAGCGCGTAGAAGGTGATGTACGACAGACGGAAAGTGCCGAGCGCCACAAAGCCCTGGGTAAAGGTCGAGAAGCCGGTGTCAAAGCCGGAAATCGGCGACGCGCCCACGAAGTCGTAGTACAGGGAGTTGATACCGTACACGATAATCATGGTGCCGAGGGTGGTGATAAACGGCGTCACGTTGAGGTACGCAATGATGATGCCGTTGATCAGGCCGATGATCGCGCCAATCACGCAGACGATAGCCACGACCGCAATGATCGGCATGGTCGCCATCTCCGGGAACACCTTGTTGGCGTTTTCCATTGACTGTAACAGCGTAGCCGCCACTACCGCCGCCAGACCCACCTGACGACCCGCTGACAGGTCAGTACCCTGGGTAACAATCAGCCCTGCCACGCCCAGCGCGATAATAATACGCACCGACGACTGGGTAAGAATGTTACTTAAGTTCAGCAGGCTTAAGAATGTTGGATCCTGGAAAATAATAATGGCCAGTAACACTAAAAGAACGACGTAAATACCGCCCTCTTTCAGATAAGTGAGAAAGCTTTTTTTATTTAACGCACTCATGAGGAGCCCCTGATCTTAAAGGTGCAAAGACGCAAGACGCAAAATTTCATTTTGCGTTGTCGTTTTAGTGTCAACAATTCCGGAAACGAGGCCATTGCTCATTACCAGAATACGGTCAGTGATCCCTAACAATTCCGGCATTTCTGACGAAATGATAATGATCCCTTTGCCTTTTTTAGCCAGCTCTGCAATAAGCTGATAAATTTCGAATTTCGCACCTACGTCAATACCGCGGGTCGGTTCATCGAGCATCAGGATTTCCGGCTGGGTCAACAACCAGCGGCCGATAATCACTTTCTGCTGGTTACCACCGGAGAGGGAACCAATCTGCGTGCGATGACCTGGCGTTTTCACACGCATGGCATCGATCACCCATTGGGTATCACTCTTCATGCGGGAGTTATCCAGCAAGCCGATTTTATTTTTGTAATTCTGAATATTGGAAATCAGTGAGTTGAAGCCAATGTCCAGATACGCGTAAATCCCCGTTGAGCGACGCTCTTCGGTGACCAGCGCAAAGCCGTTATTAATGGCTTCGTTAGCGTTATGGTTATTGATCGACTTGTCGTGCAGCTTAATCGTACCGGATGATTTTTCGCGGATCCCAAACAGGGTTTCCACAATATCGGTACGTTTCGCCCCCACCAGCCCGGCAACACCCAGAATTTCGCCTTTGCGCAGATCGAACGATACATCACGAATGGAAGGCTGACGCAGTGAGGTCAGGTTACGCACTTCCAGAATGGTCTCGCCCGGCACGTTTTGTTTGTCCGGGAAACGCTGGTTCAGCGAACGGCCCACCATCATGGCGATGATTTTGTCCATGTCCAGCCCTTCCAGCGGCTGAGTGGCAATCCACTGTCCGTCGCGCAGAATGGTGATTTCATCGCACAGCTGGAAGATCTCTTCCATTTTGTGCGAGATATAGACGATGCCGCAGCCGCGATCTTTCAGCTTACGGATAATTTTGAACAGATGATTAACTTCTTTTTCCGTCAGCGATGACGTGGGTTCATCCATGATGACGATTTTCGCGTCATAGGAGAACGCTTTCGCGATTTCAATCATCTGCATTTGCGAAACAGATAACGTACCGACGCGCGCTTTCGGGTCAATATCAATATCCAGTTCGTCGAAAATATCTTTAGTGTCTTTATACATTTTGTCCTGATCGACAAACACGCCTTTGGTGGGATAACGTCCCAGCCACATGTTGTCCATTACAGAACGTTGTAATACCAGGTTTAATTCCTGGTGAACCATTGAGATACCGTTTTCCAGTGCTTCCTTGGTGGAATGGAAATCGATCTCTTTCCCCTGAAAAAGAATGCTGCCGGAATCTTTTTGATAGATCCCAAAAAGGCATTTTAATAATGTGGATTTGCCCGCCCCGTTCTCACCCATTAATGCATGGATGGAATGTGGACGAACTTTTAAATTCACATTATCGAGCGCCTTAACGCCAGGAAACGACTTGTTGATACCGCTCATTTCCAACAAGAATTCGCCTGACGACTGAGTATTATTGCTGACCATATTTATACCTTGTTGGCCTGGCACATCGCGTTATAAAAGGGCGCAAATTAATGCGCCCAGTGGAACGTTCTTATTTGTTGCTGAACTGAGACAGGTTTTCTTTATCAACGCCGACGTAAGGAATACGAACAACTTTGTTGTCGAGTTTCCAGTCGGTGCCGGCAGTGGCTTCTTTACCGTCGGCCAGGTTTTTCGCCAGATCGAAGGTCGCTTTCGCCTGGTTGTTGGCATCGTTCAGAACGGTACCCGCCAGTGCGCCAGATTTAACCAGTGCCAGCGCTTCTGGCAGGGCATCCACACCAAAGACCGGAACGGCTGATTTGTTGTGGGCTTTCAGTGCTTCTACTGCACCCATTGCCATCGCATCGTTGTTGGCGATAACCACTTCGATTTTGTTAGCGTTCGGGCCAGAGAGCCAGGCGTCCATTTTGTCTTTCGCCATCGCGGTATCCCACATGGCGGTATCCATCTGCAGCTGCTGGGTTTTGATGCCCTTGTCGTTCAGCTCTTTGATTACATAGGTGGTACGTGCTTCAGCATCCGGGTGGCCCGGCTCGCCTTTCAGCAGGACGAACTGGATCTGACCGTCTTTATTCAGATCCCAGCCCTGGTTAGCCGCCCAGTGTTTAGCAATCAGATCGCCCTGGATAATACCGGACTCTTTAGAGTCAGTACCGACGTAATAGGCTTTGTCGTAGCTGTCCAGCGCTTTACGTGAAGGTTCTTTGTTGTAGAAAACGATAGGAATGTTTTGACCACGTGCTTTTTCGATAACCGTGCCCGCCGCTGCCGGGTCAACGAGGTTGATGGCCAGGGCTTTCACGCCTTTTGCCAGCAGAACGTCGATCTGGTCGTTCTGTTTTGACTGGTCGTTCTGCGAGTCGTTCATCAGCAGTTCAACGCCCTGGGCTTCTTTAGCGTCTTTCTCAATTGCTTTACGCACAACAGACATAAAGTTGTCGTCGTATTTATAAATGGTCACACCAATACGGGTATCCGCAGCATTTGCAGCCGCGCCAAAAAGCATGCTTGCCATAACAGCAGACAGAGTCAAAACCTTCTTATTCATGGTATCTCCGGGTTTATGCAGGGTAGTTCTTGTGAATAATGATCGGCGGGGCAGCAGGTTGGTGAAACGTTACTGTCGCCGAAGGTCACTTAAAATTATTGTCTTCCGTGTTCGGTAACGCTCCAGAGTTCGATCTGTTCGCCGTTTGTGGGGCAACGGTACGACGAATCAGCTTCATTACCGTTACATTATGTTTCAGCCCCTGGAACGCTGACATCATAGACATGGCGATGTTAAGATACTGTGAATTTACTCACAGATTGAAAACGGTTACATAGAACATCGTTATAAGTTAGTGATCGGCGACACAGTTTGCCGCACCGCCACCGAATGCCGCCGCACCAGCGTCGGCATAAAGCAATGAGAATCAGCAGGATCCAGCATTCCCGCCGCCCCCTGTAAGGCCAGTTCCGTCGCCAGTTTCGCCATAGAGGCAATGGGATAACGCACCGTGGTGAGCTGCGGATCGGTGTAGCGGGCAATAGGAATATCATCGAAGCCAATGAGTGATAAATGCTGTGGCACCGCAATGCCGTTGTCTTTCAGCGCCGTCAGCGCGCCCGCGGCCATGCTGTCGTTGTAGGCAAATACGGCGGTCAATTGCAGGTTGCGGCCCAGCAGTTCAACCATCGCCGCCTCCCCGCCCTGCATATCCGGCTCGCCGGTGCCGGTCCAGCTTTCCGGGGCGACAATCCCCTGCTCTGCCAGCGCCCGCTGCCAGCCTTCGCGGCGCAAATCGTTATCTTCTATGTGATGACTGGACGCCAGATAGCCGATGCGCTGATGCCCGTGACTCAGCATCATGCGCGTTGCCATCATCGCGCCGCTGACGTTATCCAGCGCCACGCAGCGATGGGCGTAACCCGGCACCACACGGTTGATCAGAACCATGCCGGGGATCTGCTCCATAAAGCCCGCCAGCTCTTCATCGCTCAGGGCTTTTGAGTGCACAATCAGGGCGTTACAGCGCTGACGTATCAGCACCTCAATGGCATGACGCTCTTTCTCCGCTTCGTGATAACTGTTGCCGATCAGCACATATTTCTGGTGCTGCTGGGCGACCATATCCACCGCTTTAACCAGCGCGCCAAAGAAGGCATCGGAGACATCCATTACCACCACGCCGATGGTATCGCTGACCTGCGTCGCCAGCGCCTGGGCGTTGGCATTCGGACGATAACCCAACTGCGCCACAGCCTTCATCACGGTTTCCCGCGTTTCCGGGCTGACCAGCGCGCTGTTGTTGAGCACACGGGATACCGTCGCGACGGAAACGGCCGCGAGGCGGGCCACGTCACGAATGGTGATCATAGACATTTTCTTTTCTCAGGTTGCAACAGCTCACAGACACCCCCTGTGTTTAGCAAGAGGGGTATTCTGTCAGTCAGCGGCGGGATCCAGCGTGAAGAACATCACACAGATGGAAACGGTTACATCCGTTTTGTTAATGATTGTGATCCAGATCGTTATCTGGATGTATGGGACAATGAAACACCTGACGCACGCGCGGTAAGCTGTCGCCACAGCCATTCAACCGGCCCCTGGCGAAAACGGCGCAGCCACCATACCGAGAACCACAGATTCACTACCCAGATGCAGGGCACAAAAGCCAGCAGCTGCAGACGGTCGAATTTCATAAACAGCTTGAAGTGATAGAACAAAGTGGTGCAGATAAGGGTTTGCAGCAGATAGTTGCTGAGCGCCATGCGCCCGACGCACACCACCGCCGTCACCAGCTTCAGGCGGCTTAATTGCGGCCAGTAGCCGTAGGCCAGCGCAGCATAGCCCAGGGTTTGCAGCGGCGCACTCAGTTCGCGGGGCGCCTGCAGCAAAAAAGCGCACCAGCGATAATCCCAGCCAAGCTGCCACTGGGCGATCACCGCCGGAAGGTTAATCAACAGGCCGACGGCGATCAGCAGCAGCCCACTACGGCGGTAGTGGCTGAGGCTGAACTGCCCTTTCAGCCAGCCGCTGCGCATCAGCGCCGCGCCCACCAGCATCAATCCTGCCAGCTGCCAGCCATACTGCGCGCCGATGGCAAGCAGCGTATCGGACAACATGTCTGCCCGGTTACTGATGGCTTCAAGGCCGCCGGTGGTTTTCCACCAGCCTTCGTATTGCAGGTTAGCGGCATCCGGGATCCACGAACGGTTCGGCTCATTACCAGCGATAAACCCCAGCAGCAGCAGTACCGCCACGCCGATGAGATACAGCGCCACACCGGTGTTAAACAGCGTTTTCAGGGATGATGCATCGCGGATCATGCGCCAGCACACCAGCCCGACGAGGCCATAGGCCAGTAAAATGTCACCGTCCCACAACAGCAGCCCGTGCATAAAGCCCAGCAGCACTAACAGCGTTAAGCGGCACTGGATCCAGCGTTTGCCCCGACCCTGCAATAATTGCAGCCCGGCTCCGAACAGAATGGCGAATAACGACAGGAATTTGGCCTGCGCAAAGACATCAAGCAGCGCCCAGGTCCAGGCATCGCGGGAGGTGATGTCGCCATACCACGCCGGATTAAGGTAAGCCGCCTTCGGCAAACCGAAGGCGTTAATATTCAGCAGCAAAATCCCCAGAATGGCAACGCCACGAATGAAATCCAGCGTGACATGACGTTCCATGAAGTTTGCCTGCCTCAATTAGTTGTGATGACGTACCGCGCGCAGGAACTCCTGGCGGGTATTCTGGCTGGATTTGAATAACCCGCCCAGCGAGGTGGTGGTGGTGGCGCTGGTGGCATCACGAATGCCGCGCGCTTTGACGCAGTAATGCACCGCATCAATAGAAACGGCCACATTGTTGGTGCCAAGCAACGTTTGCAGGGCGGTGAGGATCTGCTGCGTTAAGCGCTCCTGCACCTGCGGACGCTGGGCAAAAAACTGCACAATGCGGTTTATTTTCGACAGGCCGATCACCGAATCTTTCGGGATATAGGCCACGGTTGCTTTGCCGTCGATGATCACAAAATGGTGTTCACAGGTGCTGGTCAGCGTGATGTCACGTACCGTCACCATCTCGTCAACTTTCATTTTGTTTTCGATGACGGTGATCTTCGGGAAATTGGCGTAATCGAGGCCGGAGAAGATCTCATCAACGTACATTTTGGCGATACGCTGCGGGGTTTCCATCAGGCTGTCATCGCTCAGATCGAGATTTAACAGTTGCATGATCTCGGTCATATGCCCGGCAATCAGACGCTTACGGGTTTCGTTGTCGATGTCGGCCGGTGCGCGCAACGGGGTTTCCAGGCCGCGGGCGACCAGGGCTTCATGGACCAGCGCGGCTTCTTTACTCAGTGATGGCATGTCTTTATTCTCCTGCAGGTGTCGCTATCCTTTGCCGCTTAGCAGGCAAAGTGCGCAGTCATTGTGCGTGAGGTCACGCACATAATCCAGTGTATTCACCGCGATAATTATTGAAATCGTTACGGCCTTTCATGCTGACGTTTCCACACCAGCCCGCCGCCGATAAACAGCGCCGCCCCCGCCAGACCGAGCGCAGGCTCCAGTTGATGGGTCAGCCAGGCAGAGAGCGCGGAGGTCATCGGCCCTACCAGTTGCCCGATCGCGTAACCGGTGGTCAACAGCCCGGCCATATAGCGCGCGTGAGTCGGTGCCAGCTCGCGGCCGCACACCAGCGACAGCTGCACCGCACACAGAAAACCGCCACCCACCAGCAGCGCCCCACTCACCAGCCCCGCCATGCCCGGCAGCAGCCAGGCGGCAATCACGCCCGCGCCCTGTAACCAGAGCACGACGGCCAGCCGCTGATGGCTGCGTCCGACGTGGCGTAAGGCGATACTTAGCGCAATGCCAAGCACCGCCGCCGCGCCAAATACCGGCCAGACAAACTGGGCGAAGACGCTGCCAGGGAAGCGCTGGGCCGCCATCTGCGACAAGAACGTCGCCGGAAGGATGTAGCCAAAGCCCGCAAGGCTGTAGCTCCAGACCAGCCGTTTAATGTCAGGGGTGAGCGTTAAAGGCTGCGGTTTGTCGCCGCTGCGGTGGAGTTGTCCCGGGCGCGGCAGCCAGCGAGCGATAAGTGCAATCAATACCAGCGCCAGCACGCCGTACACCTGCCAGCCCGCCGCGGCGGACAGGGCTTTAGACTGGATGCCGATCGCCAGCAGACCGCTCAGGGCAATGCCCGCCCCCGGCCCGGCAAATACCGCGGCGTTCAGGCTGGGTTTGCCCGCATGGGCCAGCTGGTCGGTGATCCACGCCGCGGTCAACACCATTGCCCAGCCGCTCATCATGCCGATCACCAGACGCAGCAGGCCGTGAGCAATGGCGTTATCCGCCAGCGCCGACAGAAACGTCAGCGCCACGGCACCAAAAACACCGGCGTACAGACGGCTTTCCACATGCCGGTGCGCGCGCATCGCGTCCCATGCACCAAACAGATAGCCCAGATAGTTCATGGCGGCCACCAGCCCGGCGCTGGTCAGGGTAAGCTGACCGTCACGGATCATCAGCGGCACCTGCGGGGTAAAGGCAAAACGGCCAATCCCCATCGCCACAATCAGAACCACAAATCCACTGAGCGCAATTCTGAGCGCCATCTGCATCTCATAAGTTAATGTAAAGTTGTGTTTATGATGCAGTATGTTGCAGGGATGAGGAAGTGAAAGTTACTCATCGCAAAGTGAATACCTGTATGATAAACCCTTCATTTTGAGTATGACGAGTAGAGGAACGTCGCATGGAAATGCTTGAAGAACACCGTTGTTTTGACGGCTGGCAGCAGCGCTGGCGTCATGACTCCGCCGTACTGAACTGTACGATGACGTTCAGCGTGTTTTTACCGCCAGAACGGCGGGAAACGCCGCCGCCAGTACTTTACTGGCTCTCCGGCCTGACCTGTAATGACGAGAACTTCACCACCAAAGCCGGGGCGCAGCGCGTGGCGGCTGAGCTTGGCATCGTGCTGGTGATGCCGGATACCAGCCCGCGCGGCGATGACGTCGCCAACAGCGAAAGCTATGATCTGGGCCAGGGCGCAGGCTTTTACCTGAACGCCACCCAGCAGCCCTGGGCGGCGCATTACCGGATGTATGATTATCTGCGTGACGAACTGCCTGCACTGATCCGCGCGCAGTTTAACGTCAGCGATCGTTGCGCCATCAGCGGGCATTCGATGGGTGGTCACGGGGCGCTGATCATGGCGCTGAAAAATCCAGGCCGCTATACCAGCGTGTCAGCCTTTGCGCCTATTGTGAATCCATGCCAGGTGCCCTGGGGGCAGAAAGCCTTTAGCGCCTATCTGGGGGAAAACGTGGCCGACTGGCAGGCGTGGGACAGCTGTGCGCTGATGTTGAACAGCAAGCCGGATGACGCGATCCCAACGCTTATCGACCAGGGTGACAGCGATCAGTTTCTGGCTGACCAGCTACAGCCTGCGCGCCTCGCGGAAGCAGCACGCCAGACTGGCTGGCCGCTGACCTTGCGGGTGCAGCCGGGCCACGATCACAGCTACTACTTTATTGCGTCCTTTATTGAGGATCATCTGCGCTTCCATGCGCAGCATTTATTGAAGTGACGTTTTGCCCGGCGGCGCAAGCTTGCCGGGCCTACAAAACCATGGCGTTCGGTCATCCCGTAGGCCGGGTAAGGCGCAGCCGCCACCCGGCACATGCCCGGAATCAGGCCCCAAGCCGGGACAGACGCAGCCGCCACCGGGCAAACCCATCAGAACCGGTAATCCACCGCCATAAAGTAACGACGTCCGTCTTCGTTATAGCTGTAATCATCGCGGCTGAGATCTTTATCCATCAGGTTCAGCACGCCCGCACGTAGCTTGACGTTTTTCGTTGCCTGCCACGCTCCGCCCGCATTCCAGATGACATAGCCGCCCGGCGTGGTGCCGGTGGCGCTGACGTTGCGTTTTTCACCTGTGTAATTACCGGACACATAGAATGACCAGTCCTGCACCGGCTGCCAGTCCACGGTCCCGTTCGCCGTATGGAATGGCAGCTCCTGTAACGGGGTATTACCGCCGTTACTCAGATCGCGCCCGTCGTTATAGGTGTAATTCAGCGTCAGTTTCCACTGATCATCCAACGGCACTTTCAGCTCGGTTTCCACGCCGCGAATACGTGCTTTATTGACGTTGTAGTAGCGGAAAATCGGTTCCCCATCGGCATTCAGCCCCACGTAGTTCGGGTAGCCTTGTGCAGCGTTGGCGTTAGGGGTGCGACTGATGCTGATACGATCCTGAACATCGTTCTGGAACGTGGTGATACTCGCCTGCACGCCTTCCAGCCAGCCCTCTTCGCCTGCGTAATAGAGCCCCATTTCGTAGCTTTCGCTGGTTTCCGGTTTCAGATCCGGGCTGCCGACGATTTCACACGCACCGCGGCAGGAGCCGGTGACCCAGTCCGGACTGAGCTGTAGCAGAGACGGCGCTTTAAAGGCTTTTGCCCAGCCGCCTTTCACCGTCAGCGTGTCGGTGGCGTTGTACACCAGATATGCACGCGGACTCCAGTGATCGCCATAGGTTTCGTGATCGTCCATACGCACGCCGGTAGTCAGCGCCAGCGGTTCGAAGAGACGCCATTCATCTTCGACAAAGAGCGCATACTGGCTGGCGGAGGTTTCGCTGCTGCTGCCGCCGGTAATGTTAACCGGATCTTTCAGTTTATCGTGTCGCCATTCGCCGCCAAAGGTGACGAACTGGTTAATCGCCTCCACCGGAAGCACATATTTGCCGTCGACGGTGTTGCTTTCCGAAGTGATGGTGTTGCTGTTGCCAGGATTCTTATTGTCGACTTTTTCGCTGTAGTATTTCAGTTCGCTGTTGCCCAGATCCCAGCGTCCGTTGTGGCTGAGGGAGACGTTCTGGCGCTCCAGGCGATTCTTGTCGAGGGAGTCGGAGCTGCGATCCTGGCGGTCGAAACCATAACCTGCGGTGAAATCGTGATTTTCATTCGGCGTCCAGGCAAATTCCACGTTCGCATCGCGGCTGGTAAAGCCTTCGATACGCGGCGTTTCGCCAGTGGCGGCGGTGTCCGAGCGTTCTGCTTTGTCTTTTTCGCGTTTTGCCACGCTGCCGAACGCTTTCATGCCGAGCACGCCGTCAATCAGCGGGCCACTGGTAAAGAACTGGCCGTTCCAGGTATCGCCCCGATCGCGTTTTTCCTGAATAGTGCTGTCGGCGGTGAGGCTACCGCTCCACTGCTGACCTATTTTTTTGGTGATGATGTTAACCACCCCGCCGAGGGCGTCGGAACCATACAGCGACGACATCGGTCCGCGGACCACTTCGATACGCTCAATGGCGTCCACCGGGATCCAGTTCAGATCGAAATCATTGTGGCGGAATACGGCGTTGCGCGAGTTAACGCGTTTGCCATCGACCAGGATCAGCGTATAGCTGCTGTCGAGGCCGCGAATGCTGACGCCTTTGCGGTTATCGCCTTCGTTGGTGAGCTGTACGCCGGGCACGTCCTGCAGGACATCTTTGAGGTTGTGTACTGGCTTGCGTTGCAGATCCTGCTGCGTGATCACGCTGATACTTGCCGGCGCGTCTTTCACATTCTGCTCGGTGGCAGCGGCAGTAACCACCATCGTTTCGTTAGCAAACGCTGGCAGCGCGAGTGAAATTGCGGACGCGCACAGTCCTCCCCGCACGACGGGATTCAGGGTAAACATTCCAAATTCTCCATGAATTAACTACAACAACTAAAAAAAGAGGCTGCTCACAATGCGCAGATCCCCGCCCGCTACGTTGGCGAAGGCGGTGATAATAAGGTCGGTGACCCGACGTGGAACGCGGATGTTTTTATCCTGTTGAAATCGCGTGCAACGATAATGCAAATAATAACAATTATCAATTGAATTGTTAAAATCTATGTCAGGATGGCCAATAAAGGAGAAAGCATGGAGGTCTGAAAACGAACAGGCCGGGTAAGCGCAAGCGCCACCCGGCCAGATAACAGGGATTACTTCTGAACGCGTTCCGGGAATTCCATATCGCGATAGCTGACAAACTTAGTACCACGACTCAGTTTGTAGCCAAACCAGATGATCAGGAACAGCGGAATACCGATATAGGTCGCCGCCACACCGCCCCAGTCAATGGTATCGGACAGGAAGGCTTCGTAGTTCTGGCCAAGCGTAATGATCAGGCACAGCACAAAGGCGAAGATCGGCCCCAGCGGGAAGAAGCCAGAACGATACGGCAGTTCGCTCAGATCGCGCCCCTGCAATATAAAGCCGCGACGGAAACGGTAATGACTGATGGCGATCCCCAGCCAGGCGATAAAGCCGGTCATGCCCGACGTATTCAGCAGCCACAGGTAAACCGTCTGGTTGCCAAACATGGAGGTCAGGAAGCACAGGCCCGCGATCACCGTGGTGGCATAGAGCGCGTTACGTGGCACCCCGCCCTTCGACAGCTTGCTGAAAATGCGCGGCGCTTTACCGTCACAGGCCAGGGTGTACAGCATACGCGTAGACGCGTACATACCAGAGTTACCCGCCGACAGCACCGCCGTCAGGATCACCGCATTCATGATCGCCGCCGCAGACAGCAGACCGGCATGCTGGAATACCAGCGTGAACGGGCTGACGCTGATGTCTTTCACATCGTTACGCAGCAGGCTCGGGTCGGTGTACGGAATAATCAGGCTGATCACCAGAATGGCGAACACATAAAACAGCAGGATACGCCAGAACACCTGACGCACCGCGCGCGGAATGTTCTTCTCCGGATCTTCGGATTCGCCCGCCGCAATGCCAATCAGTTCGGTACCCTGGAACGAGAAGCCGACGATCATCGCCACGCCAATCATGGCAGCAAAACCGCCCGCAAACGGCGCGTCGCCGATGCCCCAGTTGCTCCAGCCCGCCGGCTCTGCGCCCTGGAAGATACCGAAAATCATCATCACACCGACGATAATAAAGATAATGACGGTGGTGACCTTAATTAAGGAGAACCAGTATTCCGCTTCGCCGAAGCCTTTTACGGAGATCCAGTTGAGAAGGAAGATCACGCACAGGAACAGCGCGCTCCAGATCCAGCCTGGCGTATCCGGGAACCACCAGCTCATCACCAGCTGCGCCGCCACGAGATCCACAGCGATGGTCACCGCCCAGTTGTACCAGTAGTTCCAGCCCAGCGCGAAGCCAAAGCCTTCTTCGACGTATTTTTGACCGTAGGTGGCAAAGGAGCCGGATACCGGCATATAGGCAGCCAGCTCACCCAGACTGGTCATCAGGAAATAGACCATCAGGCCAATCAAAATATAGGAGAACAGTGCGCCGCCCGGCCCTGCCTGAGAGATGGTTGCGCCTGATGCAACAAACAACCCTGTGCCGATGGAGCCGCCAATGGCGATCATCGTCAGGTGACGCGCCTTGAGTTCACGACGGAGCGTGGGCGCTTGTGTGGTTTTAGATTCGGAAACCATGGGAAAATGCTGTCCTTCCAAAAAATGAGGCCGGATTGTAGCAGACCAGACGGCATCCTTCCGGCACAAATGCGCTGTTATAAGAGACCTTCATGACTGGCCGTGGATTATAAGTAAAGCAGTGGATGCGCCGCCTGACGATAATAAAATGCAATGGCCTCATTCACCGCAATAGCGTAAAAACCGCTTCAGGGCGCTGGACAGATGTTTTTGCCGGTGATGTATGCGCCACAGGGTGCGCACCAGTCGCGGCAGCGGGATCGGCACTTCCACCAGCGAGCCGGACTCCAGCTGTTCAGCGATCACGCGCCGGGAAAGACAGCTAATGCCCAGCCCATGACGCACCGCATGTTTAATGGCTTCGGAATTGCCCAACTCCATGGCCAGCTGAAACTGCGGTAAATGGGACAGCAGCAGATAATCCACCAGCTCACGGGTGCCGGAGCCGCGCTCGCGCAGGATCCATGGCGCGGCGGCCAGCTGTTCCAGGGTAAAGTCATGCTGTAGCAGTGGCGATGACGGCGAAGCAAACACCACCAGTTCGTCTTCCAGCCAGGGTTCCGCAATGATTTCTGCCGTGTGGCATGGCCCTTCGATAAGGCCGATATCCACGCGAAAATCCGCCACCGCGTTGATCACATCCTGACTGTTGCCGACGCTCATCTCCAGCGGCAGGTCGGGGAAATCACGGCGATAACGGGCGATCACTTCCGGGAGAATATAGTTGCCGATAGTGCTGCTGGCAGAGACGCGGATCGCGCCGTTATCCTCGCGGAATAACTGCTCGATCTCCGTCGCCTGCTCCAGCAACGCCAGCGCACGCGGATACAGCAGTCGCCCGTGTTCATTGACCACCAGCCGTTTTCCCACACGATCGAACAACTGCACGCCGAGTTGCCCTTCCAGATCGCTTAACGCTGCGCTGACCGCCGACTGGGACAAGGCCAGCATTTGCGAGGCCTGAGTTGTCGAGCCACTTTTCAGCACTTCCACAAAAACGGCCAGTTGCCGCAACGTAATATGCATGATTCACCGCATCCGGTAAGGCGTCGCTTACCACTTATAAAGATTAATTATAAATATATAATCAATTTTATTTTTAAGCCAGCAGGCCTTACGCTTTGTCCATACAAAGGAGAAAGGTTATGACAGAGCTTACCTTACACACACATTCGTCTTTTCATCGTTATGCGCCCGGCCTTGCGCTCAGTGCGCTGGTCGCGGGCTTTGCCCTGTGGGCTGGCAGTATCCCGGCCATTGCCGGTGCCGGATTCAGCGCCCTGACGCTGGCGATCCTTGCGGGCATGGTGATCGGTAATACGCTCTACCCGCATACCGCGCATCACTGCGATACCGGTGTGCTGTTCGCCAAGCAGCATTTATTACGGCTGGGGATCATTTTGTACGGCTTCCGGCTGACCTTCTCCCAGATTGCCGATGTCGGCATCAGCGGGATCATCATTGACGCCCTGACCCTGATCAGCACCTTTGCGTTGGCCTGCTTCCTCGGGCAAAAAGTCTTCGGGCTGGATAAACAAACCAGCTGGCTGATTGGCGCAGGCAGCAGCATTTGCGGTGCGGCGGCGGTACTGGCGACCGAGCCAGTGGTAAAAGCGCAGGCGAGTAAAGTGACGGTAGCCGTGGCGACGGTGGTGATTTTCGGCACGCTGGCGATCTTCCTTTATCCGGCGCTGTACCCGCTGCTGAGCACGTTTTTCAGCCCGGAAGCCTACGGCGTCTATATGGGTTCGACCATGCATGAAGTGGCACAGGTAGTCGCGGCGGGTCACGCCGTTAGCCCGGATGCCGAAAATGCCGCGGTGATCGCCAAAATGCTGCGCGTAATGATGCTGGCCCCTTTCCTGATCCTGCTGGCGATGCGCGTCAAACGCCTCGCGCCAGTTGACGATACTCAACGCAGCAAAATCACCATTCCGTGGTTCGCCGTGCTGTTCATTGTGGTGGCCGGTTTTAACTCCTTTTCCCTGCTGCCCGCCGCGCTGGTGCAGGCATTGATCACACTGGATACCGTTCTGCTGGCGATGGCAATGGCGGCGCTCGGCCTGACCACCCACGTCAGCGCTCTGAAAAGCGCGGGCGTGAAACCTCTGCTGATGGCGCTGGTACTGTTTGTCTGGCTGATTGTCGGCGGCGGGCTGATTAATCTCGGGGTGGAGGCGCTGACTAAATAAATTCCTGGTTTAGTGAAAGGGTGAAGCATCTCCGGATCCGGGACGGGTGATGAGGTAAAACATCACCCTCTTCCACTCACAGGAAAAAAAATGAAAGGGAATTTTTGCGGTATCAATAACTTTAAGCCAGGCCAAAGAACGCGGGATGCACTGGCGGAAGTGGATCGGATCACACGTTCGGCAAATATCCTCACTTATTTACTGTCCGCCGTGCCGCTATTCCAGTTTTTCGCGGGGCGCAGTAGCTATCTTGGTAGTAGCGTTTTAAATAGTAGCTATAACATCAGCACTTATGACTGGGGCAAACTTGCCAATGCGCTTTCGAGCGTAGATAAAATTAAACGCGCGCAGCTTGAGAAACTGGCCAGTGAGATGATGGTCAGGACGTACGGTGATGAAAGCAAGTTTTGGGAGTGTGTTTACAATGCGCTTTAAAAACAGAACCGTGCTCTGGTTAACCTGTGGACTTTATATATCCCCGGTCTTCGCCGGTTTGTCTCACATTGAAAAACTCAATCAGGAAGCAACCTCTTCCCGGCAGGTACTTGAACACCAATACGGACTGTGCCGTGCATTGCGCGATCGCGAAGTGAATTATTTTGACTTCTGGCTGCAGGCGCAACGCCGGGAAGTTCAAGTCAAAATGCTCAGGGAGCTTTCGGAAATTGCTTTCAATAACTGTATTAAACCGCATTCCGACGCCTATACCCTTATGGTCGTGCGTCTTGCGGCTGTTAGCAAAGATAAAAGCAAGCTGGAGGAATGGCTTGATCTCTATCCTGAAGATAATCCTGATGATTTTACGCAAACTGCGATACCGACATATGTTTTTGAGCAGCAGCTTCAGCGACTTAGTCAGTCACCCACCTTTCATTTCCCCTTTAATGCAGTGGACGCTTACAACGCCATTATTTATGACAACGAAAGGATACTAATTGAAACCCTCAGTGAAGCCGTCATAAGACAGCCCTATATCCAGGGACTTATCCCGGCCTCCTACTGATGGCTAACTAAATAAATTCCTGGTTTAGTGAAAGGGTGATGCATCTCCGGTTCCAGGACGGGTGATGGGGTAAAACATCACCCTTTTCCACTTACAGGGTAAAAAAATGAAAGGGAATTTTTGTGGTATCAATAACTTTAAGCCAGGCCAAAGAACGCGGGATGCACTGGCGGAAGTGGATCGGATCACACGCTCGGCAAATATCCTCACTTATTTACTGTCCGCCGTGCCGCTATTCCAGTTTTTCGCGGGGCGCAGTAGCTATCTCGGCAGCAGCGTTTTAGTAGCAGTTATAACATCAGCACTTATGACTGGAGCAAACTTGCCAATGCGCTTTCGAGCGTGGATAAGGTTAAGCGAGAGCAACTTGAGAAACTCGCATGGAATATGAAGGAACAGACATCCTCGGAAGAAAGCAAGTTTTGGGAGTGTGTTTATAATGCGCTTTAAAAACAGAACCGTGCTCTGGTTAACCTGTGGACTTTATATATCACCGGTCTTCGGTGGTTTGTCTCACATTGAAAAACTCACTCAGGAAACAACCACTGCCCGGCAGGTACTTGAACACCAATACGGATTATGCCGTGCATTGCGCGATCGCGAAGTGAATTATTTTGACTTCTGGCTTCAGGCGCAACGCCGGGAAGTTCAAGTCAAAATGCTCAGGGAGCTTTCAGAAATTGCTTTCAATAACTGTATTAAACCGCATTCCGACGCCTACACCCTTATGGTCGTGCGTCTTGCGGCTGTTAGCAAAGATAAAAGCAAGCTGGAGGAATGGCTTGATCTCTATCCTGAAGATAATCCTGATGATTTTACGCAAACTGCGATACCGGCATATGTTTTTGAGCAGCAGCTTCAGCGGCTTAGTCAGTCACCCACCTTTCATTTTCCCTTTAATCCAATGGACGCATCTAACACCATTATTCATGGCGACGAAACAAAATTAATGGAAACCCTCAGTGAAGCCGTCATAAGAGAGCCCTATATCCAGGGACTTTTCCCGCCCCCGCAGTGGCTGTTACCCTCACAGCCATAACCCCCATGTAAAATTCCTGTTAACCCGTTATCATAGCGTTTTTGCCCGGCCGGGTTTGTCAGGAGTTTTTTATGAAATACATTGGAGCGCACGTCAGCGCGGCGGGCGGCGTCGCAAATGCCGCGATGCGCGCGGCAGAAATCGGGGCGACCGCGTTTGCGCTGTTCACCAAAAATCAGCGTCAATGGCGCGCCGCACCGCTGACCAGCGAAACGATTGATGACTTTAAAGCCGCCTGCGAAAAATACGGCTACACGTCAGCGCAGATCCTGCCGCACGACAGCTACCTGATAAACCTGGGTCATCCGGTGATCGAGGCGCTGGAAAAATCCCGTGAAGCGTTTCTGGATGAAGTGATGCGTTGCCAGCAGCTCGGGCTGAGCCTGCTGAACTTCCACCCTGGCAGCCACCTGATGCAGATCCCGGAAGATGCCTGTCTGGCGCGTATTGCCGAGTCGATCAATATCGTGCTGGATAAAACCGAAGGTGTCACTGCCGTTATCGAAAACACGGCCGGTCAGGGTAGCAATCTGGGCTTTAAATTTGAACATCTGGCGGCGATCATCGACGGCGTGGAAGACAAATCCCGTGTCGGCGTCTGTATTGATACCTGCCATGCTTTTGCCGCCGGTTACGATCTGCGCAGCGCGGCGGAATGCGAAAAGACCTTTGCGGAATTTGAGCGTATCGTCGGCTTTGAGTATCTGCGCGGTATGCACCTCAACGATGCGAAAAGTGCGTTTGGCAGCCGCGTTGACCGCCATCACAGTCTCGGTGAGGGCAATATCGGGCATGATGCGTTTCGCTGGATCATGCAGGATGCACGCTTCGACGGCATCCCGATGGTGCTGGAAACCGTCAACCCTGATATCTGGGCGGAAGAGATCGCCTGGTTGAAAGCGCAGCAGTTAAGTGAAGTGACCGCATAAAAAAAGGACAGCCCAGGCTGTCCTTTTCGCGTGCCTCATCAGGGCGATGTAGGCCGGGTAAGCTTTGCGCCACCCGGCAACTTGCCCTTAGGCGATTTTCTCAGCCACGACCGTTTCCGGACGTTTCAGGAAAGCGTAAGCCAGACCAGCCAGCAGGGTACCGGCAACAATCGCCAGCAGATAACCCACGACCGGGGTGATGGCGCCCGGGATCAGCAGTACAAACAGCCCACCGTGCGGTGCCATCAGCTTCGCGCCAATCGCCATGGAGATCGCGCCCGTCACCGCGCCGCCCACGATACAGCAGGGGATCACGCGCATCGGGTCACGAGCGGCGAACGGGATCGCGCCTTCAGAGATAAAGCACAGACCGAGAACCAGTGCGGCTTTGCCCCCTTCCTGCTGACCTTTGTCGAACTTTTTACGCGCAACCAGCGTGGCGATACCCATTGCCAGCGGCGGCACCATACCGGCAGCCATAATGGCAGCCATCGGTGCGTAGGTCTGGGTACTCAGCAGACCCACCCCAAAGGCGTAAGCCGCTTTGTTCACCGGCCCACCCATGTCGGTACACATCATGCCACCGAGGATCGCGCCCAGCAGAACCGCGTTGGCGGTGCCCATGGTTTGCAGCCAGTGAGTCAGACCCGTCAGGATACCCGCGACCGGTTTGCCGATCAGGTAGATCATCGCCAGACCCACCACGAGGCTTGAGAACAGCGGAATGATCAGGATCGGTTTCAGCGCTTCCATGCTCGGCGGCAGCTTCACTTTCTGGCTGATGGCTTTCGCCACGTAACCGGCAATAAAGCCTGCAATGATACCGCCAATAAAGCCGGAACCGGTGCTTACGGCCAGCATACCGCCAATAAGACCCGGCGTCAGACCCGGACGGTCAGCGATAGAGAACGCAATATAACCTGCCAGTACCGGCACCATCAGCGCGAAGGCTGAACCACCACCGATTTGCATCAGCGCGGCGGCCAGCGTATCCGGCGTTTTGAATGCTTCAATACCAAACGCAAAGGACAGCGCGATACACAGACCGCCCGCGACCACCATCGGCAGCATGTAAGACACGCCGGTCAGCAGGTGACGATAAGCACCGCCGCCCTCTTTCTTGCCTTCGCTTGCCGCCTGCGGTTTACCCGACGGCTGATACGGTTTCGCCTCTGCCTGCGCTTTATCCAGTTCCTGCGCGGTTTTCTTCAGCGCAAGACCGGTGGAAGTGCGGTACATCGGCTTACCGGCGAATTTCGCCAGATCCACTTCGATGTCGGCCGCCACGATCACCAGATCCGCTTCCGCGACTTCTTCCGGGGTGATGGCATTGCCCGCGCCTACAGAGCCGCGAGTTTCCACTTTCACCCACCAGCCACGTTTTTTGGCTTCGGTTTCAATGGCTTCAGCCGCCATAAAGGTATGCGCCACGCCCGTCGGGCAGGCGGTAACCGCCACAACGCGCTTCACACCGCCGCTTGCAGCGGGGGCAGCGGCAGCCACAGGCGCGCTGTACGGCGCGGCGTGGTTTTTAGCTTCACTTAAAAACAGCTCCGGGTGCGCTACGGCGCGATTGATATCGCCCAGCCACACTTTTTTGCCGTTCAGCGCGCTGTCGTTTGGCACGCTGGTTCCTAATACGATTGCCAGTTCAGCCTCATGTGGGTTGTCGATGATTTCCACATTGGCTTTTTGCGCCGCCACTCCCAACAAGGTTTTCGCCATGTAAGCGCGGGCCTGGCCGAGACTGGAGTCAATTATCAGCAGCGTTTTCATTATGCTCTCCTGCTGTTAGTTAAAGGGTTTTAAGTCAACGCGCGCCATCATCGCGGCCAACTGGGTACGGTCGGTAATGCCGACGTTGCTCTGGCTGACAGCCAGGGCGGCGACGGCGGTAGCAAGACGTAATGTATGCTCACTGGATTCACGCATCAGCAGGCCATAGATCAGGCCGCCAACCATTGAATCCCCTGCGCCAACGGTGCTTACCACTTCCATTGACGGCGGTTTGGCGATCCATTCGCCAGAAGCGTTAACCCACAACGCCCCTTCCGCGCCCAGTGAAATCACCACATGGGCAATCCCCTGTTCACGAAGCGCATGCGCGGCTTCGATAACATCTTTCAGTTCCGGTAATTTACGACCGGCCCAGATTTCCAGCTCACGACGATTTGGTTTTACCAGCCACGGCGCGGCTTTCAGACCGGCCACCAGCGCTTCGCGGCTGCTGTCAAAAATGATGCACGGACACTGGCTGCGCAGGCGCGTCATCCAGTCGGTGAAGGCTTCCGGGCTGACGCCTGCTGGCAGACTGCCGCTGACGCAGACCATGTCGAACTGGCCCAGCCAGCTCAGGGAATCGGCAACGAAACGCTCCCAGTCGGCTGGTGTGACATCAAAGCCGGAGAAGTTAAAGTCGGTGACTTCGCCGTCTTTTTCGGTCAGCTTGACGTTAATACGCGTACGGCCCTGCACTACCTGAAAACGGTTGGCGATGCCTAACTCGCTGAACAGCTGCTGAAAGCCATCCTGGTTATCTTTACCCAGGAAGCCGCCAACGGTGACATCGATACCAAGGTCTTTCAGCACCTTGGCAACGTTAATGCCTTTACCTGCCGCATGCAGACCGGTGGTCCGCACAAGGTTGACTTCCCCGCGCTCGACTTCCGGGGTGTAACCCACCAGATCGTAAGCCGGGTTAAGGGTGATGGTGGCAACACGTCTGCTCATTATGCGCCCTCCCCAAGACCGGCCGCGATGGCGTCGCCAATCGCTTTCAGCGCCGGTTCAGCATCCGCGCCCTGCGCGGTGAAGCGCAGGCGATGACCTTTCTTCACGCCCAGCGCCACTACCTTCATCAGGCTGCGGCCATTGGCCGGTTTTCCGCTGCCGTCGAGGTTGGTGACGGTCACGTCGCAATCAAATTGTTTAATGGTGTTCACCAGCATGGTGCCCGGACGGGCGTGCAGGCCGTGTTCGTTACGCACCACGAACTCCGCGCTCAGCACGTCGTCCGCCAGCGCGTCGTCGCTGGTCAGCAGCGCCAGCAGCGTGGCGGCATCCGCCGTCAGCAAACGGTCAGCTTTATTGTTCAGCAGCAGATCGGTCAGACGCTTCAGCACGGCAACCGGCTGGTCGTCGGCCATTGCGACGCTGATCAACAGCTGGGCGTTTTCACCTTCAACCGTAAAGGCGCTGGCGGCGCGGCTTACCGCAATGGCGCTACCGAGGTTGCCTTCGGCGCTGTCGTTCAGCCAGACGCCCTGACCCAGGTTCAGCGGTTTTTCGTTAATGGCGCGCGTCACGAAGGCGGTATCTACTGCACCGGCTTCTTTCAAACGACCGGCGTTCACCGCCTGCAGGGTGACAATATCGCTGGCGATGATGTCGAGCGTCAGCAAATCGTTGTCCAGCTTCAGCACGTCACTCTGTTTTTCGCCCATCAGCAACGCGCGCAGTTCTTCTGCCGTGGTGGCAGACTGCAACTGTGCCGCCACCGCATCGTCACTCAGGACGTGCGTCAGCTGACGCAACAGGCCGAGGTGTTCATCAGAACTGGCGGCGATACCAATCGCCACATAAGCCACCTGCCCTTCGCCCCACAGTACGCCCTGCGGGAACTGATAAACCTGAACGCCGGTTTTCAGCACCTGATCGCGGGTGTCGGTGGTGCCGTGCGGAATGGCAATGCCATTACCGAGGAAAGTGGAAGTCTGCTGCTCGCGGGCAAGCATACCCTCAACGTAGCCATCAGCCACATTGCCTGCCTGCACAAGGGCGGCGGCGATCTGACGGATAGCGTCTTCTTTATTAGTGGCCTGCTGGCCGGGATGAATATCCTGAACGGATAACTGGAACATAGATTTCCACTCCTGCTGAAGTTGAATCGTTTCAGCCTTCTGGTGAATTAACGCGCCAACCGGTAACAAGGGAGTTAAAGGATAGCGCTGAAACGTTTCAAGAAGTCTTGCTCTTAATCCATCGGTACGCAAGAAATCTCGTATTTCAGCGTAAAGAATTTAGATGTACTGCACATTTTTGCTTCGGTGGTCATTTTTTGCTGATGTTGCTGACGGTGCCGCTACGTCTGTTTCAGCAACTTCAGCCGGAATGAGAATTATTTTGAAATGCTATTTTGATTTTTCGTGGCACTTTTCTGTTATCGACTGTTCATTTTCTGAGTAGCGGCGTAAACTCCGCGTCTTCCTTAAAAAGCAGAACCGAAAAGATGCACATTAGCCCAGCCGCCGCCTCTCCCAAGCCTTTTGACGTCACCTCTACGGCGTTTTTAATTGTTGCCTTCCTGACCGGCATTGCCGGTGCCTTGCAGACACCAACGCTGAGCTTATTTCTGACCAATGAAGTCCACGCCCGTCCGGCGATGGTGGGGTTTTTCTTCACCGGTAGCGCGGTGATCGGCATTCTGGTAAGCCAGTTTCTCGCCGGGCGTTCCGATCGTAAAGGCGACCGTAAAAATCTGATCGTCTTCTGCTGTCTGTTCGGCGTGCTGGCCTGTACGCTGTTCGCCTTTAACCGTAACTACTTTATCTTACTGTTTATCGGCGTGTTCCTCAGCAGCTTTGGCTCGACGGCAAACCCGCAGATGTTCGCCCTTGCCCGTGAACATGCGGATCGTACCGGCCGCGAAGCGGTCATGTTCAGCTCGATCCTGCGCGCGCAGGTATCGCTGGCATGGGTGATCGGCCCGCCGCTGGCCTATGCGCTGGCAATGGGTTTTGGCTTTACGATGATGTATCTGAGCGCGGCGATTGCCTTTGTGGTGTGCGGCATCATGGTGTGGTTTTTTCTGCCGACGATGCGCAAAGAGCCGGTGCTGGCAACCGGCGTACTGGAAGCACCGCGCACCAATCGCCGTGACGCGCTGCTGCTGTTTGCTATCTGCACGCTGATGTGGGGCACCAACAGCCTCTATATCATTAATATGCCGCTGTTTATCATTAATGAACTGCAACTGCCGGAAAAGCTGGCGGGTGTGATGATGGGTACCGCTGCTGGGCTTGAGATCCCGACCATGCTGATTGCGGGCTACTATGCTAAACGCTTCGGCAAGCGTTTTTTAATGCGCATCGCGGTAGTCGCCGGGCTGATTTTTTACGCCGGCATGCTGACCGTGCACACGCCGGTATTGCTGCTGGCTTTACAGCTGCTGAATGCCATTTATATCGGCATCCTCGCGGGTATCGGTATGCTCTATTTTCAGGATTTGATGCCAGGCCAGGCGGGGGCTGCGACCACGCTTTATACTAATACTACCCGCGTCGGCTGGATCATCGCCGGGTCGCTGGCGGGCGTAGTGGCGGAGTTCTGGAGTTATCACGCGGTATTCTGGTTTGCGCTGGTAATGATTGTCGTCACCATAGCGTGCCTGGCGCGCATTAAAGATGTTTAAGGTGCGGTCTGCGTTTCCAGATCGATAAGATAGACCATCGCCTGCGAGCGCGTGCTGCCGCACATGTCCCGGGAGGGTTGCAGTCCGGCGCAGACTTTCGGGCGAAGCGGCGAGCGGAACAGCTTACAGCGTTGCTGCGCGTCAAGCTGCACGCAGGGCGTATTGGCGGGTTTGCCGTCCGGCATACCGGGGATCGGGCTGCTGATGGATGGCGCGGTACAACAGGCTCCGCAATCGCTGCGACACTCCATAAACGGCTCTCTTTTGTGGGGGAATGATCCGGGTTGTCATCCCGCTTTCGGGCACGCTATCACTTTTTGCGGTGAACATGCAAAACATGCTGATTCCCCTTGCCTGAATCGCCCCTCGCGAGTAATTTGTCGCGATATTTTTACCCTTTTCCCAAACAGGATTAATAATGCCAAGAGCGAATGAAATCAAAAAAGGTATGGTGCTGAATTACAACGGCAAACTGCTGATTGTGAAAAATATCGATATTCAGTCACCGAGCGCCCGTGGCGCAGCGACGCTGTATAAGATGCGTTTTTCTGACGTCCGCACCGGGATGAAGGTTGAAGAGCGTTTTAAAGGCGACGACATCGTTGATACCGTGACGCTGACCCGCCGTTTCGTTGACTTCTCTTATGTGGATGGCAACGAATACGTGTTTATGGATAAAGAAGATTACACGCCGTACATCTTCACCAAAGAGCAGATTGAAGACGAACTGCAGTTTATTCCGGAAGGCGGAATGCCGGACATGCAGGTGTTAACCTGGGATGGTCAGCTGCTGGCGCTGGAATTGCCGCAGACGGTGGATCTGGAAATTGTGGAAACGGCGCCGGGCATTAAAGGCGCTTCAGCCAGCTCACGCACCAAGCCTGCCACCATGAGCACAGGTCTGGTGATCCAGGTGCCGGAATACCTGACCACCGGCGAGAAGATCCGCATTCATATCGAAGAAAGCCGTTATATGGGCCGCGCGGATTAACAGCTATTAGCCGGGTGGCGCTGCGCTTACCCGGCCTACAAGTAGGCCCGGCAAGCTTGCACCGCCGGGCGTTCTGACAAGCTACAGCAGTTCCGGGAACAGCGTATGTTTCAGCGCCAGTTCCACGCCGCGCACTTCCGCCATCCCTTTCAGACGACCAATCGCCGAATAGCCCGGGTTAGTTTTCTTACGCAGATCGTCGAGCATCTGGTGACCGTGATCCGGACGGAACGGGATCGGACGTAAATCTCCGGCTTTCTTACGACGCAGTTCTTCAGTGAGGATCGCTTTCACTACCGCCACCATATCGACGTCGCCCTGCAGATGCGCCGCTTCGTGGAATGTTTTCGGGTTCGCTTCGCGGCAGGTGGAACGCAGATGCGTAAAGTGAATGCGGTCGCCAAAGGTTTCCACCATCTTCACCAGATCGTTATCCGCCCGCACGCCGTACGAGCCGGTGCACATGGTAAAGCCGTTGTAGATACTGTCGACGCAGGATTTCAGCCACTGCATATCTTCAATGGTGGAGACAATACGCGGCAGGCCGAGGATCGGGCGCGGCGGATCGTCCGGGTGAACGGCCAGACGCACGCCCACTTCTTCCGCCACCGGCACAATGGCTTTCAGGAATACCGCCATGTTTTCACGCAGCTGTTCTTTGTTGATGCCATCGTATTCCGCCAGACGGGCGCGGAACTGGTCAAGGGTATAGCCCTCTTCCGCCCCCGGCAGACCGGCAATGATATTGCGCGTCAGCTTTTCAATTTCCGCGTCGCTGGCGGCGTTAAAGAATTCCAGCGCCTGACGCTGCTCTTCTTCGGTGTAGTCTGCCTGCGCCCCTTCCCGTTTCAGGATATGCAGTTCGAAGGCGGCAAAGGCAATCTGATCAAAACGCAGGGCTTTGGAGCCGTCCGGCAGCGTGTATTCCAGATCGGTACGCGTCCAGTCGAGGATGGGCATAAAGTTGTAGCAGACGGTGTCGATGCCGCAGGCTGCCAGATTACGGATGCTCTGCTGATAATTGGCGATCCAGGTTTGGTATTCCCCGCTGTGCGTTTTAATGTCTTCGTGCACCGGAATACTTTCCACTACAGACCAGGTGAGGCCTTTTTCAGCCAGCAGCGCCTGACGCTGTTTAATTTCGTCTACCGGCCATACCTGACCGTTAGGAATATGATGCAGTGCGGTCACCACGCCGGTTGCGCCCGCCTGACGGACGTCATCAAGAGATACCGGATCGTTCGGTCCATACCAACGCCAGGTTTGTTCCATCGCCTCACCCTCTAAAAGTTGTTATACCAATACCATAAAAGACAATGACGACTACCATACATGTTTCTGGTCGGGGATCAAATCCCGCCACCTCTTAGATTGATCCAGCTCACAATCCCCGCATAATTAAGGCATACCAATTCAATTTGCTGTCATATAACTTTACACTGCATCTTGTTAATTATTGGTTAATCAGGTGTGTATTAATGAAGACAATTGCTTCGCAAACGCTGCCGGAAAACGTCCGATTACCGCAGTATGATCGCGCTCTGCTCCGCTCTCGCATCGTGCATTTCGGCTTTGGCGCGTTTCATCGTGCGCACCAGGCGCTGTTAACGGACCGGGTGCTGAACGCCCAGGGCGGCGACTGGGGGATCTGCGAAATCAGCCTGTTCAGCGGCGATCGGTTAATGGCGCAGTTGCGTGAGCAAGACCACCTGTTTACCGTGCTGGAAAAAGGCGCGACCGGCAACGAGGCGATTATCGTTGGCGCGGTTCATGAATGCCTGAATGCGAAACTGGACTCCCTGCCCGCCATTATCGAAAAATTCTGCGAACCGCAGGTGGCGATTGTCTCGCTGACCATCACAGAAAAAGGCTACTGTATCGATCCGGCGACCGGCAAACTGGATCTCAACCAGCCGCGTATTGTTCATGATCTGCAAAACCCCACAGAGCCGCACTCCGCGCCGGGCATTCTGGTGGAAGCCCTCGCCCGCCGTCGCGATTGCGGCCTGGCCCCTTTTACCGTGCTCTCCTGCGACAATATTCCTGATAACGGGCATGTGGTGAAAAACGCCGTGCTCGGCATGGCGCAGCAGCGTTCGGCGGAACTGGCGCAGTGGATCAGTGAAAAGGTGAGTTTCCCCGGCACCATGGTCGATCGCATCGTTCCGGCGGCAACGGACGCGTCGCTGGCGGAAATCACCCGTACGCTGGGGGTGGGAGATCCCTGCGCCATCAGCTGTGAGCCTTTTATCCAGTGGGTGGTGGAAGATAATTTTGTCGCCGGTCGCCCGGACTGGGACGTGGCGGGCGTGCAGCTGGTGCAGGATGTGCTGCCGTGGGAGCAAATGAAGCTGCGTATGCTGAACGGCAGCCACTCTTTCCTGGCGTATCTGGGTTACCTGGCCGGTTTTGCGCATATCAGCGACTGCATGCAGGATGCGCATTTTCGCCGCGCCGCCCGGCGTCTGATGCTGGACGAGCAGGCACCGACGCTGCGCATCACCGATGTGGATCTGACGGCCTACGCTGACAGCCTGATCGAACGCTTCGCGAACCCGGCGCTGCAACACCGGACCTGGCAGATCGCCATGGACGGCAGCCAGAAACTGCCGCAGCGTATGCTGGAAGGTATTCGTGTGCATCTGCAACGCGGTACGCCGTGGCCGCTGCTGGCGCTCGGCGTGGCGGGCTGGATGCGCTATGTCAGCGGCATTGATGATGCCGGTCAGGCCATTGATATTCGCGATCCGCTGGCCGATAAGTTCCGCGCTATTGTGGAAACCAGCGAGCCGGGCGATCGCGTACCGGCGCTGCTGACGCTGACGGAAATCTTCGGCAGCGACCTGCCGTCAGATCCGCACTTCGTCAATGCGATCCAGGCGGCCTGGCAACAGATTGCCGATAAAGGTGCTCATCAGGCAGTCATTGACACGCTCAATCATTAACAATTCCTGCCCTTAAGGCGGCCAGAAAATGAGTCTGTCCGCCCTTTCCCTTCTCTTTTCTCTTTTTTTTCGCCAGGATTAGCATCATTGTTACTGAATAACAGATAGCAGATCTAATCATGGAGCTTATATGACCAGGACCAACCTGATCACCGGTTTTCTGGGGAGCGGTAAAACGACCTCTATTTTGCATCTGCTGGCGCAGAAGGATCCCGCCGAAAAATGGGCCGTACTGGTCAACGAATTCGGCGAAGTTGGCATTGATGGCGCGTTACTGGCGGACAGCGGCGCGCTGTTAAAAGAGATCCCCGGCGGCTGTATGTGCTGTGTGAATGGTTTGCCGATGCAGGTGGGGCTGAACACCCTGCTGCGTCAGGGTAAGCCGGACCGTTTACTGATTGAGCCTACCGGGCTCGGCCATCCGAAGCAGATCCTCGACATGCTCACCGCTCCGGTGTATGAGCCGTGGATTGAATTACAGGCGACACTCTGCCTGCTCGATCCGCGCCAGTTGCTGGATGAGAAAGCCGTCAATAATGAGAACTTCCGTGACCAGCTGGCGGCGGCAGATATTATCATCGCCAATAAACAGGATCGCAGTACGCCGGAAAGTGAACAGGCACTGGCGCAGTGGTGGCAGCAATACGGCGGCGACCGGGAGTTAATTACCGCCATGCAGGGAAATATCGATCCTGCTCTGCTGGATCGTCCGCGCCGCAATCAGCGCGAACTGCCGGTCAGCGCCGCGCATCAGCATGGGCACGGGGATAAAAAAGGCCTCGCCGCGCTGAGCCTGCCGTCCAACCAGCGCTGGCGTCGCAGCCTCAACAGTGGTCAGGGCCATCAGGCCTGTGGCTGGATCTTTGATGCGGAGACCTGTTTCGATACGATTGGCCTGCTGGAGTGGGCGCGGCTGGCACCGGTGGATCGCGTGAAAGGCGTGATGCGTATTCCTGAAGGTCTGGTGCGTATCAACCGTCAGGGTCAGGATTTGCGCATCGAAACGCAAAGCGTATCACCGCCGGACAGTCGTATCGAACTGATCACCGCCGATGAAGCGGACTGGAATTCACTTCAGTCAACTTTGTTGAAGCTTCGTTTAACTGACGAGCACTAACGTTACGGCTGACACCTCAGGTTTAGATGAACACATGAAGACGCGACTTCCCCTTATTTTATTGTTAAATGCCGCCGGTCTGGCGCTTTTTTTATCCTGGTACCTGCCGGTAAACCATGGCATGTGGTTTACCCTCGACTCGGCTATTTTTCATTTCTTTAATGCAAAGCTGACCGAAAGCCGTGCGTTCTTGTGGCTGGTAGCCATCACCAATAACCGTGCCTTTGATGCCTGCTCGCTGCTGGCAATGGGCGCACTGATGCTAAGTTTCTGGCGTAGCGCCGATGCGGCAGGTCGTCGCCGTGTGGTGATGATTGGCCTGATGATGCTGTTGACCGCCGTGGTGATCAACCAGCTGGCCCAGGCGCTGTACCCGGTAAAACGCGCCAGTCCGTCGTTATTCTTTGAGCATGTGAACCGCGTCAGCGATTTGCTGAGCGTGATCCCCACTAAAGATGCCTCGAAAGACAGTTTCCCTGGCGATCACGGCATGATGCTGCTTATTTTTTCCGCCGTCATGTGGCGTTATTTTGGTAAAGGTGCCTTCGCAATCGCCCTGCTTATTGTGGTGGTTTTCGCGTTCCCGCGCGTCATGATTGGTGCCCACTGGTTTACGGATATTGCCGTCGGCTCCCTTTCCGCCGTGCTCATAGGCCTGCCGTGGTTTTTATTAACACCGCTTAGCGATAAAATCATTTCGCTGTTTAATTATTATTTGCCTTATAGAAACAAACAATTTTTAAACAAATAAATAACGCTTTTTTACTACCTGTAACAGGGATCGGCGACGATCCCTGCAAAATAAAGATGACCCTTTCGGCACACCGTCATACACCTGTCACAAAAATTCCCTCGCTAAATGAGCAGCCTGCATGGTTTTTAAGCTAAATTGCTGGCTTTTTGTACAAAGCATTTTTTTCACTTTCGCTATCATAATTTCTTATAAAAAAACACATAAAAAGGCTCGCAATGCCTGGGGTGATAAGGTACTCTCGACTGCGTTTCGCCTCACAGACATAAAATATTCCCGCTGTGAATAAATTTGTGCGTTTAAGCACAGATTTGATCAAGAGGAATTGTGTCGCTGTGCGCAGGTAATTAATCTCGTCACGTTTGGCATTTATATAGCGATATTTATCGTTAAGGACTTCAAGGGAAAATAAACAACATGGTCAAATCTCAACCGATTTTGAGATATATCGTGCGGGCGATCCCCGCGTTAGCAGTTGCGGTACTGCTTTCAGCTTGTTCAACTAATACCGCAAAGAATATGCACCCTGAGACGCATGTTGTGGGCACCGAAGATGCCTCGTCACTGCAAGCCTCTCAGGATGAATTTGAGACGATGGTTCGTAATCTTGATGTTAAATCCCGTATTATGGATCAATACGCAAGCTGGAAAGGCGTTCGTTACCGTCTTGGCGGCGATACCAAAAAAGGTATTGATTGCTCTGGTTTCGTACAACGTACTTTCCGTGAACAATTTGGTTTAGAACTGCCGCGCTCTACTTATGAGCAGCAGGAAATGGGTAAATCCGTTTCACGCACCAGCTTACGTACCGGCGATTTGGTACTATTTAAAGCCGGTTCTACCGGACGTCACGTTGGTATCTATATCGGCAATAACCAGTTTGTTCATGCCTCTACCAGCAGCGGTGTCGTGATTTCAAGTATGGACGAGCCATACTGGAAAAAGCGTTATAACGAAGCGCGTCGTGTCTTAGTCCGCAGTTAAGTTTTCACTTGTTGGTTTCCCTTGACTGACAAGACGATATTAGAAAAGCGCTGCTCCGGCAGTGCTTTTTTTTTGCCTGCTGACGGCTACGCCCTTTCCAGGCTATAGTCGGACAAATTAAGGCGATTCTCCGTGGCTACTCTGGACAACGTACCCCTATGCCGATCCGCTTCATGCATGCCAACCGAAAAATTCTGACGATCAGTATTCTGATCGGCTTTATTACGGGCATTGTGGTGGGAGGGCTGCAATTTATTATTGCGCAGCACCATCGTGAAATTCAGTTAGATCATTTATTCAGCAATATTAAATCAAATTTTGAACGCTATTTTAGCGAACTGCACACCACCAGCGATTTACTACAGCCTTTAACGCTAAAACCCTGCGAAGAGGTGGTGAGTGAATTAACCTCGCGGGCGGCATTCAGTCCGAACGTGCGGGCGTTTTTACTGGTTCGCGATCAGAATGCATTTTGCTCATCCGCCACCGGCGTGCTGGATGTGCCGTTGACCGATCTGATACCGGGCATAGATGTCAGCAAAAAGCTGGATATGGTGATTTTACCCGGCACGCCGATGATGCCCCATACGCCCGCCATTGGCATCTGGTATCAAAATCCATTTGATGATGCGCATGGGGTCTTTGCCTCCATCAACATCAACCTTACCCCGGCCCTTATCACCTCTTCCTTGCAGGATAATTTTCAGGGCATTGCGCTCGCGATTGGCGATCGGGGAATTTCCACCTTTTCAAAGCGGCTGATCTCCCTGCGCGAATTCTCCGCGCAGTCGGTGCGCCATACTGCCATCGACAGCCTGCCGCTCAGCCTGTGGCTGTATGCCAGTCGCTGGACGCCGCAGGACATTCAGCTGGCGCTGTTGCCCGCATTAATGGCGGGACTGCTGGCGGGTTTACTTAGCGCCCTGCTGTTGCACCGGCGGCTGCGCCCCGGCAGAGACATCTTACAGGGAATTAAAAACAATCACTTCTATGTGGTATATCAACCGGTAGTCGACGCCGGTACGCTGCAGGTGAGCGGCGCGGAAGTGCTGCTGCGCTGGAAACACCCGATAAAGGGAGAGATCTCCCCGAATACCTTTATTCCGCTCGCCGAAGCGCAAAAATTGATGGTGCCGCTGACGCAGCATCTATTTGGTCTGATCGCCCGCGACGGCGATGCCTTACAGACCGTGCTGCCTGCGGGTACCAAGCTCGGTATTAATATCGCCACCGGTCATCTGCACGCCGCCAGCTTTATCGACGATCTTGATCGGCTGGCCGCCTCGCTGCCGGCGCAGCATTTCAGTATCGTGCTGGAAATCACCGAACGTAATATGCTTAAGCATGGTGAGGCCGTTACCTTGTTTGATCGTCTGCATCAGAAAGGCTATGAAATTGCTATTGATGACTTTGGCACCGGCCACAGCGCGCTGATTTATCTGGAACGCTTTACGCTGGATTACCTGAAAATTGATCGCGCCTTTGTGAATGCTATCGACATGGCAACGACCACCTCGCCGGTGCTGGATACGGTGCTGATGCTGGCGAAGCGGCTAAATATGGGGACGGTTGCGGAAGGCGTCGAAACGGCTGAACAGGCAAAATGGCTGCGCGCCAGAGGTGTAAACTTCCTGCAGGGCTACTATTTTTGCCGCCCGATGACACTGACGCAGTTGCTGAACTGGCAGCCACCGCCTTTTTCCAGTCAGCTTCAGGGGTGAAGCATTTACCCTTCCCCTGCCTGTCCCTTATTATTCACCGGTCCCTGCGCTGGTAAAAGGAAGCCGCCCGATGATCTCTATGCGCGTACTAATGATGCTGTTCGCCCTGATGAGCCTTACCGCTCAGGCGCAGACCATAAAAGAGAGCTACGCCTTCGCAGTGATTGGCGAGCCGAAATATACTGCTGACTTTACCCATTTCGATTACGTGAACCCGGCGGCCCCGAAAGGCGGTAACATCACGCTGGCGGTGATTGGCACCTTCGATAACTTCAACCGCTTCGCCCTGCGCGGCAATGCGGCGGTGCGGACCGACGCGCTCTACGACACCTTGTTTACTACCTCGGACGATGAACCCGGCAGCTACTACCCGCTGATTGCGGAGATGGCGCGCTACGCGGATGATTTTTCCTGGGCGGAGATCGCCATTAATCCCAAAGCCACCTTCCAGGACGGCACGCCCGTCAAAGCCAGCGACGTGGCATTTTCTTTTACGAAATTTATGACCGAAGGCGTTCCGCAGTTTCGGCTGGTCTATAAAGGCACGACCGTCAAAGCCATCGCGCCGCTGACCGTGCGGATCACGCTCGGCAAACCGGGTAAAGAAGATCTGCTGAGCCTGTTCAGCCTGCCGGTGATGCCGGAGAAATTCTGGAAAAATCACAAACTCAGCGATCCGCTCTCCGTTCCGCCACTGGGCGGCGGGCCGTACCGCATCAGCCAGTGGCGTATGGGGCAATATATTGCTTACACCCGCGTCCGGGATTACTGGGCAGCGGATCTGCCGGTCAATCGCGGGCGCTGGAATTTCGATAATATTCGCTATGACTACTATCTGGACGATAACGTGGCCTTCGAAGCCTTCAAAGCGGGCGCATTTGATTTCCGTCAGGAAGGCGATGCGAAAAACTGGGCGACCCGCTACACCGGCAAAAATTTCGCTAACCACTTTATTATCAAGGACGAGCAGAAAAACGAATCGGCACAGGATACACGCTGGCTGGCGTTTAATAACCAGCGCCCGCTGTTTCAGGATCGTCGCGTGCGGGAAGCCCTCACGCTGGCCTTTGATTTTGAGTGGATGAACAAGGCGCTGTTCTATAACGCTTACTCACGCACCAACAGCTATTTCCAGAATACCGAATATGCCGCGCGTGACTATCCGGACGCCGCCGAGCTGACGCTGCTGGCGCCAATGAAGGCCAAACTTCCCGCGGAGGTATTCACCTCCATCTATCAGCCGCCTGTGTCCCAGGGTAACGGCTTTGACCGCAATAACCTGCTGAAGGCTGGCAAGCTGCTGGATGAGGCGGGCTGGGTGCTGAAAGGCAAACAGCGCGTGAATGCGAAAACCGGTAAACCCTTTAGCTTCGAGCTGCTGCTGCCCGCCGGGAGTAATAATCTGTGGGTGATGCCGTTCCAGCATAATCTGGCGCGGCTGGGTGTCACGCTCAACGTGCGCCAGGTGGATAACTCGCAGATCACCAACCGCCTGCGCAGCCGGGATTTTGACATGATACCGCGCACGTTACAGGCACGCCCCTGGCCGGACACCGATCTGCAAATTTCCTGGGGCTCGGCCTACATTAATTCGAGTTACAACACGCCGGGCGTGACCAGCCCGATCATCGATACGCTGCTCGGCAAAATCATTGCCGCGCAGGGTGATAAAGAGAAACTGCTGCCGCTGGGTCGGGCGCTGGATCGCGTACTGACCTGGAACTATTACATGCTGCCGATGTGGTTTATGGCTTCCGATCGCCTCGCTTACTGGGATAAATTTTCCATGCCCGCGCAGCGCCCGGTTTATTCACTCGGGTTTGATACCTGGTGGTACGACGTCAATAAAGCGGCGAAACTGCCGCCTGCCAGACGTTAAGGAGAGACGATGGGCGCCTATTTACTTCGTCGCTTACTGCTGCTGATCCCTACCCTGTGGGCGATCATCACCATTAACTTTTTCATTGTACAGATCGCCCCCGGCGGCCCAGTGGATCAGGCGATTGCCGCTATCGAGTTTGGCCATAAGGGCGCGATGCCCGGCGGCGGCGATGGCGGTATGGGCGCGTCCCATGCCCGTACCGGCGTGGGCAACATCGGCGAAGGCAATTATCGCGGCGGACGCGGCCTCGATCCGGAAGTGATCGCGGAAATTACCAAACGTTATGGCTTCGACAAACCGCTGCATGAGCGTTATTTCACCATGCTGTGGAATTATCTGCGCTTTGATTTTGGCGATAGCCTGTTCCGTAGCGCCTCGGTGCTGCAACTCATCAAAGAGAGTATGCCCGTATCGGTGACGCTCGGGCTGTGGGGTACGCTGATTATCTATCTGGTCTCCATTCCGCTGGGGATCCGCAAGGCGGTGCACAATGGCAGCCGCTTCGATATCTGGAGCAGCGCCTTTATCATCATCGGCTACGCTATTCCGGCGTTCCTGTTTGCCGTCCTGCTGATCGTATTATTTGCCGGTGGCAGCTATTACGACATTTTCCCGCTGCGCGGGCTGGTGAGCGCTAACTTTGATACCCTGCCCTGGTATCAGAAAATCACCGATTACCTGTGGCATATCACGCTGCCGGTGCTGGCGACGGTGATCGGCGGCTTTGCTGCCTTAACCATGCTGACTAAAAATTCATTTCTCGATGAGATCCGTAAGCAGTATGTGGTCACCGCCCGCGCCAAAGGGGTGAGCGAGCGCAATATCCTGCACAAACACGTCTTCCGTAACGCCATGCTGCTGGTGATCGCCGGTTTCCCGGCCACCTTTATCAGCATGTTTTTTACCGGCTCCCTGCTGATTGAAGTGATGTTCTCCCTCAACGGGCTGGGACTGCTGGGCTATGAAGCCACCGTATCGCGGGATTATCCGGTGATGTTCGGCACGCTGTATATCTTCACCCTGATTGGCCTGCTGCTGAATATCCTCAGCGATATCAGCTATACGCTGGTAGATCCACGTATTGATTTTGAGGGTCGCTGATGCGTCGATTAAGCCCCGTTAACCAGGCCCGCTGGGCGCGCTTTCGCCACCATCGCCGCGGCTACTGGTCGTTCTGGATTTTTCTTGTGCTGTTCTCCCTCAGCCTGTGCGCAGAGCTGATCGCCAACGATAAGCCGCTGCTGGTGCGCTATGAGGGTCAGTGGTACGCGCCGGTGCTGAAGGATTACAGCGAAACGGTATTTGGCGGACAGTTCGCCACCCCGGCGGATTATCAGGATCCATGGCTGCAAAAGCAGCTGGACGATCACGCCTGGGTATTATGGGCGCCGGTACGCTTCGGCGCACGCAGCATCAATTTCGCCACCGACACGCCTTTCCCGTCACCGCCGTCGGCGCAGAACTGGCTGGGTACCGATGCCAATGGCAGCGACGTGCTGGCGCGCATTCTCTACGGTACGCGCATTTCCGTGCTGTTTGGCCTGATGCTGACTCTCTGCTCCAGCGTCATCGGCGTGATGGTCGGGGCGATCCAGGGCTATTACGGCGGCCGCATCGATCTGTTCGGCCAGCGAGTAATCGAAGTCTGGGCGGGTATGCCGACGCTGTTCTTGATCATCCTGCTCTCCAGCGTCATTCAGCCGGGCTTCTGGTGGCTGCTGGCGGTGACAGTGCTGTTCGGCTGGATGAGTCTGGTGGGCGTGGTGCGGGCAGAGTTTTTACGCACCCGCAATTTCGATTACATCCGCGCGGCACAGGCGCTGGGCGTCAGCGATCGCAGTATTATCCTGCGTCATATGCTGCCTAATGCCATGGTCGCCGTGCTGACCTTTATCCCCTTTATTCTGTGCAGCTCTATTACCACCCTCACCTCGCTGGATTTCCTCGGCTTCGGCCTGCCGCTTGGTTCGCCATCGCTGGGTGAACTGCTGTTGCAGGGCAAAAATAATCTTCAGGCTCCATGGCTTGGTATCGCAGGCTTTTTATCGGTGGCGGTGTTGCTGTCGCTGCTAATTTTCATCGGTGAAGCGGTGCGCGACGCCTTTGATCCGAACAAGGCGGTTTAAGATGAGTACTCCCCTGCTGGCGATAAATTCCTTGTCGGTGGCGTTCCGCCATCAGCAACAGCTGCGCACCGTGGTCAGCGATCTGTCGCTGGAGATCCATGCCGGTGAAACTCTCGCGCTGGTGGGCGAATCCGGCTCCGGCAAAAGCGTCACGGCGCTGTCCGTGCTGCGGCTACTGCCCTCGCCGCCGGTAGAATATCCTGTGGGCGATATTCTGTTTAAAGGCGCTTCGCTGCTGCATGCCAGTGAAAAAGCACTGCGCCGGGTGCGCGGCAATAAAATCGCGATGATTTTCCAGGAGCCGATGGTGTCCCTGAACCCGCTGCATACGCTGGAAAAACAGCTGTATGAAGTGCTGTCTCTGCACCGCGGGATGCGTCGTGAAGCCGCGCGCAGCGAGATGCTCGACTGTCTGGATCGCGTCGGCATCCGCAATGCCCGTACCCGGCTGAACGATTTCCCGCATCAGCTTTCCGGGGGCGAGCGGCAGCGGGTGATGATCGCCATGGCGCTGCTGACGCGCCCGGAACTGTTAATCGCCGACGAGCCGACGACCGCGCTGGACGTTACCGTGCAGGCGCAGATCCTGCAACTGCTGCGCGAGCTGCGTGATGAGCTGAACATGGGGCTGCTGTTTATTACCCATAACCTGAGCATTGTGAAAAGGCTGGCGGATAGCGTGGCGGTGATGCAAAACGGCCGCTGCGTGGAGCAAAATCGCGCAGCGGAACTGTTCGCCCGCCCGCAGCATCCGTATACGCAGCGGCTTCTGGACAGCGAGCCCGCAGGCGATCCGGTGCCGCTCCCCCCTGGCCTGCCACCGCTGTTGCAGGTAAAAGATCTGAACGTCGCCTTTCCGGTACGCAGTGGCATTTTCCGCCGCGTGACCGGTAAGAAACCGGTGGTCAATAATCTCAGCTTTACCCTGCGTCCCGGCGAAACCCTGGGGCTGGTAGGCGAATCGGGATCGGGTAAAAGCACCACCGGGCTTGCGCTGCTGCGGCTGATCCACAGCGACGGAGAGATTGAATTCGACAACCAGCCGTTGCACGCCTGGGATCGCCGGCAGATGCTGCCGGTGCGTCATCGGATGCAGGTGGTATTTCAGGATCCCAACTCTTCGCTCAATCCCCGGCTGGATGTACAGCAGATCATCGAAGAGGGGTTGCGGGTGCATCAGCCTGCCCTGTCACGGGCGGAGCGGGAAGAACAGGTGAAAGCGGTGATGCGGGAGGTGGGACTTGATCCGGATACCCGCCATCGCTATCCGGCGGAGTTTTCCGGCGGCCAGCGGCAGCGCATTGCCATCGCGCGGGCGCTGATCTTAAAACCTGAACTGATCGTGCTGGATGAGCCGACGTCATCGCTGGATCGCACCGTGCAGGCGCAGATCCTCGCCCTGTTAAAATCCCTGCAGGAGAAACACCGCCTGGCGTACATCTTTATCAGTCATGATCTGCGCGTGGTGCGCTCACTTTGTCATCAGGTGGTGGTACTACGCCAGGGAGAGGTGGTCGAACAGGGAGAGTGTGCGCAGGTGTTCAGCCAGCCGCAGCAGGCTTATACGCGCCAGCTGCTGTCGCCTGGCTGAAACTCAGAAAGGGTTGTTGTTCGAAAAGGGTTCGGCAATGGCGACGCCAAAGTTTTTCAGGCGGCAGGTGGCCGCAAACTCGTCCTGACGATTAACAAACAGGCACGGCTCGCCTTCGCATTCCAGCACCGAGCAATGCACTTCGATATCGCTTAACGCCTGGCTGAGTTTATGCATCACCGGCCACGCGCTATCGCCATCCGGGCTTAACAATTTCAACGCAACAAGACAATTATCGCCGCTCTGTCCATTGTGCGGAATCGGTTCAACTTTCGAACCTGCGCTTCCCGCCAGCCAGCGATAGTTCTGCGGCAATCGGTGCACGATAGAGAGGTTTAATGTATTCACGTTTTTTCCCTGAAAGCAAAATCTTCACAATTAATTTACATCTGTAACTACACAGGCTATATGTACCCGTTTATGAGATCTAACTCAACCTTTTTAACTACAACAGTGTGACTTTTTACACAAATACATTTTACATAAAAGAAACAAATCGGGGAAATGCGATCGCGGGATCCGTTGATGTGCATCAACGAAGGGGGCATTATTTGCCCCCTGGAAAGGATTAGGCGGCGCGCTTTTTCGAGCGACTGGCGTAGAAATAGAAGAGTACAGAACTGGCAGCACAGAATGCGATGGACCAGATCATCGGCCAGGCGCTGTTAAAGGTAGCCAGTGACAGTAACGCCCCGACAATGGCCCCAATGCCGAAACGGAAGGTGCCCGCCAGCGACGACGCGGTACCCGCCATATGCGGAAACTCATCAAGAATGACCGCCATGGCGTTCGAGGCCACCAGCGACACGCAGCCGATAAACGCCGCCACGCCCACCACCAGCGCCCAGAAACCCACGTCCAGCGCGGCACACACCACCATCCAGATCGCCATCGCTAACTGAATGCACAGCCCGGCGCGGAACATATTCACCGCCCCGACCCGACGCACGAAACGGCCATTAATGATGGTCATAATGAACAGGAAGACGATGTTCAGCGCAAAGTAATAGCCGAAGTCCTGCGGCGAGACGTGATTGATCTCGATGTAAACAAAAGGCCCGGCGCTGAGGAAGGAGAACATACCGGCAAAGCTGAAGCCGCTCGCCAGCATATAGCTCAGCACACGTTTGTGGCGGAACAGCGTGGCGAAATTCCCCAGCGTGGTGCGAATGCGGAATTTCTGTCGCCGCTCCACCGGCAGCGTCTCTTTAATGAAAAAGAAGATCATCAGCGAGGCCAGCAGCGCAGCAATGGCGAGGATCCAGAAAATCGCATGCCAGCTCAGCCACACCAGCACCGCCCCGCCGATCATAGGGGCCAGCAGCGGCGCGATGGTGGTTACCAGCATCACAAAGGACATCATCCGCGAGAATTCCTCTTTCGGATAAATATCCCGCATCAGAGCGTTGATCACCACGCTGGCAGCAGCCGCCGCCAGACCGTGGAAAAAGCGCATCGTGATCAGCTGCTCAATGCTCTGTGCCAGCGCACAGGCCACGGCAGCTGCGGCAAAAATCAGCGTTCCACCGAGGATCACCGGCTTGCGTCCGATGCTGTCGGCCATCGGGCCATAGAGCAACTGCCCCACCGCAAAACCCAGAATATAGGTACTGAGGGTCATCTGGGCGCTGCCTGCCGGTACGGCAAACTGCTCGGCGATCACCGGCAGCGCGGGCAGATACATGTCGATGGAGAGCGGCATCAGCATGGCCAGCAGGCCAAGAATAAAGACGATGCTCAGGGATGAGTTTTGCCTCGCGGTCACTCAGGGCTCCAGGGAGAGTTCAGAAGGCATGCCAACGCTGGCAATTTCTTCTTCTGTTAACGGGCGGTATTCACCGGGGGCTAAATCATCGTCAAGGGCAATGTCGCCGATACGTTCACGATGCAGACCGACAACGTGATTGCCCACGGCGGCAAACATGCGTTTTACCTGATGGTAGCGCCCTTCGCTGATGGTCACGCGAACCTCGGTCGGGGTGATCACCTCCAGCACCGCAGGTTTGGTGAGATCTTTTTCGTTGTGCAACTGCACGCCCTTCGCAAACTGTTCCGCAGTGTCATCGCTGACCGGGGATTCGAGGGTCACCAGATAGGTTTTTTCGCAGTGATGGCGCGGCGAGGTAATGCGGTGCGACCACTGACCGTCATCGGTCATCAGCACCAGACCCGTGGTATCAATATCCAGACGCCCGGCGGCATGAAGTTTGTGCGCTACCGGCTCATCGAGGAAATAGAGCACCGTCGGATGATCGGGATCCTCGGTGGAACAGACATAACCCTGCGGTTTATTAAGCATAAAATAACGCGGGCCATTCTGCTGCGCCAGCGGGTTACCATCGAACGCCACCTCGTGTTCGGGCAGCAGTTTAAACGCCGCATTTCTCACAATCTCGCCGTCTATGGTGATACGGCTGCCGCGGATCTCACGCCCGGCAATAGCACGGCTTACGCCAAGCTGCTGAGCGATAAACTTATCAAGTCGCATGAATATTAATTTGCCTGTAAAAGGTGCCGGAGTCGGGCTAAGGGCCCGAAAAAAAAGAAGCATTGTTGAATGGCTAAGTATAACGGGCTGCGCGTATCGCTCAAGGGAAAAAAACCGTGGCATACTATTAGCCTGCTGATGAATACTGAAGAGACCATGACATTCACACTCCGCCCCTATCAACGTGAAGCCGTTGACGCCACCCTCGCCCACTTTCGCCAGCACCGTCACCCGGCGGTGATCGTCCTGCCCACCGGGGCCGGTAAAAGCCTGGTCATTGCCGAACTGGCCCGTGTGGCGCGCGGACGCGTGCTGGTACTCGCTCACGTCAAAGAGCTGGTGGCGCAAAACCATGCCAAATATCTGGCGCTCGGCCTGGAAGCGGACATTTACGCCGCCGGGCTGAAACGCAAAGAGAGCCATGGCAAGGTGGTGTTCGGCAGCGTGCAGTCGGTGGCGCGCAACCTCGACCATTTTAAGGGAGAGTTTTCACTGCTGATTGTCGATGAGTGCCATCGCATCAGCGATGACGATGACAGCCAGTATCAGCAAATCCTCGGCCATCTGACGAACGTGAATCCCCAGTTACGCCTGCTCGGGCTGACTGCCACGCCGTTTCGTCTGGGCAAAGGCTGGATCTATCAGTTTCATTATCACGGCATGGTGCGCGGCAATGAAAAAGCGCTGTTCCGCGACTGCATATATGAACTGCCGCTGCGCTATATGATCAAGCACGGCTACCTGACGCCGCCTGAACGGCTGGATATGCCGGTGGTGCAGTATGATTTCAGCCGTTTACAGGTGCAGCGCAATGGCCTGTTCAGCGAAGCAGATCTCAATGGCGAACTGAAAAAGCAGCAGCGCATCACCCCGCATATCATCAGCCAGATCGAGGAGTTCGCTGCTACCCGCAAAGGGGTGATGATTTTCGCTGCCACCGTTGAGCACGCCCGGGAGATCACCGGTCTGCTGCCAGCGGATGATGCGGCGTTGATCACGGGTGAAACGCCCGGCAGCGAACGCGATGCCCTGATCGAAGCGTTCAAAGCGCAGCAGTTTCGCTATCTGGTGAACGTCTCGGTGCTGACCACCGGCTTTGATGCGCCCCATGTTGATTTGATCGCCATCCTGCGCCCGACCGAATCCATCAGCCTGTATCAGCAGATCGTGGGGCGCGGCCTGCGGCTGGCACCCGGCAAAACCGACTGTCTGATCCTTGATTATGCCGGTAACCCGCACGATCTTTTTACCCCGGAAGTGGGCTCCCCGAAGGGCAAAAGTGACAACGTGCCGGTTCAGGTCTTTTGCCCGGACTGCGGTTTTGCCAATACCTTCTGGGGAAAAACCACCGCCGACGGGACGCTGATCGAACATTTTGGTCGTCGCTGTCAGGGCTGGTTTGAAGACGACGATGGCCACCGGGCGCAGTGTGACTACCGCTTTCGCTTTAAAAACTGCCCGCAGTGCAATGCGGAAAACGATATTGCCGCCCGCCGCTGCCGCGAGTGCGACACGGTGCTGGTGGATCCGGACGATATGCTGAAAGCCGCGCTGAAACTGAAAGATGCGCTGGTATTGCGCTGTAGCGGTATGGATTTACAGCACGGCGCGGATGAAAAAGGGCAGTGGCTGAAAATTACCTATTACGATGAAGACGGCGCGGATGTCAGTGAGCGCTTCCGTTTACAGACGCCTGCCCAGCGCACGGCCTTTGAACAGCTGTTTATTCGTCCGCATACCCGCACGCCGGGCGTGCCGCTGCGCTGGATTGTTGCGGCAGATATTGTTGCTCAACACGCGTTGCTCCGGCACCCGGATTTCGTGGTCGCGCGTAAAAAAGGCCAGTTCTGGCAGGTACGCGAGAAAGTGTTCGATTATGAAGGACGCTTCAGGCGCGCCAATGAATTGCGCGGTTAGCGGTGCTTTTCGTTGAAGTAACCCGCATAGAAGTATAGAATACCGCCCGCTTTACAACCGTAAAGCCGATCATCTGCCTGTTGCTGGGTCGCCTGTAACAGGACTCATTGAAGAGAGATTCAAATGGTTACTATCGAAGTACAAGCACGTAAAGAGCAGGGTAAGGGTGCGAGCCGCCGCCTGCGTACCGCTAACAAGTTCCCGGCAATTATCTACGGTGGCTCTGAAGCACCGATTGCTATCGAACTGGACCACGACAAAGTGATGAACATCCAGGCCAAAGAAGGTTTCTATGGCGAAGTTCTGACTCTGGTTGTTGACGGTAAAGAAGTAAAAGTTAAAGTTCAGGCTGTACAGCGTCACCCGTTCAAGCCAAAACTGACTCACATCGACTTCGTTCGCGCGTAATCGCCAGCAAGTTGAAAAAAAACCCCGCTACGGCGGGGTTTTTTTATGCCTGTTATTTGCCACCGCTCAGGCGACGCTGTAACTGATCGCGCAGGTTAGGCGGCGTGCCTTTAATGGTCAGCGTATCTGTCGCCGGATCCCAGAAAATGCGCTCGCCCAGCAGCATGGCGTCGAAATTAATGGTTAAGCCGCCACCGCTGCCCGCGTATTTGGTCAGCTGACGCAGGGTGCTGCGATCCGCCGGGAAGCTCTCTTCCAGCTCGTAACCCTTTTCCGCGGTAAAGGCCTGGAAACTGACTTCGCTGACGCCCGCCAGCTCTTTCGACAGAGATCCCAGCTCGATCTCCTCCCCGGCTTGTAATTGCTCGTTGCAGTAGCTGTACACCTGCTGGCGCACATTTTGCCGCTCGGCTTTATCCAGATCTGCTTGTGCCGTAAAGTCATCCACCGCCTGTAACAGACCACGGTTCTGCGCTTTGGCGTTCAGGCCTTCGCTGGCCCCGAGGAAATCCATAAAGAAATCGGCAACCTTGCGCCCTACCCGCCCTTTCAGGAACGTCAGGTAGCGGGTCGATTCCGGGTTGGTTTCCCATTCGGTTAAGTCGATGCGCGCCACGATGTCGGCATGGTTGATGTCGAGGTAGTGGGTGGAACTGATGTCCAGCTCCTCGTTGACGCGCATACTGCTTAAATTATTCAGCACGGCAATGAGAAGGTACTCCACCGCCAGGTAACGATAATGGCAGAACAGCACGATACCGCCGTCAGCGAAGGGGTATTTTGACAGCTCATCGCGCAGACGGCCGGTTGCCGCACGGCTGAAAGCGAGAAAATCTTCGTCACCCTTACGTTGCAGGCGCAGCGCTTGCGCCAATTCGCTCTCTTCATTAAACAGGCCGTAGGCTTTATTTTTGGCGCTATAGACCCGGTGCAGCTCAGCCACCATGTCGTTGACGGTAGCCGTCGGTTCCAGCAATGAATCGCGTAACACCAGCTCAAGGGTTTGCTCATCACGCTTGATAAGCTGGTGCAGGGCAATCTGGTTGATGTCCAGACTCATGATAAACTCTCCTTTTAGACCGGGCGGTATTCAACCACCACCGGCACATCTGTGCAATAGCGGATAAAAATGCAGAAAAAAAGCTGTTGCTACGGTAATATGTTGCCCTTTCATGAACAAACTGATTCCGAATTTATGCCACAGATTTCCCGCTATAGTGATGAACACGTTGAACAACTGCTGAGTGAACTGGCAAACGTGCTGGAAAAACATAAGACGCCAACCGATCTTTCCCTGATGGTGCTGGGAAACATGGTGACCAATCTTATCAATACCAGCGTCGCGCCTGCCCAGCGTCAGGCTATCGCCCGCTCTTTTGCTCAGGCGTTGCAGTCGTCCATTAACGACGATAACGCGCACTAAGGAACACGACGACATTTTATGGTGACTCATCGTCAGCGCTACCGTGAAAAAGTCTCCCAGATGGTCAGCTGGGGGCACTGGTTTGCCTTGTTCAACATTCTGTTGTCCATGGTTTTCGGCAGCCGCTATCTTTTTGTCGCCGACTGGCCGACCACGCTTGCCGGGCGGTTTTACTCGTACCTGAGCGTTGTCGGGCATTTCAGCTTTTTGGTGTTTGCCACCTATCTGCTGATCCTCTTTCCCCTGACCTTTATCATCATGTCGCAACGGCTGATGCGGCTGTTGTCCGCGATCCTCGCCACCGCTGGCATGACGCTGTTGCTGATCGACAGCGAAGTCTTTACCCGCTTCCACCTGCACTTGAATCCCATCGTCTGGGAGCTGGTGATCAACCCCGATCAAAACGAGATGGCCCGTGACTGGCAACTGATGTTTATCAGCGTCCCGGTCATCTTGCTGATCGAAATGCTGTTCGCCACCTGGAGCTGGCAGAAACTGCGCAGCCTGACGCGTCGACGCCACTACGCCAGACCGGTTGCCGCCTTTTTCTTCGTGTCATTTATTGCCACGCACCTGATGTATATCTGGGCAGATGCGAACTTCTATCGCCCGATCACCATGCAGCGCGCTAACCTGCCCCTCTCTTATCCGATGACGGCCCGCCGTTTTCTGGAAAAACACGGGCTGCTGGATGCGCAGGAGTATCAGCGTCGCCTGGTGGAGCAAGGTAATCCGGAAGCGGTGTCGGTGCAGTATCCGTTAAGCGATCTGCGCTATCGCAGCATGGGTGGCGGTCAGAACGTCCTGCTGATCACCGTCGATGGGCTTAACTATTCGCGCTATGAAAAACAGATGCCCGCGCTGGCGAATTTCGCCCAGCAGAACATCACCTTCACGCAGCATATGAGTACCGGCAACGGCACCGATAGCGGGATGTTTGGCCTGTTCTACGGCATTTCGCCTGCTTATATGGATGGTGTGCTCTCTTCGCGTACGCCTGCGGCGCTGATCACCGCGCTGAATCAGCAGGGTTATCAGCTCGGCCTGTTCTCCTCCGATGGCTTCAGTAGCGCGCTGTATCGTCAGGCCTTGTTGTCGGACTTCTCGCTGCCGCCTGCGAAAACACAGTCAGACAAACAGACCGCCGATCAGTGGATCGACTGGCTGGGCCGCTATGCCGCCGAAGACAACCGCTGGTTCTCCTGGGTAGCACTCAACGGTACGACGCTGGATGAGACGCAACAGCAGAGCTTTGCCCGCCGTTATGCCCGCGCCGCCGGTGATGTGGATGCCCAGATTGAGCGCGTGCTGAACGCCCTGCGCGACGCCGGTAAGCTGGACAATACGGTGGTGATTATCACTGCCGGCCACGGCCAGCCGGTGGATAAAGCCGAGCAGACCTTTGACTGGTCGCGTGCGAATCTGCATGTACCGCTGGTGATCCACTGGCCGGGCACGCCTGCGCAGCGCATCAACCTGTTGACCGATCATAAAGATGTGATGACCACGCTGATGCAACGGCTGTTACAGGTGACGACGCCGGCGAACGAGTACTCGCAGGGACAGGATCTGTTCACCGCCCCCCGTCGCCATAACTGGGTAACGGCAGCGGACGCCACGCGGCTCGCGGTCACCACGGCAACAATGACGCTGGTACTGGATCATAACGGCACTTATGAAACCTATAACCTGCACGGCGAGAAGATCCGTGACCAGAAACCGCAGCTGAGTTTGTTGCTTCAGGTGCTGACGGATGAAAAAAGGTTTATCGCTAACTGATTGATTAATTATAAATCACTCAGCGTTGCCCGGCTTGCAATCAGCCGCAAAACGGGTACTATTATCGCCACAGTTCGGCACGTAGCGCAGCCTGGTAGCGCACCGTCATGGGGTGTCGGGGGTCGGAGGTTCAAATCCTCTCGTGCCGACCAAAATACTCTGATAAGAAAAAAGGCTAACCTTGCGGTTAGCCTTTTTTCTTATCATGAGTTAGCGCAGCGAAACTATCCTATTCTTTCCTGTGTTTTTCCTCTTCCCATACTCCTTCCAGATTCCAAAGGCATTGTGCGCCATTCGGTTCATCAAGCAGCGCCAGTCGAGTGTCGTTGTAATACGCTTCTGCTGCTTTTCCTTGATGCACAACTTTACGCACACAGATAATCTCTGTGCCGCCCATCTCAGCATATGTGCCAGCATCCAGCACGCGTAAGACAGATAAAACACCTTTTGTGTTTATCGGTAATGCGTTAGCTAAAGCTTCTTCTAAATGATCAGCTTGTTCATGGTCGGCGTTTGGAGCAAGGTCCGGGATAACATTAAGCCAGGCTTGCTCCCCTGTTGCGACTTTCTGCATAATGTACAGCCAGTCAGAGGGTGCTAATTTATTTTTGGTCACGTTATCAGGCGACGGCGCAGCGATTGCAAGTATGGGCACCATAAAAATTACGAGCCCTCGTTTCATCGGATAACCCCCAGATAAGCGCCATGATCTTTGCTTACTAAAAGGCGAGTCGAAGAGTACATAATTATACAACCTTCTGATGCGAAGCCTGGGATGCCATGTACTTTTTCGCCATGTATCCGGAAAGTTCGCATATCCCGATTATAAGTATTCCCGCTGACATGGATCAGAGTGATTGTGAGCGGTCCCTTGCTGGTTCCGGTGCGGCCAATCTTCCAGGTGCCACGGGGAATAGGCCCCATGCCACGTACATGCTCACGATCAGGATTATTTTTGTTGGTGAGTGAACCAGAATAGCCAGCTTCAATTAACTTACTATCCTTGAAAAGTTCGCCGGTACTCTGTTTATACGTCCAGCTTGCCATATGATCTCCTTGTGCGGTTTATCGTTCTTCGCAGCTAACTGCGTGCCGGATATTTACGTTGACGTAGTTCCAGATGACTTTTTCATAGCGCAGGCCTACATGCTCAATATGCCTTGTTTTTCAAATATAACAGAGGATAAGTGGCAATTTACTGATACAAAGTCTGCTACGAAAAGTGCGGGCTTTGTCATTAAAACTCGCGCGAAAGGGTCACATAGCCGTTATACCGCACCGAGCATTCGTCATCATTGACGAGTGCCGATGATATGAATGCACTCTGCTTATTATTTTTATCGGTAAAGGTATACTTCGCCGTTACCGCTAGCACATGTTTATCGTGATAAATACTGTAGTAGTCGTTCTCTGTCAGCCTGATATTTTCCGGTATTTCCAGATGAGTCTGGCTATCGGCAAGCGCCATTTCCCGGGCAAAAAATTTCGAAACGGGTGCAATGTTCAGTATGTTCACAGTAGTTTTATCGTACTGGATAGAGGTGAGATCTACCCCAAGGTCATTTTTGATGCGCGTGAGCAACATTCCCTCAATAAAATGTCCGGGGGCCGCACATTCGCTACCAGGCTGATTTGCGGCAAAACTCATAACCGGAAATAGTATAATGGACAAGAGTCCAGCCTTAGTCATCGCACAACCTCCAGTACCGAGCCAGTGTCTTTGCTCACTAGCAGACGTGTTGAGTTGCTCATAATAATGCAACCCTCAGATGCGAATCCCGCTATGCCAACACGTTTATCACCGTGTATCCGGAAAGTTCGCATATCCCGGTTATAGGCATTCCCACTGACATGGAGCAAAGTGATTGTAAGCGGTCCCTTGCTGGTTCCGGTGCGGCCAATTTTCCAGGTGCCGCGAGGAATAGGCCCCATGCCACGTACATGCTCACGGTCAGGATTATTTTTGTTGGTGAGTGAACCGGAATAGCCAGTTTCAATTAACTTACCATCCTTGAACAATTCGCCGGTACTCTGTTTATACGTCCAGCTTGCCATACGATCTCCTTATGCGGTTTGTCGTTCTTTCCAGCTGTCTGCGTGCCGGATATTTCCGTCGACATAATTCCAGATGACTTTTTCATAGCGCAGGCCTACATGCTCAATATGCCCGTGCTTTTCAAAATGCGGAATTTTTGTATCAAACATGACGGGCACGACGTGGCATACCTTCACATTTTCAAGCTGAACATTGAAATATTCTTCTTCAATGCCGTTATAGTTGATCCGGTAATATTTAAATTCTGCTTTTGCTAAGGTGTGTCCTGTTGTTAACGCGCGGTATAAAAAGGGAGTGGACGAGTCAATTTCTTTTTCAAAGGTATAAGCTTCGTGCTGTCGTGTTCCCGTTGTTGCCCCGGTCATGTCATCAGTAGGAATAAACACGTCATGTTGCATACCCACCAACTCTATGCTCCCTTCGCGACCATGAACTTCAACGCCTCCCTTCAATAACTTCCCGTCTTCATCGTAGAGCCAAAGATAAACTGGTATTGCCATCCCGGTAGTCCTTGTTGATATATAAGATCCGCTTAACCATATCGCACAATAAGCTGTATAAATGTAACCTTTAATTTTTATTAATTAACCATTATTGATGAGAGTGATGGCAAAACAAAATCCATTCATTTAAAGACGGGAGTACTGATTAAAGCATGAGTGATTGATGAGTTAAAAAAATAAAAAACTTTTACTTCTACAAATAAAAAACCAACCGTTACGGTTGGTTTTTTATCTCAGCCGTGAAATTCACTCAGCTTCTTGACCTGTCTTCCCCGGTCATCAAAGTTTTCTTTGCGCAACCAGGCCTTCATGGCGGGTGAGATCACCATCCAGTCAACGACGGTGATGGAAAAGACGGCGATATCCTCAGAGTGCCCTTTGGTGATCCTTTTTTCCCGCAGCACGCCCTCTTTCTTAAAGCCGATACGTTCAGCCGAGGCAATGGAAGTGAGGTTATTAACATTGGTACGCCATTCACAACGGCGGAATTTCAGCTTATCAAAAAAATATTCCAGCATGAGAAACAGCGCTTCGGTACTCAGACGGGTGCGTTTCATGGGCGGCGTCCAGTTAATATCGCCAATATGGAATCCGCCGTTCTCATAATCCAGCCCCGTCACGCAGAAGATACCTTTCACCACGCCGTTGTTTTTATCTTTCACGGAAAAATGTAAGGTTTTCGGCTCTGCACTCAGGTCTCTGAAATACTGATAACAGGCTTCCTTGGTCGCCGGTTTGGTCGCTGTGAGGTAGGTCCAGTCCCGATCATCGTCGATGCTTTGCCATTCGCGATACAGATCTTCGGCATGATCCGGGGCCAGAGGACATACAATGGTGTAATTACCCTGCAGGGTAACTTTTTCTGGATGCGGCCGTGACGACCACTCTTTTATTTCTCTTCCTACGATCTGCCCATAGCGGTTCTGAGTTTGCATACTGCCCCCTGCGCGGCGATTGAGACCTTCATTTTCATCATGGCATAAGATTTATCTGAGTAACAATAACCTGACGGTTTAAAATTCGATGTTGCGACAATGATAATAAAACTGGTATCTGGGTCACGCCGCGGCTACTATTTTGCGCTTTGTTTAACCGCACGGATGCCTGTCTGCCCGCCCCGTTTATGGCGCGCCTTATCTGCGAAACCCTATGCCTGATCCAATGTCATCTGTAACGGCCAATCATGATGGTCGTGTAAGTACTGTTCTTCGCTCTCCCGCGCTGCTGATGCGCGAAACCCTGGCCGGGGTGATCACTGCCCTTGCGCTGATCCCGGAAGTGATTTCGTTTTCGGTGATCGCCGGTGTGGATCCGAAAGTCAGCCTGATCGCCTCTGTGGTGCTGTGCCTGTCGATGTCGGTGCTCGGCGGTCGTCCGGCAATGGTCACGGCGGCGGCGGGTTCTGTCGCGCTGGTGATAGGCCCCATGGTCCATCAGCATGGCGTGGAGTACATTCTGCCGGCAGTGCTGCTGGCGGGGCTTATCCAGATCGTTTTTGGTCTGGCGGGCATGGCTCGTCTGATGCGCTTTATTCCGCACAGCGTCATGACCGGTTTCGTTAATGCCCTTGGCATCCTGATCTTCTTTGCCCAGGTACCGCACTTCTGGAGCCGCGAACCCTTGATCCTCGGGCTGTTCGGCCTGACACTGCTGATTGTGCTGTGGCTGCCGCGCTGGGTGAAAAGCATTCCCTCTCCGCTGGTGGCCATCGTGCTGCTGACGGTGTTTACCGTGACAACCGGGCAGATTTTGCCGACGGTGGGTGACGAAGGCCCGATGCAGGGCGGCCTGCCGGGCTTCACGCAGTGGCTGGTGCCCTTTGACCTGCATACATTGAGTATTATCTGGCCGTGCGCCCTGAGTATTGCTTTTGTTGGCCTGATGGAATCCCTGCTGACCGCCAAACTGGTGGACGATCTCACTGACACGCGCTCCAGTAAGCGCCGGGAAAGTACCGGTCTGGGCATCGCCAATATTTTCGCCGGACTGTACGGCGGCATCGCCGGATGCGCGATGATCGGGCAGACCATCGTCAACGTGGAAATGGGTAAAGGTCGCAGCCGTGTCTCCACCGTGGCGGCAGGTCTGGTGTTGTTGCTGTTAGTGACCGCCCTCAGCGAAGTGATGGCAAAAATCCCGATGGCGGTGCTGGCGGGTATTATGGTGATTGTGGCGGTGAAAACCTTCAGTTGGCACAGCATCCAACCGGCAGCGTTGAAGCAGGCTCCGGTGGCGGAAACGCTGGTGATGCTGGTGACGGTGATTGCCACCGTCGCCACCGGTAATCTGGCGATTGGCGTCGCCGCCGGCGTGGCGCTGATGTTTGTGCTGCCAGGCCGCCGACAACGTGCCGCAGACGCTAAAGCAAAAACAGCGTCGCCAGACCAAGAAAAATAAAGAAGCCGCCGGTATCGGTGAGCGCAGTGATCATCACGCTGGAGCCGACCGCCGGGTCGCGCCCCAGCCTGACCATAATCATCGGGATCAACACGCCCATCAACGCGGCCACCAGCAGGTTCAGCACCATAGCGAGGGTCATCACCCCGCCCAGCGCCATGTCACCGTAAAGCCACCAGGTGACGCCGCCCATGATCCCACCCCATACCAGGCCGTTGATCAGCGCCACCCCCATCTCACGAAAAATCAGAAAGCGGAAGTTGCCGGGATGGATCTTCTGCAGCGCCAGCGCGCGTACGATCATGGTGATGGTCTGATTGCCGGTATTACCGCCGATCCCGGCGACAATAGGCATCAGTGACGCCAGCGCCACCAGTTGTGAAATGGTGTGTTCGAAGCCGTCGATCACCCGGGAGGCAATAAAGGCGGTACATAAATTTATCGCCAGCCACGCCCAGCGGGTACGCACCGCTTTGCTGACCGGCGCAAAGACATCTTCTTCGGCGCTCAGGCCCCCCATCAGACGCATATCGTTATCGGTTTCTTCGTACACCACGTTAACGATCTCATCGATAGTCAGACGGCCCATCAGCGTGCCGGTGGTGTCGACCACCGCGGCACTGAGCAGGTTGTCACGCTCAAAGGTGCGGGCGGCTTTTTCAGCATCGTCTTCCGGCGAGAAAGTCACCGGATCGCTTTCCATCACCTCACTGACCCGTACCGACCCGACGTTCAGCAGGATAGTCTGCAACGGCAGCTCGCCGAGCAGCACATTATCGCGACCTGTGACAAAGAGTTTGTCGGTGTTGTCCGGCATGGTGTCCAGACGGCGCAAGAAGCGCTGCACGGTCGCCAGCGTGACGTCCGGGCGCACGGTGATGACGGCAAACTCCATGTTCGCGCCGACGCTGGTTTTCGGGTAATGCATCACCTGATGCACCCGCGCACGCTCCCCCGCGGGTAGCGAGGCGACCAGCCGTCCGGTCAGGTTACGCGGCAGCCGCTGGACAAGGTAAATCTGCTCGTCAATGTCGAGGGTTTTCAGGGCGTCGAGCAGCGCTTTATCGCTCATACCCTCGATCAGATCGTCCCAGACGTTTTCCGAGGCTTCCAGCAGCACTTCGCCGCGTTTGGTGTGATCGATGAGCTGCCAGACGGCATGACGCGCATCGGCGGGAAGCGCTTCAAGGGTATCGGCGAGATCCGGCGGCGGCAAATGCGCCACCAGCGCGCCGACTTCCGCCATGTTATCGGCCAGCGTGCCGACGTCATACTGTTCAGCAAGCGTCAGCTTGTTAAGCAACGTGGAGGTGATCGCTTTATCGGTGGTGAGCAGCCAGATCAGGCGTGCTCGCTCTTCATCGCGCACCCGGGCGCTGTTATTAGGTATGACTGACATAGGACATCCCTGCATTCTTAATCATGATGACAGGGTAAAGCATAGCGGCAGGTAAGATAAATAAATGGAATGAATAAAAAAACCCGGCGCAGCAGGCCGGGCTTTTTTCCGTCAGGCGGTTCGGGATACCGCATCACGGGACGCCGCGTCGCGCTCCGCCCCGGTCAACTCTGCCAGCTTACCGTCACGCATCTCCAGCAGACGGTCGGCATGAATAAAGTAGTGATCGTCATGGCTGATGGCGAAAATGGTTTTACCCATATCTTTCATCAATGGCAGCAGCACCTGATAAAACTCGCGGCGGAAGTGCGGATCCTGATCGGCCGCCCACTCATCCAGCAGGATGATGTCACGATCTTCCGCCAGCGCCAGCAGCAGTGCCACCCGCTTCTTCTGCCCTTTCGAGAGCTTAAGGTTAAGGATCTTGCCGTCTTTCAGCTCCAGCTTGTGCGCCATCTTCAGCTGATTAAGCCACTTATCCACCAGCGCCGGATCGGCGGGCTTGCCCTGCGGGCCAAGCAGTTGGTCAAACAGCCAGACATCGGTAAATACCGCCGAGAACAGCTGGCGATAATCTTCGGGTTTGGCTGCCGCCAGCGGTTTGCCATCGATGAGGATCTGCCCGGACACCGGCTGATACAGCCCGGTGAGCAGCATCGCCAGCGTTGATTTGCCGCTGCCGTTGCCGCCAATCAGAAACACCAGCTCGCCCCGGTGCAATGTCAGATTCAGCGGACCGACGGCAAAGGCGTTGTCCTGATAGGTAAAAGTGACATCGCGCATTTCAAGCGTCTGCCAGCCCTGCAACGACACCGGACGCGGAAATTCGTCTTTATAAGGCGCGAGATCAAACTGGTTCAGCTTGTTGAACGCCACCTGCGCGCTGAGCAGCGTCGGCAGCGCGCCGACCGCCGACAGCAGCGGCGTGCGAAGGAACAGCACGGTGAGGGAGAAGATCGCCGCGACGTTGGTATCCGCCCAGCCGAGGCTGTTCGCCATCCAGAACACCAGCCCGATCGCCCCCAGCATCATAATATTCGACCAGTTCACCGCGCTGAGATGGAAGGTGTCGGCGCGAATAATATGGTGGCGGTACTCCCGCGCATCCGGCAGATAAAGCTGGTTGTAGATATATTCGGCGCGTTCACGGTTGAGCGTCAGTTCTTTGCGCCCTTCCAGCACCGTCTGGTAATCGTTATGCAGTTTATCTTCGGTTTCACGCAGCGTGGCGATGTGTTTGTACACCCGTGCCACCAGCACGAATCCCACCCAGATGGTGATCGCCATCCAGACGGCGGTGACCATCAGCATTTTGCCGGACAGCCAGCCCATATAGGCCGCGCAGCCAACGGTGAGAATGATCCCCTGCACCAGTTCCGGCAGACGCACAAAGGCGATGGTGATATTGCGCACGTCGCTGGTCAACCCCGCCAGCAGAGAGGCGCTGCCAAGCTGCTCGATACGTTCGACGTGAGTATCCAGAATACGCTTGATGAATTCGCTGCGCAGACGATAAACAAAATGGTGACCGAGGGTGGTCAGCGCCAGCTGCGAGCCGAGGGTAACCGCCATCAGCAGGATCAGCAGCCCGAGGAATTCCGGCAGCACGGCGAGCGAAATATCAACGTTTTCAATCAGTCGCTGGTTGATAAAGGCAATCAGCCCGATACCCAGCGCGGCGCTGGCAAGGCTTAACGCCAGCACGGCAATAAAAGGCCAGCGATATTGTCGCCAGACGAGAAGAAGAAGTGGCATAAAAGCGATCCGCACAGTGTAAAAACTGCGTGCAGTGTAAACGGCTCTTGTGCTGGATCAAGAATAATTGCTATTTATGTTCGCAATAAACCCGCCTGGCGGAACGTCAGATTGTAACGGTATTCGCCGGTGTCCGGATGGTGCCCGGCTTTCAGCGGCAGAATGCCGTGATAAAAGAGCCGCGACTCGCCGCCCCACACCACCACATCCCCCTGCTCCAGCATCACCCGCGCGACGGGATCGTTACGCTTCAGGCCGCCAAACTGGAAAACCGCAGGCAGGCCCAGCGAAACGGACACAATAGGCGCGCGCAGATCCGGCTCATCTTTATCCTGATGCAAAGAGAGCTTCGCGCCGGGTGCATAGCGGTTAATCAGACAGGCGTCGGGGGTGAAATCGGGATAGCCCGCCGCCTGCGCTGCGGCATCGCACAGCGTGCGAAACGCCTCCGGCATCAACGGCCACGGGCGCTGAGTAAGCGGATCATTCTCAGCGTATAAGTAGCCCCGCGCATTGGTGGCCCAGCCGAGGGTGCCGCAGTTGGTCATCGCCACCGACATGGTGTAGCCGCCGGGGGTGATCATATGGCGAAACGGCGACTGCGCCGCCACCTGCGCGATACCCTCCAGCAGCGCTTGCGCATGGCGCGTGGCGAAGCGACGCAGGATCACCGCGCCCGGTGCCAGTGGCTCCTGCCAGGGTTCTTCATCGGCAAATAAATCCAGCATTAGGTCTTCTCCTGCTCTGCTTCACGGGCCAGTAGTTGTGCCTTACGTGCCACACCCCAGCGATAGCCGGAAAGCGCGCCGTTGACGCGCAGCACGCGGTGACAGGGGATCACCACGGCGAGCGTATTGGCTGCACAGGCGCTGGCAACGGCGCGCACGGCCTGAGGTTTGCCAATCATCTCCGCCACTCGCTGATAGCTGACCGTTTCCCCGACGGGGATCTGACCTAGCGCCTGCCATACCTGCCGCTGAAAGGCGGTACCGCGCAGATCGAGCGGCAGTGCCAGCGTATGTCGCGGGTTATCCAGCACAGCGATCACCTGATGGACCCGCCGCGTGAACGCCTCGTCACCCTCTCCACGCTGGGCGTAAGGAAAACAGCGCGCCAGCTCGGCAAGCAGCTGATCGTCGCTGTCCGCCAGCAGAATAGCGCAGATACCGCGCTCACTCTCCGCCACCAGGCAGCGTCCCAGCGTACAGCGTTCCAGCGCATAGCGAACGGTAGTTTCTCTGCCGCCGCTGCGGTACTGCTGCGCCGTCATTCCCAGCGCCCGATCCGCGTGGCGGTAATAGCTGCTGCTGTCCGGGAATCCGGCGGCCAGCACGGCATCGGTTACCCTGGTGCCTTCTGCCAGCGTCTGGCGTAGCCGTTCCGCGCGGAATGCCTGCTGCCAGGCTTTGGGCGTCATACCGGTGGTGGCCCTGAACAGGCGATGAAAATGATACGGGCTCATCGCTACCTGCTGCGCCAGTACCTCAAGGGTGACGGGCGCGTCCTGCTCGAGCAGGCGACAGGCTTTGGCGATTTTATCGAGGCGGTGCTGCCCGGCGGTGGGGTGATCCGGCTGACAGCGTTTGCAGGGGCGAAAGCCGGCAGCCCGGGCGCTGTCAGCATCCGGGTAAAAACGTACGTTCTCCCGTAGTGCATGACGCGCACTGCACGACGGGCGGCAGTAGATGCCGGTGGTCACCACCGCAAAAATAAAGTGGCCATCGGCGTCGGGATTGCGATCCAGCACCGCCTGCCAGCGGTGCGCATCGTTTTGCAACATGAGTTCAGACATGGCGGGCTCCTCGTTTAAGTGTAGCCTGAGGATGAGCGATACCGGCAGCGTTCGCACCCGCAATCTTGCGGTTTAATTTTTTTCGCTGACCAGAAAGGCTGCGAATTGCGGCGTCATCCAGGGCACAAATTTATCGCCCTCTTTGGTCATCATGTATACCGCCAGCCCTTCCCGGCGCGCCACTTCTTTGGCCTGCTGCGGGCCGAGCACCATCAGCCCGGTATCCCAGCCATCGGCTTCCAGCGCGGTCGGGGCGATCACCGTCACCGACACCAGATTGTGCGTAATCGGACGCCCGGTCTGCGGATCGATAACGTGGGACAGCCGTTTGCCGTTCAGCTCATAGTAGTTACGGTAGCTGCCGGAGGTGCTGATGCCGTGACCGTTAATATCAACGATGGCCTGCACGGCGTTTTCGCGATCGGTCGGCTTCTGGATCGCCACCCGCCAGGGCTTGCCGTCACCGTTCATGCCGCGGCTGGCGAGCGCCCCGCCCACGGACACCAGATAGCGCGGGATCCCCTCCTGCTCCATCAATCGCGCCAGATGATCGGCGGCATACCCTTCGCCGACGGTGGAGAGATCGACAAACACATCCGGCAGATCTTTTTGCAGATACTGCCGTCCGGCTTCCTGCGTCACCGTCAGATGATGCAGGCCGGTACGCGCTTTCGCGGCGTCAATCTGGTCCTGTGAGGGGGGTGTCACCGGCTGTTTGTCCGGGCCAAAGCCCCACAGATTGACCAGCGGGCCGACGGTAATGTCCATCGCGCCATCGGTTTTGCTGCCGATGCGTAGTGAGGTGGTGATGATATCCGCCATCGCTTCGCTCACCGGCCAGGGAGTCAGACTGTTCGACGCGTTAAAACGCATCAGGGCCGAGTCGTTTTTCCAGGTGGACATCAGTTGATCGTCGGCATCAAGCTGCGACTGGATTTTTTTTTGTAGTTCCTCGGCACGGGGTTTTTCGACGTTCACCACGCTGACGCGCCACGAGGTCCCCATGGTTTTACCTTCCAGCACCGTCACCGGCGAACTGGCAGGTTGCGGGCTGGATGCGGCATCACAACCCGCTAAAAAGACTGAGGCCGCAAGCATCGCGGCGCGAAGAAAACGCAGTTCCATATTCATTCTCCCCTTGCTGAATGCGCGCAAGGGTACACTAAAAGTCAGGGTTTGTAGCCAATAAAAAAAGGGGCCTGCATGGCCCCTTTTATAATGGTGTCAGTCGATTAGAACTGGTAAACCACGCCCAGGGCGACAATATCATCCGTGCTCACGCCAGCCTGACGGGTGAAGGTGTTGTCGTCCAGCAGGTTGATTTTGTAATCAACGTAGGTAGACAGGTTTTTGTTGAAGTAGTAGGTGGTGCCCACATCAACATATTTCAGCAGATCCTGGTCGCCAAAGTCACGGCCGTTCACGCTGCTGATGTCTTTACCACGAGACTGCAGGTAAGCGATGGACGGACGCAGACCGAAGTCGAACTGGTACTGTGCAACCGCTTCGAAGTTCTGTGCTTTGTCAGCAAAGCCCCATGCGTCAGTACGGCCGGAACCGTTAGAGGTACCGAAACGGGTCGCGTTGTAAGTCTGGGAGAACTGCGCTGCCAGGTAGATGTTATTCGCATCGTATTTCAGGCCAGCACTGTATACGTCAGCGCGGTCGCCGTTACCGTAGGCGTCTGCCACGTTCTGGTCAGCAGTACGTTTGGAAGAGGACATTGCACCACCGACGCTGAAGCCTTCGCCCAGATCGTAGGTCAGGGACATGCCGTAGCCGTCGCCGTTCTGTTTCAGGGTGCTACGACCGTTGTCGTTTTCACCGCTGGTGCTGCCGTTTTTACCCTGGTACTGCAGCGCAAAGTTCAGGCCATCCACCAGACCGAAGAAATCGGTGTTACGGTAAGTCGCCACGCCGTTAGCACGGGACTGCATGAAGTTGTCAGCACCGTAGGTGTCGCCGCCGAATTCCGGCAGAACGTCGGTCCAGGAGGTCACGTCGTAGATCACGCCATAGTTACGGCCATAATCGAACGCGCCGGCTTCACCGAAACGCACACCAGCAAAGGCCAGACGGGTCCATGCCTGGTCGCTTGCGCCTTCTTGCTCGTTCGCCTGAACGTTGTATTCCCACTGGCCGAAACCGGTGATTTGATCGTTAACCTGGGTTTCGCCTTTGAAGCCGAAACGTACGTAGGTCTGGTCGCCGTCGCTGCCTTCGTCATCAGAGAAATAGTGCAGACCATCAACTTTGCCGTACAGATCTAATTTGTTGCCGTCTTTGTTATAAATTTCAGCCGCATTTGCAGCGCCCGCTACGAGCAGAGCTGGCACCACCAGGGAAAGGACTTTGCGTTTCATGTTATTAACCCTCTGTTATATGCTTATTTTTATATGCCACTGCTTACTGATTAACCTGCTTATCAGTCGGCAAGTTCATTCTCCCTAAAAATACAGAATAATCCAATAAGATTATGATACGAAAAATCTAAAGGTGTTTCATTTTACCGTTTAGATGTTTCAATATGTAAACTTAAGGGAACTTTTTTTAGCACTAAAAGCTTAAAAATACCGCACGCAAAATCAAATAATATTAAAATATTATAAATTTCAGTAAGTTAGGCAGTGAAATATTGATAGCACTGAATGATAAAACAAAAAATCAATCCCCGACTAAAATAACCTCGCTATCATCATTAACTTTTATTTATTACCTTCATTCGGCTTCGAATGACTGTTTACCCCTATTACAACCGGATGCCCTGCATTCGGTTTTTTTTTGCGTTTCGTTCCGTGAAGCTGTTACAAAGCGATACCGTAAGTAAATTATAATGACTATTAATTAATCACTTAGGGCGGGCGAAGCGGCTTATTGCTACATCCGGAAGATTAATTTCTTGATTAAAAGTGCTATATGCTTACTTTTCAGACTAAATAACCTGACAACGGGCGATAAAGCGTACGCCTTTTATCGCTTCGCTGAGGCGTCGCGTTTTTTCGTCCCGTCCCGCTGCCTTTACCTGCACGAGAGTCTGGAAATTCATTCATTAGGCTTTATACTGCCTGCTGTACACTGCCGTGTAACATAACAACTACAAGCCCGACGCAGGCGCGAACGGTGCGGTAGTCACCTGTCTTAGTCTTACGAAAGGCGATAAATGGCTTTTTCTTCGCGTGTTGTCATAACGGGTTACACACACTAATGAGTCGATCTGACGCAATGATCCCTGGAAAATTTTCCCTGATACCGGGCAGCATTACCCGTTTCTTTCTTCTGCTGATCATCGTACTGCTGGTCACCATGGGCGTAATGGTGCAAAGCGCCGTCAATGCCTGGCTGAAGGATAAAAGCTATCAGGTCGTTGATATAACCCATGCCATGCATAAGCGCATCGATACCTGGCGCTATGCTACCTGGCAGATCTACGACAACATTGCCGCCGCGCCTGCCTTACCGGCGGATGGTTTGCAGGAAACCCGCTTAAAGCAGGATGTTTACTATCTGGAGAAGCCGCGGCGTAAAACCGAAGCGCTGATCTTCGGCTCCCATGACAGCTCGACGCTGGAGATGACCCAGCGCATCTCTACTTATCTGGATACGCTGTGGGGCGCGGAAACCGTTCCCTGGTCGATGTATTATCTGAACGGCCAGGATAACAGCATGATCCTGGTTTCCACGCTGCCGCTGAAAGATCTGTCGTCCGGCTTTAAAGAGTCCACTATCGGCACTATCGTCGATGCCCGTCGTGCGGAGATGCTGCAACAGGCTAACGCCCTTGATGAACGCGAGAGCTTTTCGCCGTTACGTCGTCTGACCTGGCAAAACGGCCACTACTTCACGCTGCGCACCACCTTTAACCAGCCGGGGCATCTTGCGACGGTCGTCGCCTTTGATCTGCCGATTAACGATTTGATCCCGCCGGATATGGGGCTGGACAGTTTCCGTCTGGAAAGCGACGCCTCGCAGAACACTCTGCGCACCTCCGATAAAGAGATGGCCGACAGCGCGTCGGTGAATTTCAACAGTTCGCAGATTGAGATCTCGTCGTCACTCAACTCCACCGGTATGCGACTGGTATGGGAAGTGCCCTTTGGCACCCTGCTGCTGGATACGCTGCAAAACATCCTGTTGCCGCTGCTGCTGAATATTGGTCTGCTGGCGCTGGCGCTGTTTGGTTACACCACTTTCCGCCACCAGCCGGGTCGTCTGAGCGAAAACGCCGCCCTCCCCGGTGCGAACAATGAGCTGCGCATGCTGCGGGCTATTAATGAAGAGATTGTTTCTGTGCTGCCGCTGGGGCTGCTGGTGCACGATCAGGAAGCCAACCGCACGGTGATCAGCAATAAGATCGCCGACCATTTATTGCCGCACCTGAATTTGCAGAACATCACCAGCATGGCGGATCAGCATCAGGGCGTCATCCAGGCGACGGTAAACAACGAACTCTATGAGATCCGCCAGTTCCGCAGCCAGGTCTCCCCGCGCACGCAGATTTTTGTCATTCGCGATCAGGATCGGGAAGTGCTGGTCAATAAAAAGCTCAAGCAGGCGCAGCGTCTGTATGAGAAAAACCAGCATGGCCGCGCGGCCTTTATGCAGCATATTGGCGAAGCCCTGACGCTACCGGCGAAGAAGCTGGCGCAGGACGCGGCGGCGGTGAATAACGAAGAAGGCCAGAAACTGGCGCAGCAGGCAGACCAGCTGGTGCGTCTGGTGGACGAGATCCAGCTTGCTAACCTGCTGGAAAACGACGGCTGGAAAAGCGCCGCCAGCCAGTTCTCGATTCAGGATCTGATCGATGAAGTGGTGCCAGCAGTGTTGCCGGTGGTGAAGCGCAAAGGGTTGCAGTTGCTGATTAACAACCATCTGCCCGCCAATGAACAGCGTTACGGCGATCGTGAGGCCTTACTGCGCATCCTGACCATGCTCATTCAGTACGCGGTGACCACCACGCAGATCGGCAAAATCACCCTTGAGGTGGACGCTGACGAATCCGCTGGCGATCGTCTGACCTTCCGTATCCTTGATACCGGCGAAGGGGTGACGACGAGCGAAGTGGATAATCTGCACTTCCCGTTCCTCAATGACACGCAGGAAGATCGTTTTGGCAAAGCCAATGCCCTCACCTTCTGGCTGTGCGATCAGCTGGCGCGTAAACTTGGCGGTCATTTAAATATTAAAGCGCGTGAAAGTTTAGGAACACGCTATTCTTTACACGTTAAAATGGATGCACGCCCTCAGGCAGAGGATGAAGAAGAGAAATTACTGGATGATGTCATCGCCATGATTGATATTACCTCCAGTGATATTCGTAATATCGTGGTACGCCAGCTGGAAAATTGGGGTGCAAGCTGCATTACCCCGGACGAACGCCTGGCGAGTCAAGAATATGATCTCTTTTTAACGGATAATCCGTCTAATCTTACTGCCCCGGGCTTGCTTTTAAGCGATGATGAGCCCGGCTCGCGTAAAATCGGCCCCGGCCAGTGGCGCGTGAACTTTAATATGAGTAATGCAATGCAGGAAGCGATATTGCAGCTCATTGAAGAGCAACTGGCACAGGAAGATGTTCCGGAGTCCCCGCACGGGGGCAACGAAAATGCCGAACTCCATGCCAGCGGCTATTATGCGCTGTTTGTTGATACAGTACCCGACGATGTTAAGAGGTTGTATACTGAATCGGCCGCACGCGACATAGCCGCGCTGGCGCAGACGGCGCACCGCCTGAAAGGGGTGTTTGCCATGCTTAACCTGGTACCCGGCAAACAGTTATGTGAAACGCTGGAACATGTCATTCATGAGAACGATGTTCCAGGCATAGAAAAAAACATCAGCGACATTGACGATTATGTCAAAAGCTTGCTGTAAGCAAGGTAGCCTTATACATGAACAATATGAACGTAATTATTGCCGATGACCATCCGATCGTACTGTTCGGTATTCGCAAATCTCTCGAACAAATCGAGTGGGTGAATGTAGTCGGTGAATTTGAAGATTCTACACAGCTGATCAATAACCTTCCCAAGCTTGATGCCCATGTACTGATTACCGATCTTTCCATGCCCGGCGACAAGTACGGTGACGGGATCACCCTGATTAAATATATTAAGCGCCATTTCCCTAACCTGTCAGTGATTGTGCTGACCATGAACAACAACCCTGCTATTTTAAGCGCCGTACTGGAGCTGGATATCGAAGGGATTGTGTTAAAACAGGGTGCGCCAACCGATCTGCCGAAAGCGCTGGCCGCCTTGCAGAAAGGTAAGAAATTTACCCCGGAGAGCGTCTCCCGTCTGCTGGAAAAAATCAGCGCGGGTGGCTATGGCGACAAACGCCTGTCTCCGAAAGAGAGCGAAGTGCTGCGTCTGTTCGCGGAAGGTTTCCTGGTAACAGAGATCGCCAAGAAGCTGAACCGCAGCATTAAAACCATCAGTAGCCAGAAGAAGTCGGCGATGATGAAGCTGGGGGTGGAAAACGATATTGCCCTGCTCAACTACCTCTCATCCGTTACGCTGAGCGCCGCGGATACCAAAGAGTAATGTTGTTACTGACGTTACCCCGCTGTGCGAGGTAACGTCATTTTCTGCTTTATCCCCGCGCTTTTCTCACCCGCTCCGCATAGACCGCCAGCGTCTGCTGGATCACATCAAGCGTTACCGGCTTCGACAGACAGCTATCCATTCCTGACTCCAGACACCGCTGCTTCTCTTCTGCCAGCGCATTCGCCGTCACGCCGATCACCGGCAGCGTCAACCCAAGCTGGCGAATACGCTGCGTCAGACGATAGCCATCCATGTTCGGCATGTTCACGTCGCTTAAAATGATGTCGATGTGGTTTTTGCTCAGCACATTGAGGGCATCGACGCCATCGTTCGCCGTCTTGCACTGATAGCCCAACGAACCGAGCTGATCCGCCAGCAGGCGACGGTTAATCGGATGGTCATCCACCACCAGGATCATCATGTCGTCATTGCTGGCGACCAGCGAATCCGGTAACTGCAGCGCACGCGACGCGTCGTTGTTTTCCACGGTGATGCTGTAGATACGTGCCAGCAAGGCGATCAGCTCATGCGGCGAGGCCACGCTGTGCACCCACTGTCCGGCCGCCCGCTCCTGCGGAATACCGATATGGCGACGGCAGAAGGTAATGGTGGCGCGGCCCGGCCACGGCGCATCCAGCTCATCGTCAGTGATTAAGGTGTCGTTTGCCCCCGGCGTCTGCCCGTCGTAACGCAACACGCGAATGCCGTTGTGGGTCAGCAGCGAATCAATAAACCCGCTCAGGGCGGCATTACGCACCGCCAGCCAGCAGGTGGTTTTCTTCAGACCGTCCACGTCCAGCGGCTGCGCTGGCTGGGCGGCATAAAGCGGAATACGCACCGAGAACTGACTGCCCATGCCCGGCTCGGTATCGACCGAAATATCGCCGTCCATCATGCTGATCAGCTTCTCGCAGATCGCCAGTCCCAGCCCTGTCCCCTGGAAGTTACGCTGCACGCCGGTCCCCACCTGGAAGAAGGGATCGAACAGTTTCACGACTTCTTTACCCGGGATCCCTACGCCGGTATCCCGCACTCGGATGCGCAGATAATCCCCGGCGCGCTCCACATGCAAAATAATGCAGCCGACGTCGGTAAACTTAATGGCGTTGCTCAGCAGGTTGGAGATCACCTGTTGCAGACGCATCGGATCGCCCTGCAGCGCCACCGGCACGTCCGGCTCGATAAAGCAGTACAGGCCCAGCTGTTTACGCACCACCAGCGGCAGATAATTGGCGGTGATATGGCTCATCAGTTCCCGCGGCGAAAACTCGCGCGGTTCGATTTTCAGCTGCTCCGATTCAATTTTGGAGAAGTCGAGAATATCGCTGATGATTTTCAAAAGCAGGCTGGAGGAGTTGTTCATCGCCGTCACCAGACGATCCACGCCCTTCGGCAGCTCTTTCGTTTGCAGCAGGTCAAGGTTCCCGATAATACCGTACAGCGGCGTACGCAGTTCATGGCTGACGGTGGCAAGGAACATGGATTTCGACTGGCTGGCCTGCTCGGCCGCCTGCGCCATATCCTGCAACGACTCTTCCATCTTGACGCGCGCGCTGACGTCCACCAGCACGCAAATTGCCACGTTTTCGTTGCGATAACGGGAGTGCACGAAGCTGATCTGCAAATTGGTATTGTTGCTGGTCAGGACATCAACAAAGTTAACCTGCTGGCCGCAAATAATCTGCGTCAGCCGCTGCCGGTCCTCATGGGTAAGCATATTGAGGTAGTTATGCGCCAGCTCGTTACTGAGGATGTTGGTGCCGTCGAGGGTGCGCAGAATACAGATCCCCACCGGTGCTGAAGCGACAATCTTACGGTTAAACTGCTCGTGCTCTTCCAGACGCTGGGCATCCGCCTCGGCGGGAATAAATATCCGCCGTTCATACATGCGCGTCAGGGTAAAGAGCGCAATCCCCACCAGCACGTTCAGCAATACCGCGTTGAGGATCAGCATGCGCACGCGCTCCAGCACCAGATCGACGGGTACGGAGTAGATCACGCTCAGCGACGACGGCGGCAGGCTCTTTTTCAGCACCAGGTCGCGGAAGCCGGATGAGTACCCAAACCAGGTGCGCTCCTGGACCCAGGCCGGATCGATTTCCAGATCATTTTCCGGGCCGGTAAGCGAGATGAGCGGATGACCGTTCTCATCAAGGATGGTCACACCCACCGGCAAATTACCCGGTGTGTAGAAGTTATCCATACGGATAGTCTGCTCGGAGCCGAGCAGCGCCTGCAGGCGGTTGCCCAGAAATACCGGCGTTAAGGCATAGAAATAGCCGATGCCCGGACGCGGTCCCTGGCTCATCCAGAAAATATTATTGCCGCGCTCTTCCTGCGGGGCATTGCGGTATTTCAGGATACGCTCATGCAGGCTTTTCAGCGCCGTTTCGCGCTCCAGCGGCACGTTGCGCAGGCCGAAATCCGCCATACACAGCGATTCATTGCCAATCAGGAAAACGCGGTTCAGCTCGTAGGCCGCCGAGAAATTATCGCGCCAGTAGCGCATAAACCACGCCAGTGATTCCAGCGATCCGCGCCAGGTGTTCCCCATGGCCGAACAGTCAGAATCCGCAAACAGCGGCGCAAATTCCGGTACGTCATTGCGGGCGTTGGGTCCCCGGGACGCCATGATGCCGTTTTCAGCGGTCAGGCGATTTTCGGCGATGTACTTAAGCTCTTTCATGACGTCTGAGGTGCGCTGCACGTAGCGTTGCGCCTGCTCAGAACTGAGATTAAGTTCTTTGCGTATTTCGGACTCTTTATTCTGCAAAGCGTTGACGATATAAAACACGGAACACAGAGCAATCAGCAGCCAGAGCAGTATCGCCAGCGCCCGGAACAGGTATCGTGAAACTTTGAGTGTGGTGCGGAAAGAAACAAGGTATTTCAAGGGGGCGAAGCTCCGCCGCAGAATGTAAAAAGAATGTGGATAAAGTAGCGGTAAAACGCCATACCCGCAACGCTAAAGAAAATGACGCGGTAAGCGCCAATAAAAAGGGCCGGAAGCCCGGCCCTTTTATCGACAATGCCGATTATTCGTCAGCGTCGTCCGCGACATCATCATCGGTATCCGCTTCCGGCACGATTTCATCGTCGCCTTCCGCTGCACTGCCGTCGATGGCGTCCAGATCTTCTTCATCCACCGGCTCAGCCACGCGTTGCAGGCCCACCACGTTCTCATCTTCCGCGGTACGGATGAGGATCACGCCCTGGGTGTTACGACCCACAATGCTCACTTCAGACACGCGTGTACGCACCAGCGTACCGGCATCGGTGATCATCATGATCTGATCGCTGTCGGCCACCTGCACCGCACCCACCACGGAGCCGTTACGCTCGGTGACTTTGATGGAGATAACGCCCTGCGTACCACGGGACTTGGTCGGGTATTCCGTTTCCGCCGTACGTTTACCGTAGCCGTTCTGGGTGACGGTCAGAATAGCGCCCTCACCTTTAGGTACGATAAGCGACACGACTTTGTCTTCGCCGGCCAGCTTGATACCACGCACACCGGTCGCGGTACGACCCATGGCGCGAACGGCGTTCTCTTTAAAGCGCACCACTTTACCGGCGGCAGAGAACAGCATCACCTCGTCAGAGCCGGAGGTCAGGTCAACGCCAATCAGCTCGTCGCCTTCGTTAAGGTTCACCGCGATAATACCGGCAGAGCGCGGACGGCTGAATTCAGTCAGCGCCGTTTTCTTCACGGTACCGCTGGCGGTCGCCATAAAGACGTTCACGCCCTCTTCGTACTCACGTACCGGCAGGATAGCGGTGATACGTTCGTTCGCTTCCAGCGGCAGCAGGTTGACGATAGGACGTCCACGCGCGCCACGGCTCGCTTCCGGCAACTGGTACACTTTCATCCAGTACAGACGGCCACGGCTGGAGAAGCAGAGGATAGTGTCGTGGGTGTTCGCCACCAGCAGACGATCGATAAAGTCTTCTTCTTTAATACGGGCGGCCGACTTGCCTTTACCACCACGACGTTGCGCTTCGTAATCCGTCAGCGGCTGATACTTCACGTAGCCCTGGTGAGACAGGGTGACGACCACGTCTTCCTGGCTGATCAGATCTTCGATGTTGATATCGGCGGTGTTCGCGGTGATTTCGGTGCGACGCGCATCGCCAAACTGTTCACGAACCAGTTCCAGCTCTTCGCGGATCACTTCCATCAGACGATCGGCGCTGCCCAGAATGCGCAGCAGTTCGGCGATCTGTTCCAGCAGCTCTTTGTATTCGTCGAGCAGTTTTTCATGCTCAAGGCCGGTCAGTTTCTGCAAACGCAGATCCAGAATCGCCTGTGCCTGCTGTTCAGTCAGATAGTACTGACCGTCACGCACGCCGAATTCCGGCTCCAGCCACTCAGGACGCGCAGCGTCATCGCCCGCACGTTCCAGCATGGCGGAGACGTTGCCCAGTTCCCAGGAGCGCGCCACCAGACCGGCTTTCGCTTCGGCCGGGGTCGGCGCACGGCGGATCAGCTCAATAATCGGGTCGATGTTCGCCAGCGCAATGGCCAGCGCTTCGAGGATGTGCGCACGGTCGCGGGCTTTACGCAGTTCGAAAATGGTACGACGCGTCACCACTTCACGGCGGTGGCGCACGAACGCTGAAAGAATGTCTTTCAGGTTCATGATCTTCGGCTGGCCGTGGTGCAGTGCCACCATGTTGATACCGAAGGACACCTGCATCTGGGTCTGCGAATAGAGGTTGTTCAGCACCACTTCGCCCACGGCATCGCGTTTGATCTCAATGACAATGCGCATACCGTCTTTATCGGACTCGTCGCGCAGGCCGCTGATGCCTTCCAGACGTTTTTCTTTTACCAGTTCGGCGATTTTCTCGATCAGGCGCGCTTTGTTCACCTGATACGGAATTTCGTGCACGATAATGGTTTCGCGACCGGTTTTCGCATCGGCTTCCACTTCCGCGCGCGCGCGAATGTAGATTTTACCGCGACCGGTACGATAGGCCTCTTCAATACCACGACGGCCATTAATAATGGCGGACGTCGGGAAGTCAGGCCCTGGGATGTGCTCCATCAGGCCTTCGACGCTGATGTTTTCATCGTCGATATAGGCCAGACAGCCGTTGATCACTTCCGTCAGGTTGTGCGGCGGAATGTTGGTCGCCATACCTACGGCGATACCGGATGCCCCGTTAACCAGCAGGTTGGGGATTTTGGTGGGCATAACGTCCGGAATTCGTTCCGTGCCGTCATAGTTGTCCACAAAATCGACGGTTTCTTTTTCCAGATCGGCCATCAGTTCGTGGGCGATCTTCGACATACGGATTTCCGTATAACGCATCGCTGCGGCGGAGTCGCCGTCTACGGAACCGAAGTTACCCTGGCCGTCGACCAGCATGTAACGTAAGGAGAATGGCTGCGCCATACGAACGATAGTGTCATATACCGCGGTATCACCATGAGGATGGTATTTACCGATGACATCACCGACGACGCGGGCAGATTTTTTGTAGGCTTTGTTCCAGTCATTGCCCAATACGTTCATGGCGTATAATACGCGACGGTGAACCGGTTTTAAGCCATCGCGGACATCCGGCAGCGCACGGCCAACAATGACCGACATCGCATAGTCCAGATAGGAGCTCTTCAGCTCTTCCTCGATGTTAACCGGTGTAATTTCTCTCGCAAGGTCGCTCATGTAACCGCTATCCCTCTACTGTATCCCGGATTCAAAGGTCGCAAATTATAACACAGCCCGCGCGTGAGAGGTAAACCAATCGGTTTATTCGCGCCCACGGCCTGATATACTCCACGGTCTTGTTGATAAAGGAGTAAAAGCGCCCATGAATGCCGAAAAACCGTCGGTGGCTCACAACGTTGACCACGATGAAATCGCGAAATTTGAAGCGGTCGCTTCCCGCTGGTGGGATCTGGAAGGCGAGTTTAAGCCCTTGCACCGTATTAACCCGCTGCGCCTGGGCTATATTGCCGAACGCGCCGGTGGCCTGTTTGGCAAGACCGTGCTGGACGTGGGCTGCGGTGGCGGCATCCTCGCGGAGAGCATGGCCCGCGAAGGCGCAAACGTCACCGGGCTGGATATGGGCTTTGAACCGCTTCAGGTGGCGCGCCTGCATGGACTGGAGTCCGGCGTAAAAGTTGACTACGTGCAGCGCACCGTAGAAGAGCACGCCGACGCCCATCCGCAGCAGTACGATGTGGTGACCTGCATGGAGATGCTGGAGCACGTTCCCGATCCGCAATCGGTGGTGCACGCCTGTGCAAAACTGGTGAAACCCGGCGGCCATGTCTTCTTCTCCACGCTTAACCGCAACAGGAAAGCCTGGCTGATGGCAGTGGTCGGCGCGGAATACGTGCTGCGCATGGTGCCCAAAGGCACGCACGACGTGAAAAAGTTCATCAAACCGGCGGAATTGCTGGGTTGGGTAGACGAAACCGTGCTTAAGGAATGCCACATCACTGGCCTGCACTACAACCCGCTGACGGACAAATTCAAGCTCGCGCCGGGCGTTGACGTTAACTATATGCTGCATACAAAAGCACAAAACGACTAACGTCATGCGCAATTGTTATGAAGATTGCGTGACAGGACGTTACGCAATTTTCTTACGCCGATGAAGAAATCAGCACTCGATCAAATTTCTTATTTTTTTTGCAAATGATTGACTTCCCCTGGAGGCCTTACAGTTCGGGGACTTAGCGATTCTTACCTTTTCGCAACCTTAAATTAACGCCAAAATCAACTCTTGTACTCAAAAGAATCCCAACTAGAATACTCACCATATAGCGTTTCTCTTATCGCAAACCCCCTATATGTAGTATTTATCCACAGAGTTAGCCACAGCGCGGACTTGTGGATAATCGGGGGATATTTTTTCTATTTCACGGACAGGTAAATCCCACATGAATCAGAGTCTGCTGGTGACAAAGCGTGATGGTCGTACTGAGCGCATCAATCTGGATAAAATCCACCGCGTACTGGATTGGGCGGCAGAAGGGCTGAATAACGTCTCGATCTCTCAGGTTGAACTGCGTTCGCACATTCAGTTTTATGACGGCATTAAAACCTCCGATATCCATGAAACGATCATCAAAGCTGCCGCCGATCTGATTTCCCGCGACGCGCCAGACTATCAGTACCTCGCCGCGCGCCTGGCGATTTTCCATCTGCGCAAAAAAGCCTACGGCCAGTTTGAGCCGCCGACGCTGTTCAACCACGTGCTGAAAATGGTTGAGCTGGGCAAATATGACCATCATCTGCTGGAAGACTACAGCGAAGAAGAGTTCCGCCAGATGGACGCGTTTATCGAACACGATCGCGACCTGACCTTCTCCTACGCTGCCGTGAAGCAGCTGGAAGGCAAATACCTGGTGCAGAACCGCGTGACCGGCGAAATCTACGAGAGCGCGCAGTTCCTGTATATCCTCGTGGCCGCGTGTCTGTTCTCGAACTACCCGCGTGAAACCCGTCTGGACTACGTGAAGCGTTTCTATGACGCGGTTTCCACCTTTAAGATTTCCCTGCCGACGCCGATCATGTCCGGCGTGCGTACCCCGACCCGTCAGTTCAGCTCCTGCGTCCTGATCGAGTGCGGCGACAGCCTGGATTCCATTAACGCCACCTCCAGCGCGATTGTGAAATACGTTTCCCAGCGCGCCGGTATCGGCATCAACGCTGGTCGCATCCGTGCGCTGGGCAGCCCGATCCGTGGTGGCGAAGCCTTCCATACCGGCTGTATTCCGTTCTACAAGCATTTCCAGACTGCGGTGAAATCCTGCTCCCAGGGCGGCGTGCGCGGTGGTGCAGCGACGCTGTTCTACCCGATGTGGCATCTGGAAGTGGAAAGCCTGCTGGTGCTGAAGAATAACCGTGGCGTGGAAGGCAACCGCGTGCGTCACATGGACTACGGCGTACAGATCAACAAACTGATGTACACCCGTCTGCTGAAAGGTGAAGACATCACCCTGTTCAGCCCGTCCGACGTGCCAGGCCTGTACGATGCGTTCTTCGCCGATCAGGACGAATTCGAGCGTCTGTACACCCGTTATGAAAAAGACGACAGCATCCGCAAACAGCGCGTGAAAGCGGTAGAGCTGTTCTCGCTGATGATGCAGGAACGCGCCTCCACGGGCCGTATCTATATTCAGAACGTTGACCACTGTAACACCCACAGCCCGTTCGATCCGGCCATTGCCCCGGTACGCCAGTCTAACCTGTGCCTGGAAATCGCCCTGCCGACCAAACCGCTGATGGATGTGAACGACGAAAACGGCGAAATCGCCCTGTGTACGCTGTCGGCGTTTAACCTCGGTGCCATTAACTCGCTTGACGAGCTGGAAGAGCTGGCGACCCTCGCGGTGCGTGCCCTTGATGCGCTGCTGGATTATCAGGATTACCCGATCCCGGCTGCTAAACGCGGTGCCATGGGCCGTCGTACGCTGGGTATTGGCGTGATTAACTTCGCCTACTATTTAGCGAAGCATGGCGTGCGTTACTCCGACGGCAGCGCCAACAACCTGACTCACAAAACGTTCGAAGCTATTCAGTACTTCCTGCTGAAAGCCTCTAACGAGCTGGCGAAAGAGCAAGGTGCCTGCCCGTGGTTCAATGAAACCACCTATGCGAAAGGTATTCTGCCGACCGATACCTACAAAAAAGATCTCGACGCGATTGTCACCAAAGAGCTGCATTACGACTGGGAAGCGCTGCGTGAATCGATTAAAACGCACGGTCTGCGTAACTCCACGCTCTCTGCGCTGATGCCGTCTGAAACCTCGTCGCAGATCTCTAACGCCACCAACGGTATTGAACCGCCGCGCGGCCACGTAAGTATCAAAGCGTCGAAAGACGGCATTCTGCGTCAGGTGGTGCCGGATTATGAGCACCTGAAAGACAGCTATGAACTGCTGTGGGATATGCCGAATAACGACGGCTATCTGCAACTGGTGGGCATCATGCAGAAGTTTATCGACCAGTCGATCTCTGCCAACACCAACTACGATCCGACGCGCTTCCCGTCAGGTAAAGTACCGATGCAGCAGCTGTTGAAAGACCTGCTGACCGCCTACAAATTTGGCGTGAAAACCCTGTATTATCAGAACACCCGCGACGGTGCTGAAGATTCACAGGATGATCTGGTGCCGTCCATTCAGGATGATGGCTGCGAAAGCGGCGCGTGTAAGATCTAATAAATTGCCCGGCGGCGCAAAGCTTGCCGGGTCTACGGATTAGGTTTTGTAGGCCGGGTAAGCGAATCGCCACCCGGCGTATAATAGCAGGACAGGAAATACTCGCATGGCATACACCACCTTTTCACAAACGAAAAATAATCAGCTTCTGGAACCGATGTTCTTCGGCCAGTCGGTAAACGTTGCGCGCTACGATCAGCAAAAATATGACATCTTCGAAAAGCTGATCGAAAAACAACTCTCCTTCTTCTGGCGTCCGGAAGAAGTTGACGTGTCCCGTGACCGTATCGATTTCCAGGCGCTGCCGGAACACGAAAAGCACATCTTTTTAAGCAACCTGAAATACCAGACGCTGCTGGACTCCATTCAGGGACGTAGCCCGAACGTGGCGCTGCTGCCGCTGATCTCTATTCCGGAGCTGGAAACCTGGGTTGAAACCTGGGCGTTCTCAGAAACGATCCATTCCCGCTCTTATACCCACATCATTCGCAATATCGTCAACGATCCGGCGGTCGTGTTTGACGATATCGTGACCAACGAGCAGATCCTCAAACGCGCCGAAGGCATCTCTCATTACTACGATGATCTGATCGAGCTGACCAGCTACTGGCATCTGCTGGGCGAAGGCACGCATAACGTCAACGGCAAAACCGTAACCGTTAACCTGCGCGAGCTGAAGAAGAAACTTTACCTGTGCCTGATGAGCGTCAACGCGCTGGAAGCGATCCGTTTCTACGTCAGCTTCGCCTGCTCTTTCGCCTTTGCCGAGCGCGAGCTGATGGAAGGCAATGCCAAAATCATCAAGCTGATCGCCCGCGACGAAGCCCTGCACCTGACGGGCACGCAGCATATGCTGAACCTGCTGCGCAGCGGCGTGGACGACCCGGAAATGGCCGAGATCGCCGAAGAGTGTAAACAAGATTGCTACAACCTGTTCGTGCTGGCGGCTGAGCAGGAGAAAGAGTGGGCAGAATACCTGTTCCAGGGCGGCTCCATGATCGGCCTGAACAAAGACATCCTCTGCCAGTATGTGGACTACATTACCAACATCCGCATGCAGGCCGTGGGGCTTGATCTGCCGTTCCAGACCCGCTCGAACCCGATCCCGTGGATTAACGCCTGGCTGGTATCGGATAACGTGCAGGTGGCACCGCAGGAAGTGGAAGTCAGTTCTTATCTGGTCGGTCAGATTGATTCCGAAGTGAATACTGACGATCTGAGTGATTTCCAGCTCTGATGAGCCGCGTCACTCTGCGCATCTCTGGCACGGAATTACTGTGCCAGGATGAACACCCGTCGTTGCTGGCAGCGCTGGAATCTCACCAGGTGGCGGTGGAATACCAATGCCGCGAAGGTTACTGTGGCTCCTGCCGCACACGGCTGGTGGCAGGTCAGGTTGACTGGCTGACCGAACCGCTGGCTTTTATTTCCGCAGGCGAGATCCTCCCCTGCTGTTGCCGCGCCCGTGGCGATATTGAAATTGAGTTATAGCGCGTCCAGACTCCTGTAAAAAATTACTTTCCCGCGTTTATTATTTCAGCCTGGCCGCACGCTGTGGTGTTTGTAAATAATATAAAAAAACCCTGAACACAACTGTTCAGGGTTAAAATCCTGGTTGACATCACTCACACAGGAATAACTAGCTCTCCTTTATTTCTTCCGGATGCTGATGGAGTTCACTCACCCTGTAATAAATAGGCGTAATATCGACATAATTTATGCAGTAACCGCTTCCGCGAACGCTGGTGATAAAATCTTCCGGCAGCCCCAGCAAGCTCAGACGCCGGTTGAGATTCTTCAGAACCTGCCACAGGCGCTGGGTAGACGGAACCAGATCGTTCTCCTCCCACACCACGCGCAGCAGTTCTTCCTTGGTCACAATGTTCTGCCGACCATGCTGAAGTAAATAGATAAATAGCTGCAACATCGTATGATTAAATAATACTGAGCCGAACATAAAATATTTCTCAGTACTTCCCTGCGGAAGCCGGTAAAGCCTTCCGTTGTCAATTTCGAAGTGAACTTCTTTGCCTATAACGTAGCCGTACAGCCGATATCCCATCGTGTCGTTGCTCATTTGTTCTGAAACTTGGCAAGGATGCCTTTTTTATTCCTGTTCATAGGCCATACTGTCAATAAGGTCGATTATATGGCTATGGGAATTAGTTTCAACATACAGGGGGAGGGTAATTTTGGCATAAGCTATTGCGGGTCGACAAAATATTTACACAACATAAGCAAAATATTAAGCATTTATCCATGCGATATGGACTATAAAAAGTCCAAACACCAGCAATGTGATCGCTATCCGGATCATTAACTTTAAATATCAATTTATGGCTTTTTTGCAGCATGAAATGCTGCACCCGAAACGCGGGCAAAAAAATGCCCCTCCGGATGGAGAGGCATCGGGGTGAACTTAAGCGCGTTTACGGGCTAGTGCTTCGTGGTGTCTTTTCTCACCCATCATCACCACCAGCAACAGCAGCACAGCGATGATGCTGCCGCCAATCATCACCATAAAGCCGCCGTCCCAGCCGAAGAAATCGACGGTGTAACCGACAATGGCGCTGGCCGCGACCGACCCGCCGAGATAACCAAACAGGCCGGTGAAGCCTGCCGCCGTTCCTGCCGCTTTTTTCGGTGCCAGCTCCAGCGCGTGCAGACCAATCAGCATTACCGGACCGTAAATCAGGAAACCGATAACGATCATGCAGATCATATCTACCGTCGGATTGCCCGGCGGATTGAGCCAGTACACCACGGTTGCGATAGTCACCAGCGTCATAAAGAACACGCCAGTCGCGCCACGGTTGCCCCTGAACACTTTATCCGACATCCAGCCGCACAGCAGCGTGCCCGGAATACCGGCGTATTCATAGAGGAAATAGGCCCAGGAGGATTTATCCAGCGCGAAGTGCTTCACCTCTTTCAGATAGGTGGGCGACCAGTCAAGAATGCCGTAGCGCAGCAGATAGACAAACACGTTGGCAATGGCGATATACCAGAGCAATTTATTTGGCAGCACGTACTGCATGAAAATCTGCTTCGCCGTCAGCTCTTCTTCGGTTTTCTCGCTGTAGTCATCGGGATAGTCATTTTTATACTCTTCGATAGGCGGCAATCCGCAGGACTGCGGGGTGTCGCGCATCAGCGCAAACGCAATGAACGCCACGACGATAGCCGCGAACGCCGGCATATAGAGCGCTGCTTTCCAGTCGTTGAACCACGCCATGCCGAGCAGGAACAGCAGCGGCGGAATACCCCCGCCGACGTTATGCGCGCAGTTCCACACTGACACGATCCCGCCACGCTCTTTCTGCGACCACCAGTGCACCATGGTGCGTCCGCACGGCGGCCAGCCCATGCCCTGGAACCAGCCACATAAGAACAGCAGCACAAACATCACGGCAATGCTGGAAGTGGCCCAGGGCACAAAGCCCATAAACAGCATCACGGCGGCGGCAAGGATCAGCCCGGCCGGTAAGAAAACGCGCGGATTGGAGCGATCCGACACCGATCCCATGATGAATTTGGAAAAGCCGTAGGCAATGGAAATACCCGACAGCGCAAAGCCCAGATCGCCACGCGAAAAGCCCTGTTCCACCAGGAACGGCATCGCCAGCGCAAAGTTTTTCCGCACCAGGTAGTAAGCCGCGTAGCCGAAGAAAATGCCCATGAAAATCTGCCAGCGTAAACGCCGGTAGTACGGATCGATCTGCTGCTCCGGTAACCGGGGTTGATGCGCGGCAGGTTTAAAGATGCTCAACATAAAGCCTCCGTGGCATGTGTTGTTTTGTAATGAGTGAAAACGAACGTAACGCCGCCGCAAACGGGTGCGGCGGGTGAAGCCTGGACGTTAACGCAGCAAAAGTCGCGTTGAATGTTACAGAAATATGACAACGCGCTCATTTCACGCAACAAATGTTCATTTATTTTCGTTTCATGCGCGAATATGCGCGCAATCAAACAAACCACACCCGGAGTGTGGCTAAATGTGTCATATAGCTCACTGGAATAGAGGGAAGCGAAAATGCGCAACGCGACTGAGTACGACGTCATCATCATTGGTGGCGGCGCAACCGGAGCGGGGATCGCCCGCGACTGCGCCCTGCGCGGGCTGCGCGTGGTGTTGCTGGAGCGCCACGACATCGCCACCGGTGCCACCGGGCGTAACCACGGCCTGCTGCACAGCGGCGCGCGTTATGCAGTAACGGATGAAGAGTCGGCGCGGGAGTGTATCAGCGAAAACCAGATCCTGCGCCGGGTTGCCCGTCACTGTATCGAACCTACCGGTGGCCTGTTCATTACCCTGCCGGAAGACGATCTGGCCTGGCAGCAGCAGTTTATCAGCGCCTGCACCCGCGCCGGGATCGCGGCACAGCCGCTGTCGGCAGAAGAGGCGCTGCGCATCGAACCCTGCGTAAACCCGGCGCTCATCGCCGCTGTACAGGTGCCGGACGGCACCATCGATCCCTTTCGCCTGACCGCCGCCAATATGCTGGATGCACGGGAGCATGGCGCGGTGATCTTAACCGGCCATGAAGTGATTGGCCTGTTACGCGACAAAGACCGGGTGCACGGCGTGCAGATCCGCCATCCCTCAACGCTGGCAGTCCAGTCGCTGCATGCGCCGGTGGTGGTGAACGCCGCCGGGATCTGGGGACAGCGCATCGCGGAGTATGCCGATCTCCGCATCCGTATGTTCCCGGCGAAAGGCGCGCTGCTTATTCTCGATCACCGCATCAACCAGCAGGTGATCAACCGCTGCCGCAAGCCTGCGGATGCCGATATTCTGGTGCCCGGCGATACCATCTCCCTGATCGGCACCACCTCCACGCACGTTGATTACCGCGATATTGATAACACCCGCGTGACGCCGGAAGAGGTCGACATCCTGCTGCGCGAGGGTGAAAAACTGGCGCCGATCATGGCGACGTCGCGCATTCTGCGTGCTTACGCAGGCGTACGTCCGCTGGTCGCCAGCGACGACGATCCCACCGGGCGCAACGTCAGCCGTGGCATTGTGTTGATGGATCACGCTGAACGCGACGGCATGGAAGGCTTTATCACCATTACCGGCGGCAAGCTGATGACCTACCGGCTGATGGCGGAGTGGGCCACCGACGCCGTGTGCCGCAAACTCAACAATACCGCACCCTGCCGCACCGCCAGCGAACCGCTGCCTGGATCGCGCGAGTCCACCGATCGGACGCTGCAAAAAGTGGTTTCCCTGTCAGCCCCGCTGCGCGGTTCGGCGGTGTGGCGACATGGCGATCGCACCCCGGAATGGCTGGGCAATGCACGGCATACACGCAGTCTGATTTGCGAATGCGAAGCCGTCACCGCCGGGGAAGTCGAATACGCGGTCGACAATCTTAACGTCCGATCCCTGCTCGATTTACGCCGCCGCACCCGCGTCGGCATGGGCACCTGTCAGGGCGAGCTGTGCGCCTGCCGGGCGGCGGGGTTGTTACATCGCCTGAATGTCACCAGCGACGTGCAGTCCCTCGCGCAGTTATCGGCGTTTTTAAATGAGCGCTGGAAAGGCATCCGCCCCGTGGCCTGGGGCGATGCATTGCGGGAAAGCGAGTTTACCCGCTGGGTATACCAGGGACTATGCGGTCTGGAAAAGGAGACGACAGATGAACTTTGATACTGTGATCGTCGGCGGCGGCCTCGCGGGTCTGCTGTGCGGTATCACGCTGAGCCAGCGCGGGCAGCGCTGCGCGATTGTCAGTCGCGGGCAGAGCGCGCTGAACTTTTCCTCCGGCTCGCTGGATCTGCTCTCACGCCTGCCGGACGGCACCGTGGTCGAGGATACCGCCGCCGGGCTGGCGGCGCTTGAGACCCTCGCCCCGGAACATCCCTATAGCCTGATCGGTGCCGGGCGCGTGTATCAGTACGCCTGCGAGGCGCAAATCTTACTGGCCGCGTGCGGGATGAAATTTCAGGGGGATGCCAGCGCCCCCCATCGGCGCGTCACGCCGCTCGGCATGCAGCGCCTGGCATGGCTCAGCCCGCCGGAAGTACCGGTGTCACCACGCAAAGGGGAGCATATTTGTGTGGTCGGCATCAACGGCTTTGCCGATTTCCAGCCACATCTGGCGGCAGCGACGCTGCGCAAACAGGGCTTACGCGTCACGGCAACAGAAATCGATCTTCCGGCGCTCGATAAGCTGCGGGATAACCCCAGCGAGTTCCGCGCCGTCACTATTGCCCGCCAGCTGGATCAGGATACTCATTTCGCAGCGCTTTGCGCCGCCCTGCGCCCGCTCAGTCAGGCCCACGACGCCCTCTGGTTTCCGGCCTGTTTCGGCCTGACGGATGATGCGGTGTACACGCGGCTCAGCGCTGAACTTGCCTGCCCTCTGTATCTGCTGCCCACCCTGCCCCCGTCGGTGCCGGGCATGCGGATGCAGAACCGCCTTCAACAGCAGTTTATCCGCAGCGGCGGTACCTGGATGCCGGGGGATGAAGTGCTGCGCGCCACCGTGGATAACGGCGTGGTCAGCCAGCTATGGACACGCAAGCACGAAGACATTCCGCTGCGCGCCGGGAACGTGGTGCTCGCCAGCGGCAGTTTTTTCAGTAACGGGCTGGTGGCCGGGCGCGAGGGCGTACGAGAAACCGTGTTGGGTCTCGACGTGCTGCAACACCCCGATCGCGCCAGCTGGTATCGCGATAACGTGTTTGATGCCCAGCCGTGGCAGCAGTTTGGCGTGCGCACCGATGCCACGCTGCGCGGGCAATGCCAGGGAGAGATGCTGCAAAATTTATACGTTATCGGTTCGGTGCTCGGCGGCTATGACCCCATTGCCCAGGGCTGTGGCGGCGGCGTTTGCGCCGTCACCGCGTTACATGCCGCGCAGCAGATCTGCGCGTCGGGAGGCTCACAATGACCACCACCCAGTTTGACAGCTGTATCAAATGCACCGTCTGCACCACCGCCTGTCCGGTAAGCCGCGTCAATGTCGACTATCCTGGCCCGAAACAGGCCGGGCCGGATGGCGAACGCCTGCGCCTGAAAGACGGTACGCTTTACGACGAGGCGCTGAAGTACTGCACTAACTGCAAACGCTGCGAAACCGCCTGTCCGTCCGGCGTGAAGATCGGCGATATCATCCAGCGCGCCCGCAACCAGTTCGCGCCGCGCAAACCCTCATTGCGCAATGCGATCCTCAGCCATACCGACCTGATGGGTACGCTTTCCACGCCAGTCGCGCCGCTGGTGAATGCCGCCACCGGCCTGAAACCGGTACGGCTGTTGCTGGATAAAGCGCTGAAAATCGATCACCGCCGTACCCTGCCGAAATACTCTCGCGGCACCTTTCGCCAGTGGTATCGCAAGCAGGCGGCCGCGCAGGCTGAATTTGACGACCAGGTGGCCTTTTTTCACGGCTGTTTTGTCAACTATAACCATCCGCAACTGGGGAAAGATCTGCTGCGGGTGCTGAACGCGATGCAGATCGGCGTGCAGCTACTGGAAGGCGAAAAATGCTGCGGCGTGCCGCTGATCGCCAACGGGTTTACTGAGAAAGCGAAAAAACAGGCTAACGCCAATATCGCGTCCTTGCAGCGCGCCATCGGCGTAAACGGCTTGCCGGTGATCGCCACGTCATCCACCTGTACCTTTACCCTGCGCGATGAATATCCGCATCTGCTGGATATCGACAACAGCGCATTACGCCCGCATATCGATCTGGCAACGCGCTGGCTGTGGCGCAAACTGGAGGAAGGCCGCACCCTGCCGTTGCGCCCGCTGCCGCTGAAAGTGGTGTATCACACGCCCTGCCATATGGAAAAAATGGGCTGGACGCATTACACCCTTGAGCTGCTGCGCACCATTCCTGAACTGGAACTGACGGTACTGGATCCACAGTGCTGTGGGATTGCCGGCACCTACGGGTTTAAAACGGAGAACTATCCGACTTCACAGGCGATTGGTGCCCCGCTGTTCCGGCAGATTGAGGAGAGCGGCGCGGATCTGGTTATCTCGGACTGTGAAACCTGTAAATGGCAGATTGAGATGTCGACCCGTCTGCGCTGCGAGCATCCGGTGACGTTACTGGCGCGGGCGCTGGGGTAAGGTCATTTTGCCCGGCGGCGATGCGCTTGCCGGGCCTACAATGATGCCGGGATAGTGCGATGTCGGGGTTTCCAGGCCGGGTAAGGCGCAGCCGCCTCCCGGCGTCCTGCTACCGCTACCCCGCCGTAACCAACGAATCGACCACGTTGATCCAGCCGTGATCGCTGGCGACATCTTTACCCAACAACCAACGGCGCAGCATATTCAGCGCCATCATCGCGCACACCTCCTGGCGAACCGTCAGGCTGTGGCGACTGGTGCTGAACTGTACCCGCAGCGCATGGATCCCGTCCGGCGTCGCCAGCGCGAAATTCAGGTGCTCATCGTCCATCCCACCGACGACTAACGCCAGCCCGGCCAGATGACGATCGCGCAGCGCCGCGGCCCAGCGCGCCGACTGCTCAAGGTTATCTGCCTGCGACGGCAACACTTCGCTCGCCAGCAACGGTGCCCCGGCGCGGGAAAGCTGCAATGCCACCAGCCCGCTGGTGAACTGCTCGCTCAGCGTCAGGCTGAGCTGTCGCTCACGCAGTTGACGGGCGAGCAGCGCCGGTAACCCTTCGGTCCCTTCAAAAATCAGGCTTTCACCCGCCACGCGCTGCACTTCGGGCCACAATGCTTCCATCTGCTCGCGCGCGTCTGCCGGGCCGGTGAGCTTGAGTTCAATGATTGGCATCGAGGAGCGATAACCCATCACCACGCCGTCCGGCAAGGGTAACTGTTCAAGACTCTGGGCAAGATCGCTTTCGGAACGGCCAAAGGTGGTGAGACGCAGGCACAGCGGCGGCGAGGGCAGCGTAAAACGCTCGCGCAGGCGCGGCAGAATTTCACGCTCAACCATCACTTTGAATTCAGACGGCACGCCCGGCGTGAAGAACATCAGGCAGCGGTTAAGCTGCATGGCAAAACCACAGGCGGTGCCAACCGGATTATCCACCATCTCAGCGCTGGCGGGGATCTCCGCCTGTTTGCGGTTGCTCGGTGCCATTACCCGGCCTCGTTCAGAGAAAAAGCGCTCCATGTGCGCAAGCCATGCGTCATGCAGCACCAGCCCTTCACCCGCTGCCGTGGCAGCCGCCAGCGCGCTCAGATCGTCACTGGTCGGCCCAAGACCACCGTTCACAATCAGCACATCGGCGTGTTCGCTGCGCTCGCGCAGAATGGCGACGAGGCTGTCGAGATCATCGCCCACGGTGTGGCGACGCGTTAAAGGTAATCCCTGATTAAAGAAAACATCAGCCAACCACGCGGCGTTCGTGTCCACGATTTGCCCGTGCAACACTTCATCGCCGGTTGACAGCATCTCCACGTTTAACATCATTTTCTCCAGCATTAGCGGTCAAAACACTATAACGCATGGCGGGGGAATGCAGGAGGGAAACTGGCGCGGCGGGGGGCCGCGCCGGACAATCAGAAGCTGGCGCTCACGCCAACATACGGGCCATCGGCCAATTTGCTGTCGCTGTTACCGTCTTTGCCGCTCAGATCGATATAGCGGTAACCCACTTCCACGCTCAGCGGACGCAGTACCGAAATACGCGCACCGGCATTGGCTTCGGAGAAGTCTTTCACGCCGCTGGAGAGAGAATCAGGGGAGTAATAATATTCACCGAACAGCTTGATGCTCTCGCCAATCGGCAGCTGTAAACCGCCACCCACCGCGGCGGCGTAGCCTTCGTCACCTTCGTTCGGATTCAGGTAGACGCCTTTACCGCCGACGGTGGCCATAAACGGACCGAGGGGCACATTCAGCCCGAGGCCCAGACCGGCAATATCGCCGTGATCGTCGTTGTGCGCCCAGTTGCCGCTCAGCGCCAGGCCGCTGGTTTCGGTACCCATTCCCACGCCAATATTGGTGTAATCCTCACCGGCCTGACCGCTGATGCTCAGGGCATTCGCGCCCGCAGAGACAAACAGCAGGCTGGTCAGGGCAATTAATGTCGTTTTTTTCATTGTTCACTATCCGTGCAAGTTATCGTCAGACGTTCTGAAAAGCGCCGGTAGTGTACAGGGCTTTGCCCTCACACTCTGCACCAAAAATGGTTTTACTGCGTCGTTTTCACCTCAATGCTTTTGGGTATCTCTCTGATAGACAGAGCCAGATTGCCTGAGATCAAGACTCCCGGTACAAACAATACCTACATTGATTTCTGACATCAGTCAGAAACACAGGCGTTTTTTGATTGTTACCAGGAGAAAGAAAATGAGTAAAAAAGGATTAACTACCGCTGCCGGCGCACCGGTCGCCCATAATAACAACGTGATGACCGCCGGACCGCGCGGCCCGATGCTGTTGCAGGATGTATGGTTTCTGGAAAAGCTGGCGCATTTTGACCGCGAAGTGATCCCGGAACGCCGCATGCATGCCAAAGGCTCAGCCGCTTACGGGACGTTTACCGTCACCCAGGACATTTCCCGCTACACCCGGGCAAAAATGTTTTCTGAACCGGGTAAAAAAACCGATCTTTTCCTGCGCTTCTCCACCGTTGCCGGTGAGCGCGGTGCCGCTGATGCCGAACGTGATATTCGCGGTTTCTCCATCAAGTTTTATACCGAAGAAGGCAACTGGGACCTGGTGGGAAACAACACGCCCGTGTTTTACCTGCGCGATCCGCTGAAATTCCCGGATCTGAACCACGTGGTGAAACGCGATCCGCGCACCAACCTGCGCAACCCGACCTATAAATGGGATTTCTTCTCCCATCTGCCGGAAACGCTGCATCAGTTAACCATTGATTTCAGCGACCGCGGCCTGCCCCGCTCGTACCGTAATATGCACGGTTTCGGCAGCCACACCTTCAGCTTTATTAATCACAATAACGAACGCTTCTGGGTGAAGTTCCATCTTAAAACCCTGCAGGGTATTGATAACCTGATGGACGATGAAGCGAAACGTCTGGTGGCGGAAGATCGTGAAAGTTCGCAACGCGACCTGTTCAACGCCATCGAAACCGGGGATTTCCCGCGCTGGACGTTTTATGTGCAGATCATGCCGGAAGCCGAAGCGTCACAGGTGCCCTATAACCCGTTCGATCTGACGAAAGTGTGGCCGCACGGCGATTATCCGCTGATCGAAGTGGGCGTGCTGGAGCTGAACCGCAATCCGGATAACTACTTTGCGGAAGTTGAGCAGGTGGCGATGTCCCCGGCGAACGTGGTGCCTGGCATTGGTTTCTCCCCGGATCGTATGTTGCAGGGCCGTCTTTTCTCCTACGGCGACGCGCACCGTTATCGTCTGGGAGTCAACCATCACCAGATCCCGGTGAATCAGCCGCGCTGCCCGTTCCATAATTATCACCGCGATGGTGCGATGCGCGTGGACGGCAACAGCGGCAACGGCCCGACCTACGAGCCAAACAGCTTTGGTGTGTTTCAGGAGCAGCCGGACTTCAGCGAACCGCCGTTGTCGGTGGAAGGCGCTGCCGATCACTGGAATCACCGGGAAGATACGGACTATTTCAGCCAGCCTCGCAAACTGTTCGCCCTGATCGGCGAAGAAGAACGCCAGCGCATGTTCGCCCGTATCGCGGATGATATGAAAGATGTGCCTGAGTTTATCCAGCAGCGTCAGATTGGTTTATTCAGCGAAGTGGATCCGGCGTATGGTGCCGGTGTCGCCGCCGCGCTGAGCGCCATAAACGCCGCCCGTTAACTCTGCCCATTGCCCGGCGGCGCAGGCTTGCCGGGCCTACACTCCGACATCGAATTTACAGAGTTTCCACCCAATGCTGTAAGGCGCGGCGGGAGATTTTGATGCCGCCCTGGGCCAGGTGCTCGGGAAGTGCCAGCCAGCGGATCGGTTGCTGGAAACGGGCCAGCTTATCGCGGCACCACTCGGCCAGCGCAGACGACGGGTAGCCGTCCTGCAACTCCACCACCGCCACGGAGCGGTGACCAAATTCGGCGTCTTCTTTGGGCACGATAAAAACCTGCCGTACCTGCGGGTGTGCCGCAATCACGCGCTCGACCTCTTCAGGCTGGATCCCTTCGCCGCCGCTGAAAAACAGATTATCCATACGCCCAGCTATGGTCAGACGGTCGCCCTGCACCACGCCACGGTCGCGGGTGGCAAACCAGCCGTCGGCGTTTGCCAGCGGCACCAGTCTGCCGTCACGCCAGTAGCCCGCCGCCATGCTGGACGCACGCAGCCAGACTTCACCATCAACGATTTTTACTTCGCGCCCCGGCAACGCACAGCCGACATCCGGCAGTCCGTCGGCTTCTTTGGCGCACACCGTTGAGGCAAATTCCGTTAAGCCATAGCCGCACCAGCTGCGGATCCCACGCAGGCAGGCAAGCTCAGTCAGTTCCACCGGGATCGCCGCGCCGCCCAGCAGCACCGCTTTCAGCGCCACGCTGGTGTTGTCGTTGTCGTTGAGTAATCGCCACAGCTGCGTCGGCACCAGTGAGGCATGCGTACAGCCCTGTAACGCCTGCTGCAACGGCATTTTCTCACGTACGGTGATGCGCGCCCCGGCCAGCAGCCAGCGCCATAAAATGCCCTGCCCGGAAACATGGTACAGGGGGAGTGAAAGCAGCCAGTCGTCCTGCGCAGTAAAAGGCATCAGCGACAGCACGCCCGTGGCGCTCGCCAGATGAGCGTCAGGGGTATGCACCGCCGCTTTCGGCAGGCCGGTAGAGCCGGAAGTCAGCGTCATTGAGACCAGCCGCTGCCCGTCCCACGGTACCGCATGATGGCCGTCGATAACGCCGGGTTCAAGACGCGAAAGCCCCGCATAGTCGCCATACTCCACCAGATCCAGCGCGTGACGCAGCGACATTGACGGCAACAACTGCCGGAGCAGCGTGTCCGGCAGCTGTGGATTCACCGGCAGAATGCGCGCACCGCACTGCATTAACGCCAGCCATGACAGCAGAGTCAGGGGATGATTGCAGGCGCGCAGCATCACGCCGTCGCCGCACTGCACACCCTGCACGGCAAAGCCGCTCGCCAGCGCATCTACCCGCTCGCACAGTGTCTGCCAGTTTAGCGTCTCATCGCCAGGGCGGATCGCCAGTGCTGTGGGGCGCTGATCGCGCCAGTGTCGCCAGGGCCAGTCGTGGAAGATCACAGCAGCGGCTCCAGGGCGTCCTCTTGCAGACAGGGCAGCGTACTACCCGGCCAGCGGCGCAGTAATTGCGCCTGCATCAGGTTGAGCGTATCCAGACCTGGCGTGGTGTCCGGCGTCAGCCAGCCCGCGATGCGCGCCAGCTGCGTCAGGCCGAGGCTGGATTCAAGAGAGGAGCTGATCACCGCCGTCAGACCGAGGGCGTGGGCCGCGTCAACCTGTTCGCGCACTTTTTCAAGGCTGCCGGTCAGCGTGGGCTTGATCACCACCGCGCGCACGCCCTCTTCTACTACAAAGGTAAAATCGTCGTCACGCAGGCTTTCGTCCCAGGCAATGGCGATACCGGTTTCGCGGGCAAAGGCGCGGGAGTCATCGCGGGTTTTGCAGGGCTCTTCGAGAAAAGCGATACGGTGGCGATGCGCCGGGTTGACGTATTTGGCGAACTGACGGGCTTTAAGCGGCGTCCAGGCGCGGTTGGCGTCAAGGCGTAGCCGCAGTTCCGGGATCGCTTCCAGCAGCAGATTCACCACCATCCCGTCACGTACCGCTTCATACAGGCCGACTTTGACCTTCGCCACTTTTTCGCCCGGCAGGGCAGCAAGGGCGACGATCAGTTCATCGGGATCGCCGGTACACAGGGGCGCGGCACGGTAGTTACCCGTCGCGGGTAAGACATCGTTTAGCTCCGCCAGCGCGCAGCTCAGCCCAAAGGCGGCGGAAGGCACTGACGGCCAGGCGGGGTCATCGCCCGCCAGCCAGTGGTTTACCCAGTCAAGGGTGGCGCGCTCTGCGTCTGCCAGCGATTCACGACTAAAACCCGCCAAGGGGGCGATGTCGCCCCACCCTTCCCGCTCGCCGTCACGCAGTTGCACCAGCAGCCCGTCGCGGGTTTTCAGACGCTGTTCACGCAGCACGACGCCCGCATCCATCGGCAACTGCCAGCGGTAAACCTGCGCCTGACGCATTACGGATTCCGTTTGTATTTGCTGAAGTCCGGCTGGCGTTTTTCATTAAACGCGTTGCGGCCTTCCTGACCTTCTTCGGTCATGTAGAACAGCATGGTGGCGTTACCCGCCAGCTCTTGTAACCCCGCCTGACCGTCGCAGTCGGCATTCAGCGCCGCTTTCAGGCAGCGCAGTGCCATGGGGCTGTTTTGCAGCATTTCGCGACACCAGCGCACGGTCTCTTTTTCCAGATCGGCAACCGGCACCACGGTGTTGACCAACCCCATCTCCAGCGCGGCTTTGGCGTCGTACTGACGGCACAGGAACCAGATCTCACGCGCTTTTTTCTGCCCGACGATGCGCGCCATATAGGATGCGCCCCAGCCGCCGTCGAAAGAGCCGACTTTCGGGCCGGTCTGGCCAAAGATGGCGTTTTCTGCGGCGATGGTCAGATCGCACATCATATGCAGCACATGGCCGCCGCCGATGGAATAGCCCGCCACCATCGCCACTACCGGTTTCGGACAGGTACGGATCTGGCGCTGGAAATCCAGCACGTTGAGATGGTGCACGCCGGAGTCATCCTGGTAGCCGCCGTAGTCGCCGCGTACTTTCTGATCGCCGCCGGAACAGAACGCTTTGTCGCCTTCGCCGGTGAGGATGATCACGCCGACGTTGTCGTCGTAGCGCGCATCAGCCAGCGCCTGCATCATTTCTTTCACCGTCAGCGGACGAAACGCGTTACGCACCTGCGGACGGTTGATGGTGATTTTGGCGATGCCATCGGTCGACTTGTGATAGCGAATATCGGTGTAGCCTTCAGAGCAGTCGAGCCATTCAACCGGGGCGTAATGCATTGTTTCATCTGGATAAATCATAATGTGTCCTTAGTGAAGACGCAGAATATGCGCCAGACTTGCAGCCACAGCAGCGGGATTTTCCCGGTGGGCGTTATGTCCGGCGGCGGCAATTAACAGGCAAGGCGCGGCGAGTTCGTCGCCGATGGCGCGAAATTTTGCGTCGTGCTCGCCACATAAGTAATAAAACGGGAATGTCCGCTCGCGCAGCGCAGCGCGCAGATCCGGCTGGCGTGACAGCGAGGTGGCCTCCAGCATGTCAGCAAGCGCAGCCCCCGTGTTGTGCTGACGCAGTGCCACCAGCGCACGGCGCGCGTCGGCGCTGAGAGACGCAAATACCGGCTGCTGATACCAGTCGCGGAATACCGCCTCAAGAGGCTCAGCGCGAAAACGTGCGGCCCAGCAGGCGTCGTTTTCCGCGCGCTGCCGACGGGCTTCGGCATCGCTCAAACCCGGATGTGCCCCTTCGACGACCAGCCCTGCCAGACCCTGCGGTTGCGCACAGGCGTGATACATCCCGAGGCGACCGCCGAGGGAGTAACCGATGAGCCAGTAATTAAGTATGTTGTAACTAAGAAGCGTACTATTGAGCAGCGCGCTGACCCCGGCAAAATCCGCTGCCAGAAGATCTGCCGAGCCGCCATGCCCCGGCAAATCAATATACAGACGGGAATAGTCGCGAAACTGCTCGCCCACGGGTTGCCATTCGCGGTGGTCGCCGGAAAAACCGTGCAGAAAGACCAGCCACGGCAGCCCGCGGTTGGCGGTTTCGGCACGCGCGTGCAGCATCATAGCTGGCTGACCTCTGCCAGCAGTTGCTGGAGCGTCTGCGCGCCATCGGTTTCACTGACTACCAGCTCGATAACCGTCGCCTGCGGCATACGCCATGCCCCTGCCAGCGCGTCGTCCAGCGCCTGCCAGCTTTCCGGGCGATGGTAATGCAGGCCAAACATCGCGGCGGCATGCTCAAAGTGGACGTTTTGCGGCATCTGGTAAAAACGTTCGCGCTCGGCCGGCGGCGTGGGCAGCAGGGAGAAAATCTGCCCGCCATTGTTGTTCACCACGATCAGCACGAAGGGCGCTGAGACCTGGCGCAGCAGTGCCAGGCCGTTAAGATCGTACAGTGCGGAGAGATCGCCGACGATGGCGAGCGTCGGTTTGCCGCTGGCGCGCTGCACCCCCGCGGCGGTGGAGAGTAAACCGTCGATACCGCTCGCCCCGCGGTTGCTGTACACCGGATAACCCGCCGGTAGCTGCCCGAGCGCGTCCACCAGACGCACGACCAGGCTGTTGCCTAAAAAGAGTTGCCCTTTCTCCGGCAGATAGTCCGCCAGACGGTGTGCCATTTGCGCCTCACCGAAGGGGTCGCGCTGCGCCTTAACCGCCTGCCAGGCCTGTTGCGCCAGCGCCGGGATTTCACTGCACCAGGGGGCGCGATGTTCCGCCGGGTGTTCATCCAGCCAGTCGCCAATGCCGGACACCAGCCGCCGTCCGCGATGATGCGCCGGATCGAGGCGTCCCGGCAGGCTGTCCACCAGCCAGTACTCTTCCGGCTCGCAGGTAGCCTGCCACTGGAGCAGTCGTTTTCCGGTCAGGCTGCTGCCTAACTGGATAACAATCTGCGCCTGCGCCAGCTCCGTCACCGCCCGGGCGTTACCCAGCCACAGATCGGCACAGGGCAGCGGTTGCCCGCTCTGCGACAGCACATCGCCAATCAGCGGCCAGCCGAGCGTCTGCGCCCATTCCGCAGCCTGTTTGCCTTCGGCGGCGCTCATCCGCCCGGCGATCACCACGCCGCGTTTTTGCCGCCAGAAAAACCAGTCGCGCTGACGTGCGCTGTGTAGCGTGCTGTTTTCCCGCAGCCAGGGTTTATCGCTGCGCCACCAGTCGCCAAGCTGCCGCTGCCAGTCGAGGCCGGTGGCATCGAGTTCGCCATACAGCGGTTCGGCAAACGGGCAGTTGATGTGTACCGCGCCGCCGTGCAGTGAACCGAGCAGATTATCAATCGTGCTGACCAGCCAACGGGCGGGAATATCCTGCGTCGGGCGCGGGAGCGACAGCGCCTGTGAGGGATGAGAGGCAAAGATACCGGGCTGACGGATCGCCTGATTAGCACCGCAATCGATCAGCTCCGGGGGACGATCTGCCGTCAGCAGGATCAGCTTTTCGCCGGTAAGCCCCGCTTCAATCAGCGCCGGATAAAGGTTTGCCACCGCGGTACCGGACGTCACAATCACCGCCACTGGCTCACCGCTGACTTTCGCCAGACCAAGCGCCAGGTGGCCCAGGCCACGCTCATCAAAATGGGTATGGTGAATGAACGCATTATTTCCTGCTGCGGCCAGCGTCAGCGGCGTCGAGCGCGAACCCGGCGCGATGCAAACGTGTCGCACGCCATGGCGGGTTAAGGCTTCGAGAATAACGTCGGCCCAGCGTCGGTTGAATGAACTTACTGACATAAGTTTGTCCGGTATCAATATTGCGACACAGTATAAAGAATCCAGAACGATGAGTTTTTGATATGAATCGGTAATGCGTGAATCTGTCTTAATCCATCAGGAGTACGGAGCGCAAACCGGCCGCTTTGTTTTCGATCTCCTGCCACTCCAGTTGCGGATCAGAACCGGCGACAATTCCTGCCCCGGCATACAGCCGCACGGTGTTGTCCGTGACCTGCGCCGAGCGCAGCGCCACGCAAAATTCCGTCTGTCTGGCGGAGAGATAGCCAGCGGATCCGGCATACCACTCCCGGGAAAACGGTTCGTGCTGGCGGATAAATTCACGCGCCGCCTCGCGGGGCAGACCCGCCACCGCCGCCGTGGGTTGCAGCTGGCGCAGACACTGCGCATCGTCCGGCACCATTAACGTCATCCAGATACAGCGCCGCAAGTGCTGCACTTTTCGCAGGCGCAAAACCTGGGCGGGGAGAATGTCGTAGCCGTTGCCGAGCGGCTCAAGGCGCTGACAGATATCGTCCACCACCAGCTGATTTTCGCGCTGGTTTTTATCGTCCGTCAGCAGCCACTGGCCAAGCGCGCGGGCGCGATGATCATCGGCATGGTTTTCAATGGTGCCCGCCAGCGCTTCGGTGCGCAGCGCCCGATCGATGCGCCGCCACAGCCGTTCGGGGCTGGAGCCGAGAAACGCCGCCTGCGGGCTGAACGCCATATAAAAGTGATAACAGCTGAAATTGACCCGTCGGCTGGCGGCCATCAGCTCCGCGGCATTGACCGGCTGGCGGAAACGTAAGTCGCTGGCACGCGCCAGCACGACTTTATCCATTTCCTGACGTTCAATGGCCTGAGTTGCAAGGCGCACCCGCTGGCACCAGCCAGCGTGATCCGGGCTGTGCTGTTCGCCGGTCAGTTGCAGCGTCAAAGGGGAGAACGGCGTGGCGTGATGGAGCTGATCGAGGAAGGTCGCCGCATGACGCGCATCGTCACGCAGGGAAGTGTCACTCCACAGCGTGAGACAAAGCCAGGCCTGCGCGCCCTCGCGACGCCATTCGAGGCGCGGCAGGAACAGATCGCCATGCTGCGGATCGAAGGCGTTCAGTCCCCAGATGCGCAACTGCGGATCGCCGCTGTGCCGTAAAAATGTTTGGGCGTCGGCCAGGGAGGGAAAACGCCGTAGCGCGCCGAGCGCGGCGGCCTCGTCTTCATTGCCACGCTGCTGCCAGTAAAACTGCGGAAAATGGGGCTGAGCGGTAAGCCAGGCGAGGGGATCGCGGGCCTCATCGGGCGCAACCGGCACCGACAGACGGCGCAGACCAGGCTGGTCCGGCAGCGGGAACGCCAGTTGCTGTTTGAGCTGCCACAACGCTTCATCTGTTATCGCCACGAATGTTCTCACCTGTTTGCCAAAACCCGGACATTATACGTGGTTGTTCGTTTAAAAAAAGACACCCCGCCGGGGCGGGGTGTCTTGAGGGTTGGTTAGTCGATTGGTTGCCCGGCGGCGCTTCGCTTGCCGGGCCTACTGAATCAGTCTGTAGGCCGGGTAAGGCGTAGCCGCCACCCGGCAGACCGTCATCAGAACGTATATTTGTAGTTCACCATGAAGCCTTTATCTTTCACGCCGTCTTCCTGCCACTGGTAGGCATCCGCTGTGAAATGCGCGTCACCGGCGCTGTACTTCACGCCCGCCATCGCCTGGCCGTTCACGCCGCCGCCCTGCTGGTCGTCTTCAACGCTGAACGTCTGGCCTTTGGCACCGGCAAGAGAAGCCGTACGGTTGCTCTTCGCATAGCTCAGGTTCGGGCCGCCTTCCAGAGAGGCCGTCGCTGCCCAGCCGTCTTCACCCGCATAGCTCAGCTTCAGACCCACCACGGCATCCACCGCCGTTTCGCTGCTGCTGCTCATGTTCAGGTTGAAGTCGCCCGCGCCTTTCTCGCTGTAGCCGTCTTCCATGGTATGACGCATTTTCAGACCGGCAAACGGCGTTACCGTCAGGGCTTCCTGCACCTTAAAGGCTTTTGATCCTTCGGTGCGGAACTCCATGTACTGCTGGCGGGTGTCGGCATTTGCCGTTTTGTTCACGTCGCCGTAACGGACCGCGCGGTTGCTGTCGAAGTTATGCACGTCATAACGCAGGGCGTTATCCCAGCTCAGACCGTCTTCCGACAGCGGCAGGCTGTGCTTCAGCCCAAAGAACTGGCTGTAACCACCGGTCACACCGTTATCACCGGCGCTCATGGCGTTACCGTTACCGTCCAGGCGGGCGATACCGTATTCCATGTTCAGCGTCTGGTTGCCACCGAACGCCAGGCTCTGACGCAGCGCCAGCATGTCGTAAGTGGTGTCATTACTCAGCTCAGCACGCTGGTCGCCTTTTGCCACCACGTTAAACGCCAGACCGTTGTTCATCACCGGAGCCGTGTCTGCCAGCATGTCGAAGCGGTTGCTCAGAATACGTGCATCGCGGGACACGCCGGTCGCCTTGCTGCCGGAAATCTGCTTCAGGGCGCTGTCCAGTTCGGCGCTGGTTTTCAGGTTCAGGCTGTTGTACAGCTCGTTGTTGGTGTACGCCGCGTCCAGTGCATTCGCTACGCTGTTCACGCTCGCATCACCCGCCACATCCGCATAGGCGTTTTTGGTCATGGTGACGTCGACGTTACCGTTCGCGTCCTTCTGACCTTCCGCTGTCCACACCACGCTCTCGGAGGTAATGTTTTCCACCCCTTCAACATCGGCACCGGTAAATACGTTGTCGAAGGTCTGGGTAGTCGCCGCCGTACCTGCGGTAAAGCCGGTATCCACGCTGACAGAGTCCAGTTCCAGCGTGTTATTACCTGCGTTAAGCGTACCGGCGGAGCCGCTGGCGCTGGTGCCCAGTACATAGCCGCTTACGCGTTGTACTGAAGCCGGTGCAGAAGCCTTATCCGTTGGCGTTGACCCCATATGGGAATCATCTGAAGCCATTGAACTGCCATTCAGATTAATGGTGCCGCTGTTATGGATAGTGCTGCCGGTTTTACCATCGGTATAGAACGCCTGACCATTGCTGGCATTGATATTGATGGTGCCATCGTTATACGCGGTACCACCGTTTGTCACAGCCATCCCAACTAATGGCGTACCCGCCACAGGTGTGGTGGTATTCTCAAGGTTGATGGTGCCTTTATTGATAACGGTGCCGCCATCGGCATACATCCCCACCCCGGAATCGTTGATGGTAATGGTGCCTTTGTTCGTCGCGGTTGCTCCACGCGCGGTAACCATGCCGCCGCCAATGGCCGCCAGACAAGCTTTGTCAAGGCTACACTGCAGCGTTAAGTCTTGCGTCGCAGAGTTGGCGTTATGAACGATCTTGCCGCCCGTTTCGTTAATTGCCACGCCTTTATCGTTCGCACCTACGCCCCAGGTATTCCCGCCGGTCGCGGTTATTGTTCCACTGTTGGAACCTGTCGCGCCTGATTTCACCGAGATCCCGGCAACGAAAATCTGTCCACCACCCTGAACGGAAGACATCGGGTTATAAACATCGTCGCTGGTATATTTGGTCTTGTTAGCCTTCTTATTGTTGATGACAGTAACATCACCGGTATTGCTGACTTGAGAGCCAGTATCAGTGGCAGCCAAAGCAACAGCCGCATAACCCACAGATAAATTCAGCGGTGATACATCCATCGTCATAGTGCCACTGTTCTCGCTTGCGGCGCCCGATTTACTCTCAACAACCAGGTTAAGCACCCCACCAGTCAGGGTTGAATTGATTTTTCCTTTATTAACAAATTTGCTGTTAGCATCTTTAACCTGAATAGACCCGCCATCAACAGCCGCGCCGCTGCCGTTGCTTTGAGGTGCGATAGTCAGCGTAGAATCGGTATCTAATACCAGTGAGCTGCCACCTGCTACGGTAGCAAACCGCATAAAACTATCACTTGCACTTTTACCGATTAGGCTTGATGTGCCGTGGATCGTGACCTGGTTTCCGGCACCGTCTACCGCAATACCGACCATATCTGGCGCGATGATCCAGTCAGACGTTTCAGTTGTACTGTTAAGGTTAACGCCACCATTAACCACAACATTGTTGTTTGTCCCGGAAACGTTCAACCCGATCAGATGATCGTCATAGTCATTATCATTTCCTTTGATTTTTGAGTTGTTTATGAGTTCTGTGTGGTAAGGCGTTGCCTCAACGGAAATAGCGCCGGTCACCGTCACATTATTGTAGGCACCCGACACATCCAGACCCGTCATATCACGGCCATAAGGAACCACATCGGTCGGTGAATTCGGATACGCCATCGGATCGGTACGATTATCTTTGACGTTAATGGAACCATCCACCAGCACGTTGGTAGCACTTTGTGCAGAAGCGTTTTCCGACGAAACGACCACACCGCGATAACCGGTGCCCTTATCAAAGCGCAGTGACTGGCTGTAGGAATCTTCAGCATTGGCCACGACATTGACGGTGCCCGACAGTTTTACGTCCGCAGAGGTACCAGAAACATTAATCCCTGTAGCGGAGGTATTCACGTTCATGGTGCCGGTCAAATTAACAACGCTGGCTGCACCAGAAACCATCACGCCGGTAGCCTGCTCGCCAGTGACCGTCATTTCATTAGAGGTCAGGTTCAGCTGGTTAGCATCGCCGGTGACTTTAACGCCAGTAGAGAAGCTGTCGACTACCAGCTTACCGCTCTGATTGACAACGTTATTGTTGCCGCGGATATCAACCCCAATGGCACCCTCTTTAACGCTGCTGCCACCGGTATTATTGATGGTATTACCGTTACCATTCACTTTGGTGCCAGTAGAGCCTTCACCAGCAGTCGTGCTGTTGCCATTGTTATTGATGTCGTTGCTGTCGCCGCTTACGTCGGTGCCGGTACCACCATTGGTGGTGCTGCTTTCGCCATTGTTATTGATGGTGTTGTCATTACCGTCAACGGCGGTACCTTTGGAACCCTGACCGTCTGCAGTGGTGTTACCTTTGTTGTCGATATTGTTGCCGTTACCGTCTACTTTGGTGCCGGTACCGCCATTGGTACCACTGTTGGTGCCATTGTTATTGATGTCGTTACCATCACCCGTGGTGTTAGTACCTGTGCCGCCATTGGTGCCGCTGTTTTCGCCACCGTTGTTGATGGTGTTGTTATTGCCATCAACGTCGTTGCCTTTGGAACCTTCACCATCAGCGGTGTTGTTACCTTTGTTATCGATGGCGTTGTCGTCACCGTCCACTTTGGTGCCAGTACCGCCGCCAGTGCCGCTGTTGTTGCCGTTGTTATTGATGTCGTTGCCGTTACCGCTTGCGTCGGTACCGGTGCCGCCATTGGTGCCGCTGTTCTCGCCACCGTTATTGATGGTGTTGTTGTTACCATCAACGTCGTTGCCTTTGGAACCTTCACCGTCAGCGGTATTGTTACCTTTGTTGTCGATGGCGTTGTCGTCACCGTCCACTTTGGTGCCGGTACCGCCGCCAGTGGCGCTGTTGCTGCCATTGTTGTTGATGTCGTTGCCGTTACCGCTCGCGTCGGTACCGGTGCCGCCATTGGTGCCGCTGTTTTCGCCACCGTTATTGATGGTGTTGTTGTTACCATCAACATCGGTGCCAGTGCCACCATTAGTGCCGCTGTTTTCGCCGCCGTTGTTGATGGTGTTGTTGTCGCCGTCAACATCGGTGCCCGCAGAACCTGTGCCATCAGCGGTGTTGTTACCTTTGTTGTCGATGGTGTTACCGTCACCGTCTACTTTGGTACCCGTGCCACCATTGGTGCCGCTGTTATTACCGTTGTTGTTGATGTCGTTGCCGTCACCGGTAGCATCGGTACCCTTGGAACCTTCACCATCTGCGGTGTTGCTGCCATTGTTGTCAATGCTGTTGCCGTCACCGTCTACTTTAGTGCCTGTGCCGCCGCTGGTGCCGCTGTTGTTGCCATTGTTATTAATGTCGTTAGTGTTACCGTCCACTTGCGTGCCGGTGCCACCATTCGTGCCGTTGGTATCGCCGTTGTTATTAATAGTGTTACCGTCGCCGTCAACAATGGCGCCACTATTGCCGGTGCCTGACGTCGAACCGCCGTTGGTATCAATGTTTTTGTTGTTACCCTCATGCCAGTTAGCGGCATTGGTAAAGCTAACTTTCCCGGTGCCATCCAGCAGCCAGGCTTTACTTCCATCCGTTGAGATACCGCTCAGGGTGACGGCGTTGCTTGCCGGATCCACAACCCATTTCTTGAGCAGCATAGTTTTACCGCTCGCCGGATCGGTCAGAGAATACGTCCCATCCTGATTAGCGGTGTACGCCCAGGTAACGCCACCGAAGGTGATGGTTTTTTTGGTTTCGTTCCAGGTTACGCCGTTGCTGTAAGTTTTGATGATATCGCCGGACGGGGTGGAAGAACCGCCGTCGCCGCCATCACCACCGCCACCGCCGCCACCTGCTGCCAGGCCAACTGCCGCTGCTACTGCTGCCACACCGCCAGCAACCCATTCCCACTGTTCTTCCAGAAAAGAGGGCTGTTTAAGGCACTCGGCGGGGAGTTTGGCTTTCTGCGCCTCAGTCAGGACGCTAATATTTGTCGGGCAGCTATTAGTCGGACGATTTTTTTCTGACGGCGCGGTTTCGGCATAACTGTTGCCGCTTAGCGCCACCGCGATACACAACGATAAAACTGATTTTTTTTGCATGATGAATATTCCTTATTCAACAAGAGTCAATAACAACAGCATCAGGCAGACACGAGAGTGTCGCCAGGTAAGATTAATAAATGGAAATTTCAGGCGAATTTATAGGTGAAATATATTTTTTGTTCAAGCTGATTTTTATTAAAAAAATATTATTGCAATTTAACCGATTGAAAATTATGAGGTAATTAACGCAGGAAAATCTTGGCTTAATTTATTCATTCTGTGAAAATCATTCACCATAAAAATATAATAAACCCAAAAACATTCGTTAAATATATAAATTAAGGTGCAGAAATGTTTACTATTCAGATATTGTTTAGATTACGAGAAAAACTAATGATTGAGACTAATCTAATGAAAGGGCGATTTAAATAAAAACGCCCCCTGATGCGCACGGCAATCAGGGGGCGATGATCAACAGCAGGTGCTGCGAGACGCGTATTAGCGACGCAGTAACAGACCCAGTACCAGGCCGGCAGCAGCACCGATACCTACGCCCTGCCACGGTTTTTCGCGCACATAGTCATCCGCGCGGTAGGCAACCTGTTTAGCACGCAGATAGTAGTTGTCGGAAGCCTGGCTTACGCGGGACTTCACGTCGTGCAACGCTTGTTCTGCACGGGCTTTCAGTTCGATATATTTCTGATCAGCAGGATCGCCGGAGGAACGTAACACCTCTTCCAGCGTGTCGCTCAGCAGGGTCAGGTCGTCGTCAACGCGTGTTTCTGTGAATTGGTTAGTCATTTGTTTTCTCCATGTTTTGCACTGGTTTGATAACTATAGACAATGACCTGCGGTTACGCCTGGGCAACTTCCCGCGCCATACCGATGTGCGGGATGCCGTCTTCGTCATAAATATCGGTTACCGGACTGAAACCAAAATGGGCATAGAAAGGTTGCAAATGTGCCTGCGCGCCCAGGTATAGCGCGTGCTGCGGCCAGTATTGCTGACAACTGGCGACCGCGCGTTCCATCAGCTGATAGCCCAGTTTTTCACCCCTTACCTGTGGGCTGACAATGACCCGGCCAATCACTACCGGGGCGAAATCATCCTCATTTTTCAGAATCCTCGCATACGCCACCAGCTGGTTATCGCGCCAGCCGAGCAGATGACGGTTCTCGCCGACCAGGTCATCGCCATCGACATCCAGATAGGCGCAGGCTTGCTCCACCACGAAAACCTCGCAGCGCAGTTTAAGGACCTCATAAAGCGCGCTGACGCTCAGTTCGCTGTGGTGCAGATCTTGCCAGTGGATCATGGTGCTCTCCTTAATTGATTCGCCTCTCGCTATACTAATGGCTTTTCTTCCCTCGAAAAGGGCGTAACGCACATATGGAACTTCTCTTTCTTGGCACCTCGGCAGGTGTACCGTCCAGAGCGCGTAACGTCAGCGCGCTGCTGTTGAATCTGCAACACCCGACGCAGCCCGCGCTGTGGCTATTTGACTGCGGCGAAGGTACGCAACATCAGCTGATGAAAACCGCCTACCATCCCGGCAAGGTGGAGAAAATTTTTCTTACCCATCTGCACGGCGATCACCTGTTTGGTCTGCCTGGGCTGATATGCAGCCGCTCCATGGCGGGTATCACCCAGCCGTTAACGATATATGGCCCAACGGGCATCCGCGAGTTTATTGAAACCACGCTGCGTCTGAGCGGTACCTGGACGGATTACCCCCTGTCCATCGTAGAGATTAGCGCAGGCGAAGTAATGGATGATGGATTGCGACGTGTGACCGCTTACCCGCTGGACCATCCGCTGGAATGTTACGGTTACCGTATTGAAGAGCACGATAAGCCCGGCGCGCTGGATGCCCGGGCGCTTATGGAAGCAGGCATTCCCGCCGGCCCGCTGTTTCAGCGTCTGAAAGCGGGCGAAACGGTGACGCTGGAGGATGGCCGCGTGATTAATGGCCAGGACTATCTCTCCCCGTCGACGCCGGGTAAAAAGCTGGCGATTTTTGGTGATACCGCCCCCTGCCCCGCCGCTCGCGACCTGGCGCAGGATGTGGATCTGATGGTGCATGAAACCACGCTGGAAGCGGCGATGGAGGAGAAAGCCAACAGCCGTGGCCACAGCTCGACGCGTCAGGCGGCGCAGCTGGCTCGTGACGCGAATGCCGGGCGGCTGGTGATGACACACATCAGCTCACGCTATGACAGTTCAAGCAGCCAGAAGCTGGTGGATGAGTGTCGGGCCATCTTTCCGCACAGTATTCTGGCTGAAGATTTCGACGCCATCACAGTTTGATATAAAACGTTCCTCCATTTTTCTCCCGGCGTGCCGATAACAGTTTTAACGCACGCATACCATTCCGAGGGCATGATGGATAGTTTCCAGAAAGATATCGATGACAGGGCTAATCTTACCCTGTCAAACCGCTTTGAGCTTTTGCTGTTCCGTCTTGGCGCCTCGGTGCATGACGCGAAGTCAGAACTCTTTGGCATCAACGTTTTTAAACTGCGTGAAATTGTGCCCATGCCCACCTTCACTCGCCCGGCCGGTATGAAGCCGCCGATGATGGGGATGGTGAACATCCGCGATCAAATCATTCCGGTGATTGATTTGACGGCGGTAGCGGGCTGCAAACCGACTACCGGTCTGAATATTCTGCTGATCACCGAATACGCCCGTAGCGTACAGGCGTTTGCCGTCGAGTCAGTGGAAAACATTATCCGTCTGGACTGGAAACAGGTGCACACGGCGGAGAAGGCCGTTAATGGCCGTTACATCACCAGTATCGCCTGTCTCGACGATGAGCAGGATTCCAATAATCTGGCGCTGGTGCTGGATGTTGAACAGATCCTGTATGACATCACCCCGCCGGATCACGATCTGCATGCCAAAAACCTGCAGAACACCAAGAAATTCAACATGAAGCCGGGTGCGGTTGCCATTGTGGCCGAAGACTCCAAAGTGGCGCGTGCCATGCTGGAAAAAGGTCTGGAGTCCATGAACATCCCGAATACCATGCACATCACCGGTAAAGATGCGTGGGAACGTATTCAGGTGCTGGCGCAGCAGGCGGAAGCGGAAGGCGTGCCGATTAGCGATAAGATTTCGATGGTGCTGACCGATCTGGAAATGCCGGAAATGGATGGCTTTACCCTGACGCGTAAAATCAAAACTGATGAGCGTCTGAAGCATATCCCGGTGGTGATCCACTCGTCCTTGTCCGGCAGCGCGAACGAAGATCACGTGCGTAAAGTACAGGCCGATGGCTATGTCGCGAAGTTTGAAATCAACGAGCTTTCCTCGGTGATCCAGGAAGTGCTGGATCGCGCCACACAGCACATCAGCGGGCCATTGATTAGCCATAAGCAGTTTGTATAAGATGGATGGTTGCCGGGTGGCGCGATGCTTACCCGGCCTACAATGTCACCAGGCCCGGCAAGCTTACGCCGCCGGGCAATGCCCAGGTCTGATAATAGTTTTTTCAGCTATCCATTAAAAAATAGCGATAGCTGAAGTCATCAAGGACATCCTTATCTTTATCACGCTGCAAATAACGCTTTAGCTCTTGCTTGCGAACGGCAGGACGCTGATCAGCATTGAGGCCGTAGAGCTTAATAGTTCGTTCTGCCCGATATTGATTCGCTGCGGAAGCCAGAGGGTTGGGTAATAATTCACCAGTTACATAATCGACCATAAAATAATCATTGAAAACGTACCCTTCTTCATCAGCAATCAGTAAGACATCTTCATACTGCTCACCTTTTTCGCTCTGGCAGCGATCGCAGCAAGGATATAAGTTCTCCCACTGGTAAGCCACGCGGTGAAATTCCTTTCTACTTTTCGGACGAAAATGCTCTACGGTTTCGCGACTCATTACGCCTAAATGTCCCCCATCGCAAAACGCACAGTGCCCTTTAGTCATGGCGGTCAGCTTCTTGCGCGTTTCGTCATAGCGAAAATCAGCATACCAGGTGAAATTGTATTTGGGATTTTGCTGCTTTGCCTGCTCGTAGCGCAGCCCTAATATTTCCCAACAATTTTTTAAATAATCAGGGCATTCCGGCCGTAAAAAAGGATACATAATGAAGCCCTTATTTTTTAGCCAGCAACCGCGCCATCTGCCGCAATTCCATACTTACCAGCGTTGCCAGCTCCTCGCTTTTAACACTTAGCGTTTGCGCCAGCGCCATCACGCGCGTGTCATCACGAGGATTAAGCAGATGCAGCCTGATGGCCTCTTTAAACCTGCTAAGTTGCTGCTCCGTTTCGACGTCAAATTCTTCTTCCACATCGAATATTTCAGCCAGGATCAGTTGATAGCTTTTCCCTGCGCCTGATTTCACCGCTTGCACATTCTCTGGAACACTCGCATCACGACAGATATTTCGCTGTGGCTCAGGCAGACGATAGACAAAAGCATCCTCTACCGACCCAACGACGAAGGGTGAATGCGTTGAAACAAAAACCTGTGCGTTAGGCAGAAGTTTTTGGATCGCAGGAAGAATTCGCCGCTGCCATTTTGGATGCAGATGGATATCAACTTCATCCAGGAAAAGAATAATTGGTTGAGAGAAAATATCGCGCGGTTCTTTCCAGGGGATCGCTTCGAGGCGTAATGCCATATCCGCGATCCAGCTAATGATCGATTTAAGTCCTTCCGGAAGCGTATCAAGACTCAAACGTTCGCCGCCAAGCCCAACTCGTACTTCCAGTGGCTTTCGTTGCAAATGAAATGTCAGATCGAGCTGGCAAATATCATTCACGAAAGTAGTAATCCGCTTTAACGCGGCATCAAATTGTTCTGCCTCTTCCTCCGCACCATCGTATTTAGCCAGTGCCGCCTGAGTACGGTTGTTGGCAATCCACTGAGCCAGCAACTGAGGCCGTACAGTGCGATCGAAAGAGAGCGCGTTTTCAAAAGGAGACTGCGTAATATTTTGAATGGCGGAAATGACATATCCCGCCTGTGAGGCTGCACGATTGCCGGAATATGCCAGAGCGAGATAATCGAATACTTTTGCCGTGACGTTCTGGGTCATATCCAGCCAGGGCCGATTTTTATAAACAGGGTGATCAACGGTAAGCGAAATTCGGTAATAGGCGTTATCGTCCTGAAACACAATATCGCTAAGTTTTTGTTTAGGTCTGACGCCATAGCTGCCAGTCGCATCACAAAAGCGAAAACTCACCCTGCTCTTAAGACCGTGATAACGCTGCCTGACAAGCTGTTGGCCGCTGAGATCAGGGTTTAATATTCCAGCCAGCGCATATAAAACCGTACTTTTACCGCAACCGTTCGGCCCGGTGAAAATATGAATTTCCGCTTTTTTTGCATCCTCATACTCACTGGCTATGCGTGGAAAATCAAAATGCGTATGTTCAAATACGCCAATATCTCGCAGCGTGATGCTCTCTATCCTGTAAGGCTGACGCATGGTTGATCCCTGAAATGATTTAACGATTTTCAGCATATTACACCCCATGCGCCGAAAGCTGTCATTAGCGGCTCAACTATGCGTAGCACTACGCAATTTACAAAATACAAAAAAAAACCGCCGAGTCATCGGCGGTTTTTTTATTGGCTAAAGCACGCTTACATCAGCGGCTTCGCCAGCTGCACGATATCGATCAGCGGCTGCGGGTAGACGCCTAACAGCAGCACCAGCAACGCGGAGATCAGCACCACGATACCGCCCGCGCTGTACTGCCAGTTAGATGGCGCATCACGGTTGAGCTGCTGCGGTGCGTTCAGATACAGGCTCACTGCCACGCGCAGGTAGTAGTAGAGACCAATCGCGGAGCCGAGCACAACAGCGCCGGTCAGCCACCACAGATTCGCCTGCACACCCACGGCCAGCACGTAGAACTTACCGATAAAGCCCAGCGTCATCGGAATACCCGCCAGCGACAGCATCATCACCGTCATCACAGCGGACAGGACCGGACGGTGCCAGAACAGACCACGGTAGGAGTACAGTGAATCGGCATCCGGGCCACGGTACGGGCTGGACATCAGACTCACCACGCCGAACGCGCCGAGGCTGCTGAACAGGTAACCCGCCAGATAGACACCTACCGCTTCCATCGACATCTGACCGCTTTGCAGCGCAATCAGCGCCACCAGCAGATAGCCGAGGTGCGAGATAGAGGAATAACCCAGCAGACGCTTGATATTGCTCTGGCTCAGCGCCATCAGGTTGCCGAAGATGATGGAGGCAGCGGCGATAATACCGAGCACCATCCGCACCGCTTCACTGTCACCCACCGGCGCGTACATGAACAGACGCATCACCACGCCAAAGATGGCGATTTTGCTGGCGGTCGCAAGGAAGGTGGAAACCGGAGCAGGTGCGCCCTGGTAAACGTCTGGCGTCCACAGATGGAACGGCACCAGCGACAGCTTGAAGCCCAGACCGACGATCATCATACCCAGACCCGCCAGCAGCAGCGGTTCGTGCAGCATGCCGTCACCCAGGCTCTTACCGAGGCCAGGGAACGACAGGTTGCCGGTCTGCGCATAAACCAGCGCGATGCCGAACAGCAGGAACGACGAGGCGGCAGCAGACAGAATGGTGTATTTGATACTGGCTTCCAGCGAGCGTTTCTGACGGAAGGCGTAACCAATCAGGCCGAACAGCGGCAGCGAGATAAGCTCGATACCGAGGAACAGCGAGGCCATATGATTAGCGTTCGCCAGCAGAATGCCACCCAGGGCGGCAATCAGCACCAGCAGATAGAACTCTTCTTTGTTGTCGTAGTAGCCCTCAAGCCACGGGTACGCGAAGGTACAGGTCGCGAGGCTCGCCAGCAGCACAAGGCCGGTGTAGAGCATCGCGTAACCGTCTACGCGCATCAGCGGCGTGACATCCATGGCGCCCGCCTGGCCAACAAACCAGAGCGACACTAACGCGGCGTTAAGTCCAATGACCGACAGCGTGGCATTGAAAAAGTGGTTGCGTCGCCACGCAATGGAGAGCATCACAACCACCACCGTCAATCCGACGATCAGCAGCGGTAGCAGCGCAATCAGGTGTTGTGGAGTTATTGTCATGGCGATTTACGGCCTTGTAGTAGAAACGGAATTAACAAACCACTGCTGGATATTACTCATCGCGGAATGCGAGGTATCCAGAATCGGCTGCGGATAGAAGCCAAGCAGTACCAGAAGCACGACCAGCAACAGAATGATAAACAGCTCGCGCAGTGACATTCCCGGCAGTTCTTTACTCGCGATCTCGCTCTTCGCTTTACCGAAGAAGGCACGGTGCAGCATCGCCAGTGAGTAAACCGACGCGAAGACCAGACCGAAGGTGGAGATCACGGTGATCACCGGAACGACCTGATAGCTGCCGAACAGGATCATGAACTCACCGACGAAGTTACCGGTGCCTGGCATCCCGAGGGTTGCCACAGCAAAGAACATCGACAGCGCTGGCAGCCACTTAATTTTGCTCCACAGGCCGCCCATCATGCGCATATCACGGGTATGCAGACGCTCGTACAGCTGACCGCAGATGATAAACATACCGGCAGCAGACAGACCGTGAGCAATCATCTGGATCACCGCCCCCTGGAACGCCAGCTGGCTCCCGGTGTAAATGGCAATCAGCACGAAGCCCATGTGCGAAACGGAGGTGTAAGCGATCAGACGTTTGATGTCAGTCTGTGCGAACGCCATCCATGCGCCGTAGAAGATACCAATCACACCCAGCCACATCGCAATTGGCGCGAATTCGGCGGAGGCATTCGGGAACAGCGGCAGCGAGAAACGCAGCAGACCATAGGCCGCGGTTTTCAGCAGGATCCCCGCCAGGTCAACAGAACCTGCGGTAGGTGCCTGGGAGTGCGCGTCCGGCAACCAGCCGTGCAGCGGTACCACCGGCATTTTCACCGCGAAGGCAATGAAGAAGCCCAGCATCAGCAGATATTCAACGCCATGAGACATCGGCGTGTTGAGCAGTTGCTCGTAGCTGAAGGTCCAGACGCCGGTCGCATTG